>ERZ779874.2783-NODE-2783-length-14093-cov-2.082277_pt1 | contig 14093 bp, 10 predicted proteins | sample MGYA00511031_ERZ779874 | MGnify/ENA primary metagenome ERZ779874 (study PRJEB29588, sample SAMEA2156850) | human gut metagenome | biome: human gut; feature: human-associated habitat; material: faeces | place: Denmark | collected 2008/2010 ...
TTCAGTGGCCTGGCAGTTCGACTGAAAGATGGGAATTTAATAGTAATGGAGAATAAACAATACACAACCCGCGAACTGTTTTGCCGATTTGCACCTTATTTTAAAAAATATCGTTTTACCCTGTGCATGGATCTGTTCTGTGCGGCGTTAACCACGGTCTGCGAACTGGTACTGCCGTTAATTATGCGTTATATTACCAATGAGGGGTTGCGGGATCTGGCTGCCCTGTCGGTGAAGACCATATTTACGCTGGGCATTTTGTATTTCGGACTTCGTATCGTGGACTGCATCGCCAGCTACTATATGTCCGATATGGGACACGTCATGGGAGCGAAGATCGAGACGGACATGCGCAGAGATGCGTATAATCATTTGCAGAAGCTGTCCAATACCTACTATAACAATACCAAGGTCGGTCAGATCATGGGGCGGATCACCAATGACTTATTCGATGTGACGGAATTCGCCCATCATTGCCCGGAGGAATTTTTCATTGCCGGGATCAAGACAGTGATCTCTTTTGTCATTTTGGTAAATATCAATCTGCCGCTGACTTTGATGATCTTTTTATGTGTACCGCTTATGTGCGGCGTGTGCATGATCCTGAATTTCCGGATGCGGAGCGCTTTCCGTAAGCAGCGCAATCAGATCGGCGAACTGAATGCCCGGATCGAGGACAGCCTCTTAGGCCATAAGGTCGTTAAGGCATTTACCAATGAAGAAGTGGAAAATGAAAAGTTCGAGAAGGACAACGGTACCTTTCTGGATATTAAGAAGCTGACCTACCGCTACATGGCGGCATTTAATACCACAGTCAAGCTGTTCGACGGACTGATGTATCTGGTAGTCCTGGTGGCAGGCGGTATCTTCATGGTAAGAGGCAAGATAGCCGCCGGTGATCTGGTGGCATATATGCTGTATGTGTCCACACTGATTGCAACGATCCGTCGTATCATCGAATTCGCCGAGCAGTTCCAGAGGGGTATGACCGGCATCGAGCGTTTTTTACAGATCGTGGATGCGGATATCGAGATCTTTGACGAACCGGATGCGGTCGAACTGAAAGACCCGAAGGGAGAGATCTCTTTTGAAAAAGTAAGCTTCGAATATCCGGATGATCACAATAAGGTATTTACGAATCTGAACGAATATAGCGGAAATGGGAGTTTCGAGGGGTGGATGCGGAAAATTTTTATTAATTGTGCCCTGGAAAAAATCCGTAGATCCAAAGTTTTCCCTCTGACCTTCCCCACTGAGGAGACAGAACAGGAAACTTCTTTTCCCAATGCTTTAGAAGAAATATCAGCCCAGGAAATGCTGGATTTAATTCATCGTTTACCTCCGGGATATCAAACGATTTTCAACCTGTTTGCGATCGAAGGATTCTCACACAAGGAAATCGGAGCTATGCTCCGAATCACAGAAGGTACTTCCCGATCACAATATGCCAGGGCACGTTATACTTTACAACAAATGATAAAAAATTTATATTGACTATGGATAGAAGAGACCGATTTGAAGAATTGTTCCGGGAACGGTTGCATAATTGGGAATGTGAACCGGATTCAGAACAATGGAAAACCCTCGCTGGTTTTCTTCCTCTACGACCTACCCGGTTTTCCACCAGATCCATACGCCGGACGGCAGCTATCGTAACCCTCCTTTTACTCGTGGGAGGCGGACTCTTATACGATCGTCTTATCCCGGAAACTACGACAGAAATAGTCCGAAACAGAATACAACCTTTTATTGTGGATCATATACAAATACCACAGCTTACCGGAACAGTTACGACGGATCAAATAGCCGATTCACTCCTCCCTGTTCTCACTCGAAAACCTATCTACACAACTGGAAAAACGATTTCAACGGATAAATATAAAAGTCAAGAAACTAAAATATTACCTATAGTCATTGCAAGTAAAGCTCTGGAAACAGATTTTTCACCGGTACTGATCGTCCGCAACACGAAAACCGAACCGGTAAAAGTCCGAAAGGCCTCACGGAAATGGCATTTGGGCATGGGAGGAGGTAATTTTAATATAGCCGGTATTTCCAGCAACTCCGCCGGCTATCCCGATTATGCCTGTAACGATCATCTTCAGGGGAATACCCCCAAACCTCCTCTGACGAAGGCCGGAACATCCCCTATTTCGACACGCACCCTGTTATCCGATCTGAAACCGGATAAAGTGAAGCATAGCTCTCCCATCTCTTTCGGAATAAGTATATCCCGCACGTTGTCGGACCGTTGGAGTTTCAATACCGGACTTACCTATAGCTATTTACGCAACCAGTGGCGATATGAAAGTTCGGATTACGATGTATTGCGTCAAAGATTGCACATGCTGGGAATCCCGGCATCTTTCAGTTATCGCCTGACCCATTGGGAACGTTTCTACTGTTATTGGTCTGCCGGTATTGTCTGTGAAGTTAATCTTTCAGGCAAAATCTATTCGGCCTATAAAAGTCAGCGTCGACGAATACCGGGTACGCTTTGGTCAGCGAACACACGAATAGGTATTGCCTACCCCATTATTCGCCATGTATCGGTCTATGCAGAAGGAGGATTTTTATGGAATCTGACCCCGGCCAGTGAAATACAAACGATTCGCTCGGAACAGTTTTTCAACCTCACGGGGCAAATCGGATTCCGTTTGAACTTTTAAATACAACTCATTATATGAAAGACCTTCGATTTCTCACCGTCAACCTGTCCGGAAAGGCCGACCTCAAGAAAATCAAGGCATTTAAACAGTTTAATCATAAAAAAACAAACCATGAAAACATTACATTATCGCTGGAATCGTAGCCTGAACTGGATATTGACTACTTTATTAGGATTTTTAGGTTTCTCCTCCTGTGAGGATAACGGGGACGATCCCGGTAACATCATATGTATGTACGGTACGCCGACAGCTTCCTATACCATCAAAGGAAAAGTCACCGATCAGGCAGGTCAGGCGCTATCCGATATTCAGATTATCGTGTCCGATATGGAATTCAGTTACGAACCCCGTCCTGATTTTATCCCCGATACCCCCTATGGAAGCCACCCGGTCAACGATACGTTATACTCCGGAAAAGAAGGAGAATTCGAAACCCGGCAAGCAGCGTTCCCGATCGATACGGTGAAGTATAATTTAAAAATCAACCCCGACGAAAATAATCCGTACTACCAGGCCGATTCTCTGAAAATAACCTTCCTTCGTAAAGATTTACAGGGAGGTGAAGGCTGGAATAGGGGAAATACAACACAAGAAGTAAAAATCATACTGACTCCTCAAAAAGAAGAAGATCATGAATAATTCCATCAGCCTCCGGAAACGCCTGGGCCTGGAACTCTTCCGACAAAAAGAACAGCTGATCCGGCAAAAACACGAATTACATACTCTTTTTTGGGAATGTACCCTTCGCTGTAATCTCGCTTGCCGGCATTGTGGCAGTGATTGCAAAGCGATTTCCGGGCAACCCGATATGCCAAAAGAAGACTTCTTAAAGGCTTTGGACAACATCACTCCACAGGTCGATCCCCACCGGGTTTTTATCATTTTCACGGGTGGAGAACCTCTGATGCGCAAAGATCTGGAAGAGTGTGGCCGGGCATGTTATCGCCGGGAATACCCCTGGGGATTGGTAACCAACGGTTTGTTATTATCCCGTCAGAGGCTGGACAGACTTTTACAAGCAGGCCTGCACAGCATTACCGTAAGTCTGGACGGACCGGAAGATGCCCACAACTGGTTACGCCGACATCCGGAAAGCTTTCGCCGGGCCAGTCAGGCTATCGGAATGCTGAGCCGGGAAAAAGAAATCGTATGGGATGTCGTCAGTTGTATCAATCAACAAAACATCGATACTCTCCCCGTTTTCAAAGAATATTTGATCGAACTAGGAGTCGGACAATGGCGTATCTTTACCATCTTTCCCGCAGGCAGAGCAGCACAAGTACCTGAATTACAACTATCTTCTTCCCAATTCAAAAAAGTATTGGATTTTATCCGTCAAACCCGGCAAGAAGGTCGTATTCACGTCAATTTCGCTTGTGAAGGTTTTTTAGGTCCTTATGAAGCTGAAGTCCGTGACCAATTTTATCGTTGCCATGCCGGAATTTCTGTCGGATCTATCCGCATTAACGGAGCGATATCGGGTTGTCCCAGTATCCGGGCCAACTACGACCAAGGGAATATTTACCAGGATGATTTTATGGAAGTGTGGAACAACCGCTTCGAAAAATTCCGGAACCGGGAATGGGCCCGTCAGGGCGAATGTGCCGATTGCAACCTGTTCCGTTATTGCGAAGGAAATGGCATGCACCTACACGATGAATCCGGTAAGCTGATGACTTGCCATTATCACCGGCTATAGCTCACGGGCTATGGTAGGATTACCATAGCCCGTGAGCTATTTGGTTATATCTGCAAATCTTACTATTTTTGTCCAAATGACAGGACATGAAAATCATTCATACAGCAGACTGGCATATCGGGCAGACCTTTTTCGGCTATGACCGTTTTCAGGAACATCAGTATTTTTTAGATTGGCTGACAGATCAAATTACCACACAACAAATCGATGTGCTTCTTATTTCAGGAGATATATTCGATGTAGCTAATCCTTCTGCTCAGGCACAACGTCAATTTTATCGGTTCCTACGCCGGGTAACAGAACAAAATCCGGGCTTACAAATCATCCTGATTGCAGGAAATCATGATTCTGCCAGTCGGCTCGAAACCCCGATTCCTTTACTCGAAGAAATGAACATACAAATTCGGGGTACAGTACGTAAAAGAGCAGACGGCACAATCGATACGGAGGAATTAATCATCGAACTGAAAGACAGATCGGGGAAACGGCAAGGTTGGTGTCTGGCGGTACCCTATCTCCGACAGGGAGACTATCCGGCAGTCGAGAGTGAAGGAGATCCTTATCAGGCAGGGGTTAAGGCCATGTACGACACGCTGGTTGCCTGCGTCGAAGAACGCAGGCAAAAACAAGAAGCCATCATTGCTATGGGACACCTGCAAGCCGCAGGAAGTCAGATTTCCGAAGGTGATCAAAGTGAACGCCTGATCATCGGCGGACTCGAAGGGATTCCTTCCAGTGTCTTCCCTTCCCAAATCACTTACGGAGCTTTGGGCCATATCCACCGGGAACAGCAGATTGCCAACCGCAACGAGATACGCTATGCCGGCAGTCCGTTACCCATGTCTTTTGCAGAAGAAAATTACCGCCACGGAGTGATCTTACTGGAGATCGACAAAGGAATACTTCAAAATCAGACTAAAATTATTTTTAATCCTTTAGTCACTTTACTTCGTATCCCTAAACATCCGGCCCCCTTGGACGAAGTGTTGAATCGCCTCTCTCAGCTCCCGGAAGAGAGAGACGATCATCCGGCCCCTTTCCTCGAAGTCAGGGTACTACTCACCGAACCGGAACCTGCTTTGCGCAATAAAGTGGAGGAAGCCCTACGCACCAAACAGGTGCGTTTAACCCGGGTACTCCCCTTTTATCCGGATACAGTACAACTTACAAAAAACGAGAATACGCTCACCACCGAAGAATTACTGGATCCCTGGAAGCTGTTGAACCGAGTATACGAAAGGCGATATCAAAATCCTCTGCCCGAAGAATTGGCTCATTTATTCCGGGAAGTCATTGAAGAATCACAGCTGAAAATGGGAGAAAAACAATGAAAATATTACGTATACAAGGAAAAAATCTGGCATCTATTGCCGGAGAATTCGATATCGATTTTACGGCAGCTCCTCTGCGATCTGCCGGGATCTTCGCAATATGCGGTCCCACCGGTGCCGGAAAATCGACTATTCTGGATGCTATCTGTCTGGCCTTATTCAACAATATGCCCCGCACCACCGGTATTGAAGGTACTAAAATGCCGGATGTCGGACAAGAATTCATTCAACAGGGAGATCGTCGTCAAATACTCCGCAGAGGTACTGCCGAAGCGATGGCTGCTGTAGAATTTATTGCTGTAGACGGAAAAAGTTATCGCTCGGTATGGCGGGTATGGCGAGCCAATAATAAAATAAGCGGGAAACTTCAACCTGCAGAACTCCGGGTATACCCCCTTGGAGATCCGTCTCCTATCACTACAGGAATCAGTGAATCGGAGAATAAATTGATTCAACTCATCGGTCTGAATTATAATCAATTCACCCGTACCGTTTTATTGGCACAAAATGAATTTGCCCGATTCCTCAAAGCCCGGAAAGAAGAAAAGGCCGAAGTACTCGAAAAACTGACCGGTACTGAAATCTATTCTGTTATCTCGAATACGGTCTATTCCAAAACGACAGCTATCCGCAATGAATGGAAAGAACTCTCCGCCCGTATGGGGAATATTCGCCTGCTTACCCAGGAAGAAATCGAGACATTACAGCAACAATCGGCCAAACTCCTGAAACACGAAAAGGCTCTTCAACAAAAAAATGAAGAAATCCAACGTAAAATACGTTGGATAGAGCAATTAGAACAAATCAATCAATCTAAATCGGAAGCCCAGGCCACCCTTTCGGATGCCCAAAAAGTACAAGCCGAAGCACAAGCCCAGTCAGTCTGGTTACAGCAGATGGAAAGCATCGAAAGCAGCCGTCTTTTTTGGATTGAAAAAAATGAATGTACCACTCATTTAGTAAGCCAAACTGAATTATTACGACAAACAGAACAGGCGCTCTCCGATCTGAACGAAAAAGCCACGCAAACCCTTCAATCGGTGGAACGGCAAAAATCATTGGTAAACCAATATACAACCCAGTACAATAAGCTTAAACCGGAACTTTTAGAAGCCCGTCGTTTAGATATCGGAATTGTCAATGCCCGGCAGGTAGAACAAGAGAGCCGGAAAACTTTAACCGACCTGCAAGATAAAATCAAAGTGCATCAAAAAATTCAGGATAGCAGATACTCCCGTATTCTGCAACAGAGAGAATTAGACGATAAATTAAAAGAATGGTTCAGGAAAAACAGGCAACATGAACAAATGTGCCTGAACATAAAGCTGATCGAAAGTTTTCTGGATACAGCTTATACCCAAAGGTTGCAGGTTATAGAAAATCAATCTTTATATACCTCTACTCTACAACAACTAACAGTAAGCCGGAAACAGCTGGAACTTCAACGCCGTGAGATCGAAACATCCATACAACGTCACAATGACCTCCTGCAGTTGCGCCAGCAACAACAAATATCGGTCAACCGGTTTCCCATAAGCGAACTTCGCAATCGTAAAGAACAACTCCGCCTACAACGCGAAAGATTGCTTCAGGAAATTACCTTGACGGAAAAACTAGATAAGACCCGGCAAGAACTGAGAAAAAGGCAAGATAAACTGCAACAACAACAACAAAATTTACAAGCACTCAAAGTTCGCCTGACCGAATACAAAAAAGAAATCGAAATTGCAGAAATAAAATACACGACCATACGCCACACTTTGGAACAAGCCCGACTATCGGTTTCAGAAAATGTCGTTCGACTCCGGGCCCAACTGGAAGAAAATCCCCCTTGCCCGGTATGTGGCAGCCAATCCCACCCTTATGCGGCACATCATCCCCTGGCCGACGGCTTGCTCGAAACACTCGAAAAAGAAGTCAGACAGCATGAAGCAGCATATAATCGGTTAAAAACCGAAAATGCGCGTCTTGAAGCCGAACACCGGTACCTCGGAGAAGTATTACCCGTATTACAAAATGAAAAATATGAATCGCAAGAAGAATGCGAAGAGATTCTCCAGCAAATTAAGGAGCTTTATTCGGATAGGTCTGTTTCTAACGGACAAAATCGGATAAACCTAAGAGAACAGCTGAATATCAGCCAAAAAGAATTGGAAAGCATTCGTCTGAAAGAAAACGAATGGGAGCAACGGCAACATCAGTTAGAAACGCTCCAAAAAGAACTGGATAAAATACAAAACCAAAACAATGCCCTGCAAAAAACATTTCAGCAGACCCAGGAAAAGGTAGTCGGTCAAGCCACTGAACTATCTAAATTGCAAGAGATCATTGAAGGCCTGAAAGTCCAGCAAAATATTTCACTGGAAAAGGTCGCTCCTTTTATGCATGCACCTACCTGGCGACAACGCTGGGAAGATAACTACCCGGATCTCAAACAGGAACTGACCACAGCTGCTCAAAAATGGCAAACTAAAACGCTGCAATCGGCAGAAAATGAAAAACTATTGCTTCAATCGGTAGCTGAATACGAGGAGAATCAGAAAAACCTGGAATCCTTCCGCCAAAGCGAAACAGAAGCCGCCGAGGCTTTGAAAAAACGCTCTGAAGAGACTTTGTCTTTCATCCGGAAACGGGCCCGGCTTCTGCAAGGTCAAACGGTCGATGAAACCGAACGTTATTGGCAAGAGTTAACAGAAAGGGCGACTCAGGAACTGGAAACAGCCATCCGGCAGAAAGAACAGCTTTCAGGCCAATCGGAACAACTAAAAGGAAAAATCACCCAACTCCGTACCACCTGTGACCAATATCAAAAGCGCCTGGAAAAAGCCACCCGGCAATTAGGCGAATGGCTGGAAAAATACAATCGGACAGCCCCTGCTCAGCTAACCGAAGCCACTCTCATTTCACTATTGCAAGTGGCACCTGAAAAAATCCGGGAAGAACGGGAAAGACAAAATCACCTCCGGGATAAGGTAACGACTGCTTTGGCCACTCTACGGGAACGTGAAAAACAATTGGCCGATCATTTACAATCGCCCGGCCGCCCCGATCCACAATCGGAATCACTTTCCTCTTTACAGCGTCAATACACCGCATTACAAGAGGAATCCGAGCGTATCCTCCAACAAAAAACCGAAGTATTGGCAACTCTGCACACCCAGGAAGAAAACCAAAAACAAGCGGCCACCTTAAAGGATACCCTCGATGCGAAAACGAAATTATTAAACCAATGGAGCAAACTAGACGATCTAATCGGTTCACAGAGTGGCTATAAGTTTAAAGAGATCGCCCAAGGATATACGCTGGATATCCTGTTATCATACGCCAATATACAACTTCGGGAATTAACCTCCCGCTATCAGTTGCAGCGTATACCCGATGAGTTGGCCCTACAAGTCATCGATCACGATCTCTGCGATGAAGCCCGGTCGGTATTCTCTTTATCGGGAGGCGAATCCTTCCTCATCTCTCTGGCTTTAGCCTTGGGCTTATCTTCCTTTTCTTCACGGAATCATTTCGAAGAAAATCTCTTTATCGACGAAGGTTTCGGCACTTTAGACAGCGAAACCCTGCAAATTGTCATGGAAGCCCTGGAACGTCTCCGCTCACAAGGCCGGCAGGTGGGAATCATATCCCACGTACAGGAATTGACCGAACGTATTCCTGCCAAAATTTGTCTGGTAAAGACCGGCAACGGAAAGAGTAAAGTCGTTGTAGAATAAAGAAACCCCTATGCCGGATATACAATATTCGGCATTATTTTTTATCTTCGCGGGAGATAAGAAAAAATGGTCAGATATTTTATTGAATTAGCTTATAACGCCAGCCGATACCACGGCTGGCAAATCCAGCCGGGAGCATCGTCCGTGCAGGAAGAAATCAACCGGGCCCTCAGTACTTTGCTACGCCAGGACATATACGTCGTCGGCGCCGGTAGAACGGATACGGGTGTACACGCTTCATTTTTCGTCGCTCATTTCGATATCGAATGTGAACTTCCGGAGCCGCAACAGGTGGTCTATAAACTGAACGGATTACTGGATAAAGATATTGCAATCTACAAAATATACCGGGTACCTATGGATAAACATGCCCGTTTTTCGGCTATTTCCCGTACCTATAAATATTATATCGATAAAACAAAAGATCCGTTTACCTATCCATTTGCCTGGAAAGCTTATCCCCTGCCGGATATTCAGGCAATGAACGAAGCCTGCCGGGTGTTATTCGATTATACGGACTTTACCAGTTTTTCGAAACTTCATACCGACGTCAAAACCAATAATTGTATTATATATGAAGCTCAGTGGGAAGAGACCGATAAACAGCTGATTTTTACGGTAAAAGCCAACCGTTTTTTGCGGAATATGGTAAGAGCGATTGTCGGTACGTTGATTGACGTGGGAAGAGGTAAACTGACCCCAGAAGATGTTCGCAAAATTATAGAATCTAAAAACCGCTGTAATGCAGGTACTTCTGTTCCTGCACAGGCTCTATTTCTTTGTCATATTGAATATCCGGAATAAAAAGACATATAAAATGAAAAAGATCATCTTTTTATTTATAATAAGCAGTCTGATTTCTATTAAAGGAATAGGATTAACACTCTCTCCGGAGACCGAAGTCAGTATCCTGACTTGTGCTCCCGGCAACGAATTATACTCTCTTTTCGGTCATACGGCCATCCGGATCAACGATCCCCGACACCAAATCGACAGGGTGTACAATTATGGCACTTTCGACTTCTCTACTCCCCATTTTTATTTAAAATATGCACGAGGCCTGCTTCCTTATCAGCTGACTGTTCAGAAATTCTCCCATTTCATATACAATTATCAGCTGGAAGAACGTACGGTCTACGCTCAAACTATCCGGCTGGATTCGCTGGAAAAACAACGGATTTTCGATCTGCTCGAAGAGAACCTGCTCCCGCAAAACCGCTATTATCTCTACAACTTTCTATTCGATAATTGTACCACCCGAAGCAGGGATATCTTATTAAAAAGTTTACCCGACAGTGTCGCCTGGAATATGCCGGATGTAAACAAAAATTTCTGGAATCTACTGGATGAGTACTTGCAAGCTTCCCCTTGGGTACAATGGGGCATACATACGATCCTGGGGCAAAGGGGTAATCGTACGGCCACTACTTTTCAATATATGTTCTTGCCGGATTATCTGATGTATGGACTTAAAAATGCCCGATACGACGGACAATTGCTGGCCGAACCTGCCGAAGTTTTATATCAGGCTCCGGAAATGAACCTATCCAATTCCTGGTATGGGACTCCCCTTTTCGTTTTTGCTCTAGGATGCCTGCTACTGATCCTACTTTTACAATATGTTAAAAGCCGGTCATTATTGAATGTCATTTCCCTTATTTTTCTCCTTTTCACAGGAATTGTAGGGGTTTTGATTGTATTCTTAGGAGGTTTTACAGCACACCCCATCACTGCTCCAAACTGGAATATCCTATGGGCCAATCCGCTCAATTTATTTGTAATCCCTTTTATTTTCAGGAAAGCGCTTCCTCTATTCATCAGAAAATATCTGAAATTCTATCTGGCTATCCTGGCTATAGCTATACCGGTCTGGGCCATTGCTCAGCCAGCCGTACCCATGGCTTCTATCTCTTTGATTATCCTGATGATCTATCTGTGTTTCAGACTAAGAAATGAAAAAAGATAAAAACTAAAAACTTAAGCATGTTGCATTTGGCAAAAGATGGTATATTCCCCATCACGAAAGACAAGGACGGAAAACTGCTAAAGGAATTACCTGCCTCGGGATTACACGTGCCGGGAACGATTCAAGGCGAGGGAAAATTAAACGGCATACCTTCCCTGTTTATCCGGTTAGCCGGGTGTAACCTCCATTGCACGTGGAAAACACTTGCCGGGAACACTTGCGAATGCGACACGGCATATGCCGCTTTTAAAGTTGAGAATTCATTCTCCCTACCAATAAGAGAGATCATACAAATTATCGGTCACAACCGGGGAAACATAGATCATCTCGTGATCACGGGTGGTGAACCTTTCTTGCAAGCGGATAAAGTCAAGGAGTTGTGTCTGCAATTAAAAAAAGAGGCCCATTTTCACATTACCGTCGAAACTAACGCCACGCTTTATGTAGAAGAGTGTGCCCAAACGATCGACTTTTTTAGTCTTTCTCCCAAATTGTCAGGCTCTGTTCCTCCCACTCCCTACGCAGAGCACCACAACAATACCCGTATCAACATTCCGGCCATACAATCATTTATCACGCACGTACGCAAAAACAAAAAAGAATTTCAACTAAAATTCGTTTACTCCGGGGAAAACGACGTGAGTGAAATTCAAGCACTCTTGAGACAACTAGACGGATGGGCAAACGAAGACATTTTGTTAATGCCCATGGGTGCCACTCCCGAAGAATTAAACCTCTCGATCCCTAAAACACTGGAACATTGCATCCGAAACGGATGGCGTTTCTGCGATCGACTGCATATATCTCTTTTTGGAAATAAGCAAGGAGTATAAATCAAAAAACTACAGGAAACCCTCAAGTTATTTCTGCCATTTTTAGAATTAGACAATATACCCTTCCTGCTCGTATACTTTCCGATAACGATGAATCATTTCAACCAACCAATTCAAACGTGAATCAATAATCTTCATATTCCTATATCGGAGATATTGAGCATTATACAACTTTTCATTACCCGTTCTCAATCTTTCCTCGATATCCTTAGGGACGAAAAAACTTGCCCTTTCACCAAGAATCCTGTAAAATTCAGATTGATATATACTTATACCCGCCAGATCATAATCACCAAAATGAATGTACTCATTAGATATCCCCCTAAGCCAATCTTTCAAATCAGACGACTGCGGATAACGGGATACAAAAAGTATCTTTTTGTTACCGAACAAATATTTCTGATGACGGATATACCGAAAATTTTCTCCATTTTCAATACCAACAATTACAACGTCGGATGGGATATGGAATTTTTCGGGATTTTGTATAAAAACAGCAGTACTCTCAGTAGGCGAAATAATAAAATCAGAGTCACCCATCATTGCTTTTACAGGTTCATAACTATTCACAAGAAAACCTCGGAACGTTCTTAACTTCACTGATTTAGAGTTTCCTGTTTCTTGTACAAGCATATGGCGTCCCAAGGCATCATCATCTTCACTCAAAACTTCAATCCACCGTTCAAGTGCCGTACCTGAGGTGTATTTATCTTTAACATATCTACGACAGGCCTCAACATCCGTCAGACGATACGAATACCTGCTACCGCGAGCAACAGCAGAGATGAGTCCTTCTTCTTTAAGTTCGTCAGCGATCCAATGTGGCAAAGAGCTTGAAGGAAGCGACTCTCCGCCAAACATACGCAATACTTTTCTCGCTATCGAAACTGTAAATTTATTTCTCTCCATATTTCAAAATGCATTACCGAAACAAATCTTCTATTTACGTGTAAGCAATGGTACAATTCTGGTATTACTCCGGGAATCCTTGCTTAACAGATAAGTATATTTATAATCCTCAACATTATATGTTGTAGGAGAACTGTTTACTAGAAGGATATTTCGACAATTAGCAAAATCAAGTATCCCTTTTACGTTATTAGGATGCAGTTTACCTATTTCGTCCATCATGCAATGTACTTTGAAATCTCCAAATTTTCTTGAAGCCTTTTCCTTGAATACATTAATAAGCATAATATTCACCATAGCTTTTACCAAAATATCTGTTCCATCGGAACCTACATTCGCAATTTTCTCTACCCACCCGGTATCGTTGTCATTTTCCACTACACGGAACTGCAGATTAAAGGTGTCGGATACAACCAGACTTTTGCGCGACGGCTCGTCCTTGAGGAGTTTACTGAATGTATTCAAGTATTTCACGGCCCGAAGATTGACATTTTCACGCGAATCTTGTGAAAACAGATCCATCTCTCCCATGTTGAAGCTATTCTCGTTATTGAATTTCATTATTTCGGTCAACAACTGCATGAGCTTATCGTTACTTTGCTGCGGACGAAGTTCGATGCTACGTATCACTCCGGCAAAATTCCGTTTCACGAAATCATCGTTTATATCATTTATCGTTTTATGTATTTCACTTTCATTCTGGGTAAGGTTCCCCGTTTCTTTTGATACTCGTCGGATTATATTCACATACCTTTCACTTATACGATTTTGATATTCAGCAATCTTATTATTCTCTACAAACTCACTCAAATTGGATGCAAAATCCATATAGTCCGAATCACTTACAAGTGCCAAGGGAAAACTGAAAGTATTCCTTGCCGTAAAATTACTATTAAAAAGAAGACCACCAAGCCATCCAATAAACCAGAAACCCCAAACAAGCCGGAAACCCCAAACAAGCCGG
>ERZ779874.2788-NODE-2788-length-14064-cov-2.618674_pt1 | contig 14064 bp, 9 predicted proteins | sample MGYA00511031_ERZ779874 | MGnify/ENA primary metagenome ERZ779874 (study PRJEB29588, sample SAMEA2156850) | human gut metagenome | biome: human gut; feature: human-associated habitat; material: faeces | place: Denmark | collected 2008/2010 ...
AAAAAGTCGGTACCAGAAAGTCAAATATTTCCCGTCTGGAGAGCGGGAGATATAATCCGAGTCTGGACTTTCTGGAAAAAGTTGCAGGAGGACTTGGCAGGGAGATTGAGGTAAAAGTCACGTGAGGAGGAAGATGCAAAAAGCATGACGATGAAACTTGGAAATTATAAGGATAACGACGTGGAACTGTGCCGTACCACCAATTCCAGAGTGAGTACACATACGGCGGAGGCACTGCTTGAACAGCACATTCCATTTACAAAGAACAGTAAAAAGATTCCTTTTTTCAAGAGGGAAATCTACCAGGGGGCAGATACCCTCTGGGTGATCACCATCAATCCACGCAGATACGGGCAGGCACGCCGCGTGATCGATGGTATGGATCGTGCATACCGGGAGCATCTGGTGTTATCCAATTACTAGAATGAAATTATGATAAAAATGTGAAATGCGTTTTAAAAGCAGAATGAGTGTGGTAAAATTCTATTCAGATAAAATCGTATGAAAAGCGATGGAAATGGAAGGAATGGAAGGAGCCATACTCATTTTTATGTTAGGGAACATGGAGCAGACAGTCGCACGTAAGCAGACAAAAAGGGAGAAAAACAACACACAAAAACGGACAGAAGGGTGGAAACAGAAGGGCATATGGCTGTTTTGGTATGCCGTGGTTCCGGTGCTTGCTTTTTACCTGATGGAGTGTTATGAACACAATCCGTTTGCGGAAGTGCGTGTGGGAGCACAGCTTTTTAATATTTTTTTGTTTGAGCTGATCGGATGGATGTTATATTTTCTGACCGGAAGAATGTGTTTTGCGTCCAGAGTGCTGTACGGACTTGCTGTGGCGTTTGGAATTACCAATCATTATGTGATGAAATTCCGTTCCACACCGTTTGTTCCGTGGGATCTGTTTTCGGCTGGAACAGCAGCTAGTGTGGCTGGAAACTATGATTTTACACCGGACCGGCGCATGGTGATTGTTACACTTGTTTTTATTGCATTATTTGTGCTGACCCGCCTTTTTAAAAAAGGCCCGCGTTTTTCCTGGAAAATAAGGCTGGGGAGTATCGTACTGGTGGGACTGGTATTGTGTACATTTGTCAATGCCCTGCAGCAGGAATCGTTTCAGACAAAACATTATCTGTATCCGTTTCTGTTCACACCGGCATATATGACAAAAGTAAACGGCATGGCGGTGACCTTTGCCATGGATCTTGCCTATGTGGCAGTGGAACGTCCGGCAGGATACGATGCGGATGAAGCAAAAGAGACGCTGGCGAAATACGAAACTAAAACAACAGAAACCGACACACAGGATCTGCCCAACATCATTGTCATCATGGATGAGGCATTTTCGGATTTAAAAGTGCTGGGACCGTTAGAAACCAATGAGGATTACATGCCGTTTATGCACCGGATGCAGCAGGGGGAGAAAAACACGGTCACGGGATATGTCCAGACATCTGTGTGTGGGGGAAACACTGCGGATTCGGAATTTGAATTTCTGACAGGCAATACGATGGCATTCCTTCCGAACGGAAGTATTCCGTATCAGCAGTACATCAAGAGCAGGACACCGTCTTTAGCAGGTTATCTGAAATCCTTAGGATATGCGACCTATGCACAGCATCCGTATCAGGCCAGCGGATGGAACCGGGATAAAGTGTATCCTCTGCTTGGATTTGACAATCTGGATTTTATGGAAGATTACAGGGATGTCTCCTATGTGCGCAATTATATCAGCGATGCATCGGATATGGAGCATATTATAGAAACTTATGAGAAAAACAAAGCCTCCGGCAAACCGGCCTTTATTTTCAATGTGACGATGCAGAATCATGGCGGATATACCGATACCTATATGAATCTGACGAATGATATCCAGTCACAGTATGCCAGCGAACCGCTCAATCAGTATCTGACACTGATCCACAAGACCGATCAGGCACTCGAAAATCTGATTGATTATTTTTCCAAAGTGGATGACAGGACGATCATCGTATTTTTCGGGGATCATCAGCCGAATGATACAGTGGCTTCTGTCGTGGAAAACGGGGCACAGGCAGAGACACAAAAACGTTATCTCGTACCTTATCTGGTGTGGAGTAATTATGGGATCGAGGGAGCGAAAGATAAAAATACGAGTCTGAATTATCTTGCGGCGCAGGTACTTACCGCAGCAGGAGTGCCGACGAATGCATACCAGAATTACCTCTTAAGTCTGAGCAAAACTTACCCGGTGATCTCTGCAGCGGGGCAGACAAAAGGGATCGGAGCCGATGAAAAACAGCTTCAGACTTACAAGAAGCTTCAGTATTATCAGTTGTTTGAAAAAAACAAGGAAAAGGATGAGTAAGAACATGAAAAAAATGATTTCGCGGATGGTGTCGCACCGGTCATTTCCTTATGTGATGGCATTTCTTATGCCATTTATAATCTGTGTGGTCATCTGTATCGGAAACGGGGTATATCCTTTCGGGGATAACTGTATTCTGCATATCGATATGTATCATCAGTACTGTCCGTTTTTTACAGAGTTTCTTCATAAATTAAGAACCGGCGGAAGTCTGCAGTATTCCTGGAACCTGGGACTGGGATCGGATTTTGTTTCCCTGTATGCCTATTATCTGGCGAGTCCGCTTAATTTTTTGATCGTGCTCTGCCCGAAACATTATGTGATCGAGTTTATGACGATACTGGTGCTGGCAAAGATTGCCCTGTGCGGACTGACTTTTTTCTTATTTTTAAAATATCATTTTCATCTGATTGGAAAAGACTCAAAACTCCATAAAAATCAGGTGATTCCGGCACTTGTATTTTCTACGGCATATGCATTGTCCGGATTTGTGGCAGCCTACAGCTGGGATATCATGTGGATGGACTGCATCCTTCTTTTTCCTCTGATCATGGTGGGACTGGAAAAACTGGTACGGGAGCAGAAACCGGGACTGTATTTTGTGACACTTGCATTGTCGGTGTTTGCAAATTATTACATTTCCATCATGATCTGCATCTTTCTGGTGTTTTATTTTATTCTTCTCTTTTTTACGCAGAAAGGAGGAAAACTGAAAGCATTTTTACGGTTCGCATGGTATTCCCTGCTGGCAGGGTCTGTCTCGATGGTACTGCTATTGCCGGAGATCGCCGTGCTTTCTGCTTCCGGGTCTGCTGAAGACAGCTTTCCGAAAACGCTGGAGTGGTATTTTTCTGTTATTGCGGAGCTGGGGCGTGCGGCAGCCGTCACTACAAGTTATACGGGAAATGATCACTGGCCGAATCTGTATGCCGGGGCATTTACCCTGGTACTAGTATGGCTGTATGTGCTGAACCGCAGAATCTCCTGGAAGGAAAAAGTTCCGCGTATGCTGATGCTTGTCTTTTTCCTTGTGAGCTTTGCGGATAATCAGCTGGATTATATCTGGCATGGTATGCATTTTCCGCAGGCGTTGCCGGGCAGACAGTCATTCCTTTACATTTTTGTGCTTCTGGTCATGGGATTTGCAACGATCCGCAAATGGAAAGGAACCAGACGCTGGCATATCATCATAGCAGTGCTTGCAGCACTGACACTGATGGTTCTCTCCGGATATTACGGGGATGAACTGGTGACGGAGTACATGGCTGTAGTTATTACCATGCTGTTTATCCTAGTTTATGGAATCCTGCTTCTTTTGCTTAAAATTGCCCCGAAGAAAATGCGGATAGCCCTGCGGGAAGCTGCCTTTTGTGTTGCCATTGCAGAACTGGCAGTCAATATGGCGGTAACCGGGCTTGGCGTTACCAGCCGCGTGGCATATACGGATAAACAGGGGTACTACGAAGATCTGCTGCAACAGGCAAAAGAGGATAACGGAAATGATGGATTTTACCGGGTGGAGGACAGTGGGCGGAAAACCAAAAACGATGACAGCCTGTACGGATACCGTTCGGCAACCATATTTTCCTCCCTGATGAATCTGGATGTCAGCCATCTCTTCCAGAGCCTGTATATGGAGGGCGGAAAAAATTTCTACTGTTACAATGGTGCTTCCCCGCTTCCGTCAGCCATGTTTTCGGTGAAGTATATGCTTTCCTCTAATCCGGTGGATGAAAGTCCACTGCGGACACTTGTGGGAAGCAGCAATGGAAATTATCTTTATCGGAATAACTACTGCCTGCCACTTGGCTATATGATGAGCGAGAAGGCAATAAAAGGCTGGGAATCTTCCATGCTTGATAGGATCGGTTCCCTGAATTCCCTGGCACAGCAGCTGGGAGCAAAAGGAGACATGCTTTATCCGGCAACCTGTACACAGTCGCAGGCAGCCGGGGATACGACAATTGATATTTCCGAGGATGGATATTATTATGCGGATTATGTGACCTGCAATGCGGATTCCCTGACAGTATCAAGAGATGACGGATGGACGCAGCAGTATGGAAAGACCACCCACCGCTATCTGCTGGATCTGGGAGAGTGCAAAGCCGGAACAAAGGTCCATATTACCAATCTCAATGCAGAAACGATCGAATACCATGTGTACCGCCTGAATTTCAAGGCCATGTGCACCGCGTATGAGACGCTCAGCGAACAGACCATGTCACTCGAAAAAATGACAGATCGCAGGATCGTTGGAAGTATCGATGTCAGGCAGGCGGGAAGACTGATTCTGTCAGTGCCGGCAGATGAGGGCTGGAGTCTGTATGTAGACGGTAAAAAGACGAAAATAAAGCCTTTCGCGGATGCACTCATTGGTGTACACTTAAAAGAAGGAACGCATAAGATCGAGCTGCGTTATACCACACCGGGCGTACAGATCGGAGCTGCCATCAGCATAGCTGCGCTTCTGTTATTCCTGTTTAGTATGTGGATAAGATATAAGATAAGGGGGAAATATGGGGAAAAAATGCATCAGCATCGTCGTACCGATGTACAATGAGCAGGAATCTCTGCAGATTTTGTACCGGGAATTAAACCGCGTGACACGGGAAATGGGCGATTATGATTTTGAATATTTATTTGTCAATGACGGATCGAAGGATGCAACACTGCAAAAGATCCGGGAACTTGCAGCAGAAGATGAGCGCGTGCACTATCTTTCTTTTTCCCGCAATTTTGGAAAAGAAGCGGCGCTGCTGGCAGGATTGTCCTATGCAAAGGGGGATTATGTGACGACGATGGATGCGGATCTGCAGGATCCGCCCACTCTTTTGCCACAGATGGCTGCGATGTTAGAAGCCGGAGACTGTGACAATGTGGCAACCCGGCGGGTGAACCGGCAGGGAGAGCCGAAGATTCGTTCGTTTTTTGCACGCATGTTTTATAAAGTTATGCGGAAACTTTCCCACATTGAGATTGCAGATGGGGCAAGGGATTACCGTCTGATGAACCGTGCAATGGTAGATTCCATTCTTTCCGTCAGCGAATACAACCGGTTTTCCAAGGGAATCTTTGCCTGGGTCGGATATGATACCAAATGGCTGGAATTTCAAAATGTTGAACGGTCTGCGGGAGAAACCAAGTGGAGTTTCTGGAAACTTGTGCGTTATTCGTTTGATGGGATTATCAATTTTTCGGATGTTCCGCTGAAGATTTCCTCGTATCTGGGGCTGGTGCTCACCGTGGTTTCTTTTATTGCAATCATCGCGGAAATCGTACGCGCATTGGTATTCGGGGATCCGGTTGCCGGCTGGCCGTCGCTGGTATGTATCGTGACATGCATTGGCGGAATCCAGCTGTTTTGTATGGGAATTATGGGACAGTATATTGCAAAAACCTATATGGAAGTCAAAAGACGTCCGCATTATATCATAAAGGAGAGTAACTGTACCCGGAACAAAAAGAACAACGCACAGAATTGACGCAGATATGCTTTTTCTATATAATGATACAGAAAGACTGCACTGCATTTGGGATGCCGCGCAGTCAGATCATAACAGGTGAGGAAGAATATGCGAAAGATAAAACGCTTTTTGAGTGCCCTGCTTTGTGGGGCAATTCTTATAACAGGAACACTTGCCGGAGTTAGTGTGCGTACAGATGCAGCAGCCAGTAGTTATGCCGTGCAGCTGCGTGCGGCAGGATTTCCGGATAGTTACATCCGTGCACTTTCCGCGCTTCACACAGCATATCCGCAGTGGCAGTTTCAGGCGGTTAAGACCGGGCTTGATTGGAATACCGTGGTCAGCAAAGAGAGCGTAAACGGAGTCAATCTTGTTCCGAAGACCGGAAATGACGCAACCAAATCCACCGCAGACGGTGCATATGACTGGACCACCAATGTGTGGACGGTCTATGACGGATCTTCGTGGGTCGGTGCTGATGCAGACTATATCGCCTATTATTTAGATCCGCGGAATTTTCTCAATGAGACCGATATTTTTCAATTTGAAAGTTTAAGTTTCAGCAAGGTGCAGACCAAGCAGGGAGTTTCTTCTATTCTGAAAGGAACCTTTATGGAGAATACGGTTGAGGACAGCGATGGATCTGCGCTGGATTATGCGCAGGCATTTATGGATATCGGTGAGGAAACCGGGGTCAGCCCGTATCATCTTGCATCGAGAGTGCGCCAGGAGCAGGGACTGAAAGGAACCAGTTCACTGATTTCTGGAACTTACAGCGGATATGAGGGATACTATAACTATTTTAATGTGGGAGCAGCAGGCATTACCTCCACACTGGTTATCAAAAACGGACTGGCATATGCAAAAAAAGCGGGATGGAATACCCGTTATGCAGCACTCGAAGGAGGAGCGAAAATTCTGGCGAAAAACTACATTGGCGTGGGCCAGGATACGTTGTATTTCCAGAAGTTTAATGTAGTGAATCAGAAGAATCTGTACAGCCACCAGTATATGGCAAACCTTGCGGCTGCTTACAACGAGGGCAGAAAGCTTGGACAGGGGTATGCGGACAAGCAGCAGGCATTTGTATTCCGTATTCCGGTTTATTCCGGTATGCCGGCATCTGCAGTGACATTTACAGCCAGTGGAAATCCGAATAACTATCTGAAATCGCTCAGCGTAACCGGACAGACACTGACACCGGTATTTCGCGGAGATACTACTTCGTATTCCCTCGTCGTGGACAGCAAAGTTTCCTCCGTTACCATAAGTGCATCACCGGTAGCTGCGAAATCTTCTGTGACGGGAACCGGCACCAAAAAACTTCAGACGGGAACCAATACGTGTAAAGTTACCTGCAAATCGGAGAGCGGAGCATCCAAAACCTATACGCTTACCATTGTAAAGAAAGCTGGTGCAGCGGCAGAGACCAAGAAGACTTCCGTGACTTCGAAAACATATCAGTTGAAAAACAAAATGGTTACGGGGATTGCGCCGGGAACAAAGGCGGCAACATTTTTGAAAAAACTTAAAGTGACCGCGGGAACGGTCAAACTGTTCAGTGCATCCAAAAAGAGTGTTACCGGAATCGTTTCAACCGGCAATGTTCTGCAGGTGTATGACAGCAAAAACAAGAAAGTTTCTTCCTATACGCTTGTGATTTATGGAGATGTAAACGGAGATGGAAAGATCAACAAAACAGATCTGAACCGTTTGAACAGGCATCTGAATGGTACCCAAAAGCTTACCGGATGTTATCTTAAGGCCGCAGATACAAACCGCAAAAAAGACGGGGTCAATGTGCTTGATCTGGTATATCTGAACAAACATCTTCAGGGGAAGATCACCATTCAGCAGTAAAAGAAAGGCAGAACATATGAGACAAAAAAGCAAAGCAAAAGGAAAACGGATACTAGGAGTGGTACTGGCACTGGTATTTCTGATCAGTTGTATCATGACACCGGATGTGCATGCACAGGCGGAGAGCATGATCATTGCTTTAAGCGCCAGATCCGTGAAAATAGGAGATACTCTGGCAGTGACAGTGACACTTCCGGCAGGGGTGACGGGAACGGTAAATCTGACATATTCCAAAGATCTTTTTACGTATCAGTCAGCAACAGCGGAAACCAGTGTAAATGCAGGCACGGTTTCTATGACTCTGGGAAGTTACGGTTCCGGAAACAAACGTGCAAGCGGAACTGTTAAATTTAAAGCAGATGCGGCGGGAACTGCAAGTTTTGCCGCATCCGCACCATCTGCGGGCAATCAGGAAGGGGACCGTGTGGATGTGGGAGGTGCAAGTGTATCTGTAGCTGTTGAAAATTCGGCAGCGGCAGCAGATGACAAATCAAAAGACAATACGCTGGCATCCCTGACGATTTCCGAAGGAACCCTTTCTCCGGAATTTCAGTCGAAAGTTACCGAATATCAGGCAAAAGTGGGAGATCAGGTGACATCGCTGGCAGTCAGCGCACAGCCAAATGATGCTAAGGCATCTGTGATCTCGGTCAGTGGGGCAGACAAACTGAAAACCGGTGTAAATAAAGTACAGATCGTCGTGCAGGCGGAAAATGGTGTGAAAAAGACCTATACCATTCAGGTGACCAGAGGAGCTGCGCAGCAGGAATCACAGGATACACAGCAAAAAGGAGAGACACAGGCTCCGGCAGACGGGCAGCAGTATTTTACGATTGACGAAACAAATCTCTATCTGACAGACAGTATTCCGGATCGCTATGTTTTGGATGGCTTTGTCAAAGATACAGTGACTTTGTGGGAAAATCAGTATCCGTGCATGCGCAAAGACGGAATAGACACACCGCTGAGACTTTTGTATCTGGTGGATGAAAACGGACAAAACGGTGCTTTGTATATGCTGGATCTGGATGATCCGGAAGAAATTTATCCGTTTGTATGTATGAACTATAACCAGTATAAGCATACCATAGGGGAAGAGACAACATCTGCAGAAGCTTCTACCCAGGAAGGGGAAACGGGCCTGTTCCAGAGTACGGAAAGCCAGATGCGGCTGATTCTCTGTGCGTTCGTTGTGGTTGTACTGATTCTTCTGATTATCATAGTGGTTCTGATCGTCAAAAGAAAAAAAGATGATGACGATCTTTATGATGATTTTTATGACGATGATGATGACGACGATGAGGATTACGATGATCCGGACGATGAAAAACTGTATGAAACGGATGATCCGGATGACACCGGGATATCCAAGCGTTACGGAAAGGAAACATTCCGCAAAAAAGGCGGATTTATGCATAAACTGTTAGAGGGTATTGAGGATGATCTGGAGGATGACCTGGATGATCTGGAGGATGACCTGGATGATGATCTGGAAGAAGATACCGATGACAGGGAAAAAGAGCGGGAGAAGCGAAAGGACCATTACCGGGATGCAGATGATGAAGATATCATGCTGCAGAAAGAACTGGCAGAAGAAGTTCGAAGCTCCGTGCTCGGAAGAAAGAAGAAAACAACCAAAAAAGATACCGATGACGATATCGAATTTATTGATTTGTAGAATTGTAACAGGAGGTATAAATTTTGATTCCATATACAGATAAGGCGAAAAAAGCTCTGAATTATGCGAACCGCCTTTCCCGTTCGTCCGGCTGCAACTATGTCGGAACCGAACATATTCTGGCGGGGCTGCTCAAGGAAGGAACCGGTGTAGCAGCAGAAGTACTGACAGCCAATAATGTGGAACTGGAAGCGCTGCTTAAGCTGATTGATGAACTGGTTGCGGCAGGTGAGGAGGTGACGGTGGCAGACCGTGACGGATATTCTCCGCGTACCCAGATGGTGCTGGATCGTGCCAGGGAGATGGCAGACCGTTTTGACAGTGAACGGATCGGAACCGAACACCTGCTGCTTGCCATCATAAAAGAGGGGGATTGTGCAGCTTCCCGGCTTTTAAATACAATGGGAGCCAACCCACAGAAACTTTTTGTGGATATTCTTGCTGCGATGGGAGAGGACCCGGCACAGTACCGGGAAGAAATCCAGCGTGGAAGAAATGAGGAGGCAACACTTACCCCTACGCTCGATCAGTATTCCCGCGATCTGACAGCTATGGCGCGGGCCGGACGGTTAGACCCGGTAATTGGCAGGGAAAAGGAAACCGAACGGGTGATCCAGATCCTGTGCCGCAGAGGCAAAAATAATCCGTGTCTGATCGGAGAGCCGGGTGTCGGTAAGACAGCGATCGTTGAAGGAATTGCACAGAGTCTGGTAAACGGAAACGTACCGGATATTGTGGCAGATAAACGTCTGGTATCTCTGGACATGTCCGGACTCGTTGCAAAATCCAAATACCGTGGGGAATTTGAAGACCGTATTAAAAAAGTGATAAATGAAGTGGAGACGGCTGGGAACGTGCTGCTGTTTATTGATGAACTGCACACGATTATTGGCGCAGGTGGAGCAGAAGGTGCACTGGATGCGTCTAATATTTTAAAACCGGCACTTGCACGCGGAGATGTGCAGGTGATCGGTGCAACCACGATCGAAGAGTATCGCAAGTATATTGAAAAAGACGCAGCACTCGAGCGGCGGTTTCAGCCGGTTATGGTGGATGAGCCGACGGAGGCGGAATCCATCGAGATTTTGAAGGGGCTTCGCAGCCGCTATGAGGAACATCACAAGGTGACGATCCAGGATGAGGCACTGGTGGCAGCGGTGCGCCTGTCTGCCCGCTATATCAATGACCGTTTTCTGCCGGATAAGGCGATTGATCTGATGGATGAGGCAGCTGCAAAAGCACGGCTTGGAATGATGCATGGATCGGATGAGATGATGCAGTTAAACCGTGAGATTCATCAGACGGAACTGGATATGGAACATGCGCTGCAGGAGGGAGATATCGAGAAAGCCCGCACATGGAAAGAGACACGGGAGAACCTGCAGGCATCCAGGGAAAAACTCGAGAAAAAGAACCGCCGCGTATCCAAAAACAAAGTTCCGGTGGTGGGCGAAAATGAGATTGCCGATGTGGTGGCTGGATGGACAAAGATCCCGGTCAGCCGTCTGACAGAAAGCGAGGCATCCCGTCTGCAGAAACTGGAAGAAACACTGCACAAGCGCGTGATTGGACAGGAAGAAGCGGTATCTGCAGTTTCTAAGGCTGTCCGCCGTGGTCGCGTGGGACTCAAAGACCCGAAGCGTCCGATCGGTTCGTTCTTGTTTTTGGGACCAACCGGTGTCGGAAAGACGGAAGTTTCCAAAGCACTGGCAGAGGCTGTGTTTGGCAACGAGGAATCCATGATCCGGGTAGATATGTCGGAGTATATGGAAAAGCACAGTGTATCCAAAATGATTGGCTCCCCGCCAGGATATGTGGGCCATGAGGATGGAGGACAGCTTTCTGAAAAAGTCCGCAGAAATCCGTTTTCTGTGATTTTGTTTGATGAAATTGAAAAAGCCCATCCGGATGTGTTTAACATCTTACTTCAGGTGCTGGATGACGGGCATATTACAGATTCCCAGGGACGCAAAGTAGATTTCAAGAATACCATTATCATCATGACCAGTAATGCGGGCGCACAGTCGATCATCGAGCCGAAGAAGCTTGGCTTTGGTGCAAAAGAAGATGAAAAGCAGGATCACGAGCGGATGAAAGCCAGCGTGATGGAAGAAGTCAAACGTATTTTTAAACCGGAGTTTTTAAACCGTATTGATGAGACAATTGTATTCCGTGCGCTGAACAAAGACGATATGAAAAAAATCATCGGCATTATGGTGCGTGATTTACAGAAACGCTGTAAGGAGCAGTTGCAGATCGATCTGGTGGTACGGGAAGCTGCAAAGGAATATATTGTTGAAAAAGCGTATGACCGCAAATACGGTGCCAGACCTCTGCGCAGAAAACTGCAGGATGAGGTGGAAGACCGTTTAGCAGACGCACTGATCCGTGGAGAAATCCATGCGAAAGACCGTGTGATCGTGACGACGAAGAACAAGGAAATCATTGTATCAAAAGATAAAAAGTGATATAATTTAAGAACCAAATAATCAACCACACAGGAGGAAAAATCATGGCTGCAATCAGTGAATTAATTCGTACGGAAGGAAACGGAACCCTTAGTTTCGGCGATTACACTCTGGGAGCGAAAGCAAAGCTTGATAACTATGAATTTCATGGAGATAAATACAAAGTAAAAACGTTCAAGGAGATTACAAAGCTGGAGCGTAACGGACTGTTTGTATATGAATCTGTACCGGGTACAGCTGTCACCAATTTTACAGAGGATGAGAATACTGTCAGCTTTACGGTAGAGGGACCGGAAGATGCACAGATCACATTGGAGCTGGCAGAAGAGACAGAGTACGAGATTGATATCGATGGCAAGTCCGCAGGAACAATGAAGACCAATCTTGGAGGCAAATTAAGCCTGAGCGTAGAATTAGAAGGAGCAGATGCGGTAGCAATCCGCGTAGAAAAGAGATAATATATGGCAAAAGCAAAAACCAGTGCGTTTTTTTGCCAGAATTGCGGATATGAATCATCCAAATGGATGGGCCAGTGTCCGGCATGCAGAGAGTGGAACACGTTCGTAGAGGAACTGGTGGACCGGAAAGCACTCAGTACTTCCGGAAAAATAAAACCAGCGACAGAAGCGAAACCTGTTCCGCTTTCTGCAATAAAGACATCGGATGAGGAGCGGATTTCCACATCCATGCCGGAGCTGGACCGTGTATTGGGCGGGGGAGTTGTAAAAGGCTCCCTCGTTCTGGTTGGAGGAGATCCGGGAATTGGTAAATCAACGCTTTTATTACAAGTCTGCCGGAATCTGTCCGGGCAGAATCTTTCGGTACTGTATGTGTCCGGGGAAGAGTCCCTGCAGCAGATCAAACTGCGTGCAGAGCGGATTGGCACGTTCAGTGATCATCTGGAACTGTTGTGTGAGACCAGTCTGGACACCATACGCACGGTAATTGAACGGAATAAGCCACAGATTGTGGTGATCGACAGTATCCAGACCATGTATAACGAAAACGTTTCCTCGGCGCCCGGCAGCGTGTCACAGGTGCGTGAGTCTACAGGTGTTCTTATGCAGATCGCAAAAGGAATGGATATCTCGATCTTTATTGTCGGGCATGTGACAAAGGAAGGGGTCGTGGCAGGTCCACGTGTACTGGAACATATGGGGGATACGGGTCTTTATTTTGAAGGAGACCGTCATGAAAGCTACCGGATTCTGCGTGGCGTGAAGAACCGTTTTGGCTCCACGAACGAGATCGGTGTTTTTGAGATGCGCACAGAGGGACTGGTTGAGGTGGAGAATCCGTCCGAGTATATGCTCAGCGGCAAACCAAAGGATGCTTCCGGTTCTGTCGTGGCATGTTCCATCGAGGGTACCCGTCCGATTCTTTTGGAAATTCAGGCGCTGATCTGTCACAGCTATTTCAACAATCCGAGGAGAACTGCGACCGGAACGGACTTTAACCGCGTGAATCTGCTGATGGCAGTTTTGGAAAAACGTATTGGAATGCAGCTGTCGGATTGTGATGCTTATGTAAATATCGCGGGCGGAATCCGTATGAATGAACCGGCAATTGATCTGGGAATTGTGCTTGCCATTATGTCAAGCAAACTGGATCTGACGATTGATGAGAAGACCATCTGTTTTGGCGAGGTGGGATTAAGCGGGGAAGTGCGTGGTGTAAGCATGGCAGAACAACGTGTGGCAGAGGCAGCCAAACTTGGTTTTGAAGTATGCATTCTGCCAAAAGTATCCCTTCCTTCTGTAGGGAAGAAGTATGCAATGAAGCTGATCGGGGTGGCAAATGTCAGGGAGGCACTGGATGCAATTCAGGCATAGGCTATGTGATATGAATTTCTTGTATTGTGTGAAAAATAAAAAGCATGATATAACAATTTTAGAATACAACATAAATTGTCTGAATATAATTTAATTTGTAATTTCTGATTGACAAAATTCGAGCTGGGTGGTATTATAACAAAGCTGACTCGTGCAGAGCAGTTCTGATCGGATAAAGCCAAGTGATATTGAGCTCCGACAGAATAAATTGCCGAGAAAAAAGTTGTTGACAAAAAGCGACAGATGTGATAAGATATCAGAGTTGCCGCGAAAGAACGACAACAAAGAAAAAATAAAAAAGTTGTTGACAACGACTTGAAGATGTGATAAAATATACAAGCTGTTGGGAATAACAACAACGAACATTGATAACTGAACAGTGAAAAACCTTGAAAGATTTTGA
>ERZ779874.2795-NODE-2795-length-14050-cov-14.903751_pt1 | contig 14050 bp, 10 predicted proteins | sample MGYA00511031_ERZ779874 | MGnify/ENA primary metagenome ERZ779874 (study PRJEB29588, sample SAMEA2156850) | human gut metagenome | biome: human gut; feature: human-associated habitat; material: faeces | place: Denmark | collected 2008/2010 ...
ACCGACAATCACGGCGGGCACCCTCTTTCTTACAAAACACCTTCAGCCGATGTGCCACTGAAGTCCACTCCAGCAGCACATCGGCTGAAAAACTATTGCTCTAAGCTTAGACTTTTTCAGCCGTGGCGGGCACTCACCCACTTCTGTGGCACATTAACGTGAACGCGTTTTGTAGTCGGGAAGCCTCAACCCTTTTCATTAAATACGTGCGTTCTCCCATTAACGTGAACGCGTTTTGTAATCGGGAAAGGTTTACGGCTCCGACGGGACGGAGTTTTAGCGGCAATATTCGCAGTCCTTTTAGAGATGGTCTGGTCTACAAACACTCGTGGCACCCAAAGTGCTGATTATCAAGGGAAAAATGGATTACGTGGTACTCCAAAACGGCACCAGATGATCGGTCTTATTCCTCATTTTCAACTGGTAAGTGCCACACGCAATCCTCATCATCAGAACTGGAAATAGATGAACGACTGGAGATCGGCGGTGATGAACTGGCAGATGATGAAGACGGCGAGGACGCAGGCGAGGGCCATCAGCGGGAGGGGCATCGAGGCGAACCAGATGCGGTAGCGGCGCTTGAAGTTCTCGGGGAGCCAATGGATGACCATTCCGAAGACGAAGACGAGGATCACACCTATGTGCTGCTGAGCCATTTGCGGGATAAGGGACAAATCCCAGTCTCCGCCGATGCGCTCGACCATATTCTTTGCCGTGCTCCACGCTTTCTCGTTCGCCTCCGCAGGATTCAGGTTGGAGCCGCTTCGGAAGAAAAGGCGGGTAAAAGTAATGAATATGAACGTCATAGCGACCGCCCAGCCAGTCTCAAGCCACGAGAAAGCGGCCTTGAAGCGACAAAGATGGTAGAGCATCCGCACGGCCGCGCCTATGAATATGATCAATGTCCAGACGAAGAACATATTGAACACCGAAGCCGGCACAGTGATTTTAAGAATATAAAAGGCCACGCAGACGAAACCTATGACGAGCGTCCTGACATAGACATTGCAGCTCTTCCAGAACCTGTAGATCAGCATTCCGAGACCGTTCAGACCGCCCCAGATCATAAAGTTCCAGCTGGCTCCGTGCCACAGGCCGCCAAGGAGCATCGTGTCCATCCTGTTGATGTCCGAGATGAGTTCCTTGCGGTATTTCTGGCAGAAGGTTATCAGGATAGCCAAAACGGCGGCGATCACGAGAACGACTCCGAAAACCCACCAGTTCTTTGCCAGAGCCGATGCCAGAAAAGCGATTCCGAGGATGATCGCATACGAGCCGAAAGTGCCGTTACGGTTGCCTCCAAGCGGGATGTAAAGATAGTCCTGAAGCCATTTGGAAAGGGAAATATGCCACCGCTTCCAGAACTCTCCGGCGTTGCGGGCCTTGTACGGAGAATTGAAGTTCTTCGGCAGATAGAAACCCATCAGCATAGCGACACCGGTGGCGATGTCTGTGTACCCGGAGAAGTCGGCATAGACCTGAAGCGAGTAGCCGAAGAGAGCCGTAAGGTTCTCGAATCCTGTGTAAAGAAGCGGGTTCTCGAAAACCCTGTCGCAGAAATTCACAGCCAGATAGTCACTGAGGATCAATTTCTTGGCAAGTCCGTTCAGAATCCAGAAAATCGCGATACCGAACTGTCTGCGGCCAAGGAAGAACGGTTTGTGAAGCTGAGGGAAGAACTCCTTGGCCCTCACGATCGGGCCGGCGACGAGCTGAGGGAAGAAACTCAAGTAGAAGCCGAAATCCCAGAAGTTCTTGATCGGGCCGATTGTCCTGCGTGAAACATCAACCACATAGCTGATCGCCTGGAAGATGAAGAACGAGATTCCGACCGGAAGGAAGATCGAGTCAACGCTGAACGCCTGAGAGCCTGCCAGTTGGTTACCCACAACCGCAAACCAGTCTCTCACAATGAATTCCGTTCCGAAAAGATTGTTCACGACATCGGTCAGGAAGTAGGCGTACTTGTAGTAGCAGAGCAGCGACAGATCCACGACAACGCTCAGAACCACAATGGCTTTCCGGCCAAAGTTTCCTTTCACACCGGACAGAGCGAAACCTGCCAGATAGTTATAGACAATCACGAACCCAAACAGAATCAGGAACAGTCCGCTCGTCTTGTAGTAGAAAAATAGGCTGACAAAGAACAGGAAGGCATTCCGAAGCACGACCTTGTTCTTGAAAACGCACAGAAAGGCCAGCACGATGGCGAAGAACGCCCAGAAATAGAACTGGGTGAACAACAACGGATGAGCCTGATCAAAAGAGAACAGGTTCTTGAAAAAGTCAGCGGCAACGTCCCAAAATCCCATCACTTACCTTTCTTTAAATGTTCCACATACTTATCCATCAACGCGTTGAACAGCAGGTCTCCCACCAGTTCATAGCCCTTTTCCGTAAAATGAATCTTGTCCCTCTTGGCGAGGCCGGCCTCTTCCCATTTCCTCATCGAACCGAGTCCCCCCATAATGTCAAACAGATCCCAAACGCCTGCGTCACAATCCTTTCCGAGCCTCAAAAAGCTTTGCTCAGCCAACTTGCCGTTAGAATTCACGACATAGCCTTTACGGCGTATCCTCCTGAAACTGTCGTTGTTGGAGACGAACAGCAGAGCGCAGTCGGGATTCACCGAACGAATCTGCGACACAAGCACCTTATAGCGCGCGACAAAATCATCCACAGAAAAATTCGCGGCGGTCGCATCATTGATCCCGACGGCTAAAATCACCAGATCCGGATTCACCAGCCTCAAATCATTCATCAGATCCGGGCACTTTGAATATGACCCGAGCGAAGCCCCGTTCACGCCGATTCCCGTCACGGAAATGCCAGGGAAAGGGTTGTCCAGGAATATTCCCGTCAAGGTGAACTCGCCTTGTCCCTTGGTCGCGATCTTGACGGAGTCCGCAAACGCGGGAAGGCCGAAAGACCAGCAGGAATCCGCCCGGCACCCTTGCAGCGTGTCACCCTTAGCCAAAACCACCACCGGAACTCTCTCTCCCATTGATGAATATCCAAGGACCTTCACTTCGTTGAACCGAAACGTCGGATCCTGCGGTTTCGGATCCCTGGCCACAGTGGTGACCATCACCGAAGCCTTGTCATCCGACGCGCTCAAGGCTATTCCAGTAAGTCCAAGCCTATGATCCGGCTCCCTTTGGACATTCTTCGTCACCTTCCAGGACCCTTCGTAACTTGTCGTGAAACTGCTTGGATTGTTCGTGTGGGCGGCGGAGAACGGGAAAACCAGTCCCCTGCCCCCGTCCAAAGCCGTTCTCAAAGACAGAAGGTCGTTCCGTAACTGCCGCGTCAAAGTCCCGGCCTGCACGTGAGACCCCCCGATGTGCATAATCCTAAGGTTGCCTTTACCCAGAAAAAGCACGGAATCCATCTTCTTGAAAAGCCTCTCAAAGGCCGAACTATCCCCCTGAAACCCAATCCGGTTCTTCTCGAAACGCGCGAAATCATATTCAGGAACCGCCTTCCGCAGCGACTGCCCCCAAAGGGTCGCCGGAAGCAGCAAAAAGAGCAATGAATATGTCAGGAAACGTCTCATAACTCTGTCTTTGTCAAGGTGTCAGGCACGGCGGGACGAGGATTGAGACTGTCCCGCAGGTCGCGCAGATATATTCCCACAGCCTCGTCTGAAAGTTCCTGGCGGAGCTTGTAGAAGTCGTGGTAAAGAATGAAGGACTTGGCGAGCGCGTTTCCGATCTCAAGCGCTCCTTTGTGTGTGAAATGAATATGATCGGGGCCGGCCAGAGCGGGATTGTGGCTCACCCACTTCCTCATCGAGCCCGGGCCTCCCATCACGTTGAACGTGTCCCAGTAGGCCACGCCGTTCTTCAGACAGTTAACCTTCAAGGAATCATTAAGTTGCGGCAGGAGCGGCCAAGTTATCAGATTCCCGTCCTCGCTCTTGCACATGTCCGCCGGGCCGATGAACATCAGCTGGGCCTCCGGAGCGACCTCCTTGAAGTAGTCGAACTGCATCACGATCTTCCTCACGTAAGAGGAAATGGCCTTCTTCGAGGCTATTCCAGGCATCGCGTTTCCGCCGAACTGTAAGATTATCAGCCGGGTGTCCGTCTTCGCGAAACTCTCTTTCATCACCTGGCGGTTGATGGACGAGAATATGAATCCGGCGCATCCACGCAAGGCGACGTTGTCAACGGTCACGCCTCCTTTTCCGTCCAGCATTATTCCATAGATCTCAGCGTTGCCGGAGAAATTGATTGAACCCTTCTGGACATCGCAAGGCAGATTCCAGGTGACCATCGAGACTCCGGCCTTGGCAGAGTCGATGACGGTTGTCCTTACCGGCAACGTGTCGCACCTCAGTGTCATCCCGAACCCTGCTGAGTTTTGCCCCAGAAGCACGGAAACCTTTGAGATCGACTTGACCAACTCCTGGGAATATCTGTTCTTGGTTCTTGTGAAAGTGAACGTTCCGTTGCCGGAAACGTCAGTGAACTGTGTCAGAGGCCCGTAGCGCTTGTGCGAGGCCTTCCTTGTCAGCGAGTCCCCCACCATGGCGTAGCGCGTGAGGCTTCCGGAAGCGTTCTGCGAGAGAGAGACGGTCGGAATCCGCTGGATCATCGGCACCATTCCCGGCCCGGAGCCGCCGAAGCGTTCCTGAAGATCCTGCCTAAGCACAGCCGAGATCCTGTCCATTTCCAATTGGGAATCACCATAGTGCAGAATCCTGACGGTGCGGCCGGAATCTGCCGCCGCGGCCATCTCCACGAACAGCGAGTCGAAGAACGTGTAGTCATCCTCCGGCAGACATATCCGGTTGGGATTCGAGGTGATGTAGTCATAGTAGTAGCGAAGGGTATCTGTCGAGCCTTCGACCATCTCGTAGCTTTTCTGCACGGCAAGAAGCACGGAATCCACATTCACGTCCACCGTACTGTCCTGAAGGTCGGCAAGATAGCCCTGATAGGACGGGAACCTCAACTTCAAATCTCCAACCTGAACGCCTTTCGACGGATATACGAACCAGATCGCGGAAAGGATCAGGAAAACGGAAAGAAAAAACAAAAGTACCTTATATTGCTTCATAATGACTATCTGTAAATCACCAGTTTACGTCCCTCTCGAATCATATCGCTCCTTAGGTTGTTCCATCTCTTCAGGTCAGAGACCTTGACCCGGTATCTTGCCGCGATTCCTCCCAGCGTGTCGCCCCGACGGATAGTGTAGGTAATCCTGTCGGTGTTCGCCGCCTGCCTCTTCCGCAGCGAGTCCAGCCGGGCCTTCCTAAGCGCCGCCTGCTCCTGCAGGAACGCCAGCCTCTCCGCCTTCCTCTTGGCCGCCAGCGACCCTATACGCTCAAACGCGGCCGGAATATTTTCTGAATATTCCTCCTCAGCATTTCGTAAACTCCTAAGAATCGGAGCGTTGGCAAACGCCGTGGAATCCATCGCGGCCAGCGCCGTCGGACTTGTGGCATAAGCCACTATCGACATATTCCAGTCGCCATATTCATTGAAAAGTTCCTGCAGGCGGTTAAGTGCTATCACGGTGGAAAGATAATCATCGAAGCGAACATCCGTAGAGTCCAAATCACAAGTGCTTCTACCTATCAAATTGCTTGCTACGCCTCGATCCTGTTCCGTCCTCACCACCTCTCTGTCATTCGTCATCAGCACCTCTGCCACATCCCCGGTTCCTTTATCCGATTCGGTTGCGGCTTTCCGACAAAGTGCTTCCCCCCTGATAGCATCCAGCGCCGTGAGCGACCATATTCCTTCCCGCCCGTCGTCACCCCTTTGGTCCGCAAGCGCTAATGGCAGGAACAGGACCCGCTCCGGCATATTCCTGAGCCTCAATTCCGTACGCAGCGAGTCGATAAACTCCGGCGTGGCGCCCCACCCACGGAGTCCGCACCCCGCAAGCAGCGCCATGCCAATGAATATGCATCTGAAAAAACCTCTCATCTGACCGTCTTTCTCTCAACATCCGTTACCAGGCATCCGCCCGAAACGAATAAAGTTCAAAGATACGAATTTTTCGTGCGTAAAAGGTCTTCTCCTACGCACGAAAGTATCATTTCCCTTCCTCTTGTGAGCCAAAAGCCGTCTCGCGCTCACGAGAGCATCGCTTTCCTCTCCTTCGTGAGCGAAAAAAAATGTTCTGCTCACGAAAGCACCTTCTCCTACCCTCTCGTGAGCGAGATGCCCTGCCCCACGCACGAAATGCTCTTGGCCACCTGACACTAAATCAGTTACAGCTTCGCGATGGCGGTGACGAGCTGGTCGCCAAGGCCGATGGTGTAGCCTTCGGTGGTGAAGAAGACACGGTTGAAGGTGTCGGCCAGAAGGAAGTACCGAGGATCATCACCCGTCTTTCAAAACTGAGCTACGGGATGTACCTGATGCATATCTTCTGGCTGCACCTATGGTCAGTGGTGTCCATCCAGACTCTCCAGCTGCACACAGCGGCGGCGATTCCGTTCATCGCGGTCTGCACATTCGTCTGCTGCGCCCTGACCTCAGAACTCATCTCCAGGCTTCCGGGCAGCAAATGGATCATAGGGGCGTAAAGCTTCGATGCTTCGACAAGCTCAGCAACCACAGAGCCTGCACCCAGCAACAGTTCGTGGAAAATAAATACCTGACTGGCAACTACTTAAATAATCCTGCTCCTCTCATTTGAGGAGCAGGATTTATCAATATATTCATTTACAAATAGTTGCCCTCCACAAAGATATTTCACTTCGCGCGGGTGTACGTCTCTGTCTCGGAGTCTTTGGCTCCGACCTCCAGAAGCTGGAGCTTATCCGATGTCAATGAGACCACATTGCAGCGTATCGGTTTCTTTGAGTGTTTCTTGAATTCCGAGACAACACTTTTGCTGAGGACATTCAGGAAGAATTTCGGGAAGCCGTCCGGTTGCTCCAGAATCTCGGTCTTGACGGATTTCGCGTCATAAGTCTGAGACAGGGTTTTATCGGTAAGAGACCATGTGCCACCGCACGAGATCCTGACTTTAAGTATAAGCGGAGCCTGGGCGTTCTTGTCATCGACATAATTCATCTCAAGAGTCATCGCATCCTCAAACGTGCCGTTTTTCATAAAGGAAAGCGTCTCGGATGTCATCATCTCCGAGCCATTCTCGGAACCTTGATGGGTCTGATTCCATTTTCCGGTGATCTCTTGTGCATAGATGCTGACAGATAACGCCAGGCTTATCAGAGCGATAATTATTCTTTTCATGATTCCGCGATTAAACCTAGCAAAATTAGCAATTAACTATAGCAAAAACAATACTGACATTTATGGTCGCTTCGATGCTTCGACAGGCTCAGCAACCACAGACTTTGTGACCGTAGGATCATCGACCGGAAGATTAAGGCTCAGCAACAGCAGGGGGGGCAGCTGTTGGCAGTGGAGGTCAAATGCTTGACCTGCAATCAATAAAATAACCCTACTCCCACCCGAAGGAGCATGGTGCTTCAATATATTCGTTTACAACAATTTAGCCTCCACAGCCATTCAATTGTTTTATTATATGGGCTATAACTTGGCGATCGCGGTGACGAGCTGGTCGCCGAGACCGATGGTGTAGCCCTCGGTGGTGAAGAAGACTCGGTTGAAGGTGTCGGCCAGAAGGAAGTACGGCATACGGCGGCCTTTCAGGTCGAGTCCGTCAGGGATTATGCCGAAATGGACGTTGGACGGGAGCGAGGAGGAATATTCCTTGAGCCATCCGAGACCTTCAGCGGTGGTCAGAAGCAGGATCGGACGGTTCCAGGACTCCAGTTTCGCCTTCGCGGCGATGATGTCGTTGATTGCGTGGACAGACGGCTCCTGCCGAGGGGTCAGGAAACCGATCACATAGAACCCGCGGCCGGTGGTAGAAAGCACCGAAACCGGCTCTGAATCAGGCTCCACCTTGTACTTTGTCTCCGCATCGAACGAACCGATCACGGACAATTTGTCCTCCGGAATGGTGATGCGGAGATCAAGCGTCGTGGTCTCGCCCTCCTTGACAGAGAACTGCTGCATCGTGACAGGCACACTGCCGTCGGAAAGACGGTTACCGCTCACAAGCACATAATCACCGACATCGAGCGATGTTCCTTTCTTGAATATATTCGCCCAGCTGACGCCTCCGCCCATATCAACCTGACCTTCATCAAACGACAGAAGTTTCGTGCGGCCATTCTCTATCTTGCTGACAGTGAAGTGGGAATAGTAGCCCGGATTCGCCAGGATAGCCGTAGGCTCGTAGTTCAGGACCAGTGTCCCGGTAGGAGCCACAACCTGCGAGGAAGCCTCGAAATCCACATCAACCCACTGGCCGTCAGCCTTGTACTGAATCTTTCCGGTCACAGGATCCTTGCGCGCGTCAATCCCAAGAGTCCTGGCGAGAGCGACAAAGAATATATTCCTTGAGCGAACGTCCGCCATTCTTGCCTGATAAACGCCGATAGGAGACATCGGAATGCTCCAGGCCTTAGGGTCACGCAGCACAGTGATGCTGTCCTGCACCCATCTGATCAGGTTCGAAGGGACAGACAACTCCTCCTTTGACAGTCCGATTCCGAAGAGACCTGCAAAGAACGACTTGTAAGGACTGAGGAACTCGTTCTCGACCCTTGGGCAGAGAATCGCGTCAGAAGCATTGTAACTGTCATCCAAAATAGTCCTCGTCACATCTATCATATCCTTATTGCTCAAGGATTTAAGCAGTTCCAAAGCCCTTGCGTCCGGATGATCCTCCAAGAACTTTTCGATCACCTCGTGGTTGCCGGCAGAGAATGCCAGAAGCCTCCCTTTCTCCGAACTGTCCGTGACGAAGAATGTAGCCATATAAGCCTTTCGGATGCTGTCCTCCTGGGCGAAACGTCTGTCGTTCTCAGCACGCTGCTCCGGAGTAACCTCAGGGATGTTCGCGGTCTCCGGCGGCGGGACAATCATCATTGACTGAGGATCAAATGAATGCTGGTCCGAAATCGTGATCTTAACCTCTGTGTCCTTGCCGAAAGAGACCTTGGAATAGCCATACTTGCCGTTCTTCGAGGCCCAGGCCATCATATCCCCCATCCCGGCGGTCAGGAATGTACGCCCTTGAGCGTCAGTGTATTTGGAAAGCGCAGGATAGAACTCGGCATAGTTGTAGATCTTGAAATCAACCAAGGCGCTGTCAACCGGGGAACCATTCTCATCAACTACAGTGAAATCAACACGGTCGGTCTTGGCGTAATTGTCAATCAGATTGATTTCCGTGAAGTTAGGCCCGACCATAACCTTCTCTTCCGGGCCGTCATAGTTTCCGAAAACCCTTGTGTGCATCAGCAATCCACGGCTGGCCGGAGAATTGAACCACCCCAGATTAAGAACCGGCTCCGGCTCACAGGCACCAAGGAAGTACCAATCACCGTCAGCCCAAGCCTCAACCCAGGCGTGGTTGTCATCCGTGTGCGCCCAACGAGGGGTGTAAACCTGACGGGCAGGGATTCCCACAGCCCTAAGAGCCGCCACAGCGAATGTGGACTCCTCACCGCAACGCCCCAACGAACTTCTCATCGAGGAAAGCGGGGACAGGGTACGAGCGTCGGATGGCTTGTAGGTCAGTTTCTCGTGACACCAATGATTCACTTCCAGAATGGCATCCTTCATATTCATACCCTCCACACGTGGCTTCAACTCACGGTAGAAGGCGACCCTTGAAGTGTCGAGGTTCTCATTGTTCGCCCTGACAGGCAGCACGAAATGCCTGAATATCCTCTCCGGAACATTCCACCCCATCTCCTTTCGGGCGGCGAAGGACGAACGAATATTCTGAAGGTAATAGTCTGTGCTGTAATCCGTAACGTCCGCGAGCGGCATATAGGCATAGAGAAACTCCAAAGCCTCGAACTCTTCTGTCGTCAGATAGAGGTCGCTGACAAAGCCGTTGGACTCCGTAAGGCATTTCTTGTCTTTATCGACCGCAAAGAAGCCTTGCAGACGCTCCGGCCGCAGCCTTTTATTCAGATCCGCCTCAACCGTGGCACGATAGGAAGCGTCGGTCATAAAATGATGAACCTCGCAGGATGAGAGCAGCAACAGAGCCGCCATCAGGGAGAAGAATGTCTTTTTCATAAATGAATATATTCAATCAGGTAATCTTTCCTCAGAAATCTGAGGCAACTAATTTTTATCACTTAGGAATGAACAACCCTCCCCTCCGGCAGCGATACCGGAGAGGAGGGCTGAATATTCTTTGTCATCGACCATAAAGGTCTGTTGATATTACTCCTCTTCCTTCTCCTGAGCGGCGTACTCGGCAAGAAGCTTGGTCTGGACATCAGCAGGAACAGGCTGGTAGTCAGCGAACTCCATGGTGAATGTCGCGGCGCCGGAGGTCAACGAGCTCAAGGTTGTGGAGTAGCGGTAAAGCTCAGCGAGCGGAACACGGGCCTTGAGGACTGAGAATCCTTTGTCCGAGCTCATACCCTCGATGAGCGCCCTCTTGTTCTGAAGGTCTGACATGCAGGCTCCCATGTAGTCGGCAGGTGTCATGATCTCGACATTGTAGATAGGCTCCATGATCTTCGGACCGGCGTTGCGGAATGCCTCCTTGAAGGCGTTGCGCGCGGCGAGGATGAAGGAGATTTCATTGGAGTCAACCGGGTGCATCTTACCGTCATAGACGAAGACTCTGATGTCACGGGCATAAGAACCGGTGAGAGGGCCCTCGGTCATCTTGTCATTGAGTCCCTTGAGGATGGCTGGCATGAAGCGCGCGTCGATGGCTCCACCGACAACGCAGTTGTAGAACTCAAGCCTTCCGCCCCATTCGAGGTCGAACTCTTCCTTGGTCTTGACGTTGAGGACAACATCCTTGCCGTCAATCTTGAACTTGTTCGTGAACGGAACGCCTTCAACGATAGGGCAGATGAGGATGGAAACCTCACCGAACTGACCGGCTCCACCGGACTGCTTCTTGTGACGGTAAGTCGCCGTAGCCACCTTCGTGATGGTCTCACGGTAAGGAATTTTAGGAGCGAACATAACGACCTTCACACCGAACTCGTTCTCCAGACGCCACTTGCAGACATTGATGTGCTGCTCGCCCTGGCCGCTGAGGATGGTCTGTTTGAGCTCCTTTGAATATTCAACGATGATCGTAGGATCCTGGGCGGAAATCTTCGAGAGAGCCTCGCCGAGTTTGGTCTCATCGTTCTGGGACTCGGCCTTGATGGCGCAGCGGTACTTGGACGCCGGGAATACGATGTGCTCGTAGGCGATGCCGGAACCAAGCTGTGAAAGGGTCACGTTGGTCTTTCCTGCGCGCAGCTTCACGGTGCAACCGATTTCTCCTGCCTGAAGTCCGGAGACCTTCTCCTTTTTGGCACCGGCCACGGCATAGATGGCGGAAAGTCTTTCCTTGTCTCCTGTCTCCGCATTCTCAAGATCCATACCCTCTGTCAGATGACCGGACATAACCTTGAAATAAGAAACCTCTCCAAGATGCGGCTCAACGTCAGTCTTGTAGATGAATATGGAAGTAGGATTCTCCACCTTGCACTCGACCACATTGCCGTCCTTGGTGACAGACTTGGTCTCGGCCGGGGAGATGGCGGTCTTGATGGTGAACTCCATGAGCCTCTTCACACCGATGTCCTTCTTGCCGGAGAGGCAGAAGATAGGAAGCACGCCACCCTGACGGATTCCCTTTCCGAGACCCTCGCGGATCTCGTCCTCGGTGAGCGAGCCGTTCTCGAAGAATCTCTCCATAAGGGTATCGTCAAACTCGGCTGCCTTCTCGATGAGCTCCTGACGGAGAGTCTCGGCCTCGTCCATAAGGTTCGCAGGGATGTCAAGATCCTCGCGGGTTCCGTTATCGTCCTTGAAATGATAGTATTTCATCTTGAGGACATCTATGAAGCCGTCAAATGAAGGGCCTGGGTTGACAGGGAACTGGACGATGATCGGCTTGTGACCAAAAGTCTCCTTCATCTCGGCGATGGTCTTCTCCCAGTCGGCTTTCTCGGAGTCAAGCTGGTTGACAGCCACGATGAGAGGCAGCTTGTACTTATCGGCGTAACGAGCGAAGATGTCTGTGCCCACCTCGACGCCCTGCTGTGCGTTGATGACAAGAATACCGTTCTCGCAGACCTTGAAGGCTGACACAGCGCCTCCGATGAAGTCATCGGAACCCGGAGCGTCGATCACGTTGAACTTCGTGTTCATGAACTCTGCGTAAAGCGGAGTGGCGAAGATCGATCTCTGGTTGATTTTCTCGATTTCCTCATTGTCGGAAACAGTGTTCTTGTCCTCGACCGTGCCTCTTCTGGCGATCACCTTGCCCTCGAAGAGCATGGCTTCAGATAATGTGGTCTTACCTGACTTGGCGCTACCAATCAGAACCACATTACGGATGTCTTTAGTAGAATATTCCTTCATTACTATAAGTTATTAATTATGAAATCATTGTTGGCAAAATTGCATTACGGGGAACAACTTGATAAAAATCGATTTACCTTTGTAAGCGCCTCATAATTTCGCCGAAAGGCAAATCTAATAAAAAAATGTCCCAATAACAACACTATTCCACAATCTTTCTTAATGAATATTCTCGCAGCGGCGATAAAAATCGACCAGATCCTGCCCCCGATAACCCAATTCATCATAAATCACGGCGTCCAACGCGGCCGGATCCGCTCCTATCCGCAAGCATATTCCCGTGAAATCCGGAATTTGCCTGTAAAGCCTCTGCTCATCCATCGCCTTCTCGAAGGCGGAATAGTCATTCTCTGTCCTGTCCATAATAAAAAGTGTTTTCGCAAAGGACAGCACTTCCTCTTGAAAAAACAACCTCAGGTTGCTGACAAGCGGGGGTAACAACTGAATATTTTCTGTTTTTTATCATTTTTATATGTTTTTTATAACCATTGGCTACATTTTGCAACCTATGATTACAAACCGAAGAATCTTCTTTTGGATATTTTTGCGTTTGTGTAACGCTTTTGAAGATTCACTCAAATGGACGACGCAACGATAAAGAACAATCTTGAAAAGAAAAGGAACGAACTCGGCCTTTCACAGACCGAGATGGCACGTCGTCTTGAAATCTCCCTGAACGCCTACCGGAAGCTTGAGAAAGGCAAGACCAGAATCCTGAACGAGCATGTGGGAAAATTCGCCGAGAAGACCGGGACTTCCGTGGCTGAACTGGTGAATGGTTTCGAACCGATAAGTTCGGCGACAGAAAGGATAAATGACATCAAGGAGAACTATGACAGAAAGATGAGGGATCTTGAGGATGGCTACATAAAGACAATAGCCTCGCTGAAAGCTGACATCGAACGCCTTAACGAAAGGCTCCAAGACAAGGACGAAATCATCAGCATGAACCGCAAGCTCATCCTCCGCTACGAGAAGGAACTCGGACTAAAGACCGGTGAATAATGTCGGTTCAAGTTCCTTGGGGTGGAACGACCTACGGTGCCACGGTGTCAACCCGAATTTTTTGATGGCCTCGATGTGCTCCTTGGTCGGATAGCCCATATTCCTGTCCCAGCCATATTCAGGATATTCCTTGGCCAGCTGGCGCATCTTCTCGTCCCTCCAAGTCTTCGCGAGCACAGACGCCGCCGCGATTGATGAATATGTAGCATCACCGTGAACCACAGTGCTGTAGGTGCCGAAGCCATATTCATCGAAAGGTCTGAAACGGTTGCCGTCGATCAGCAGGAAGTCCGGTTTAGGGTCAAGCCTCCTGACCGCGCGCTGCATTCCGGTAACGGATGCCCAAAGAATATTCAACTCATCTATTTCCTCAGCGCTGACAGCCTCGACCGCCCAAGCGATCGCCTCACGCTCAATGATCGGCCTCAGGATATCCCTGGATTTCTCGCTCATCTTCTTGGAATCGTTCAGCAACGGGTGGTGGAAATCCGCCGGAAGTATCACGGCCGCGGCATAGACAGGGCCAGCCAACGGACCGCGCCCGGCCTCGTCACAGCCGGCCTCGATGCGCCCCGCCTCCATAAACGGCAGCAGATGTATCTCTTTCTTTATATTCATAAATTCAAACCTTGCCGGCGGACAAT
>ERZ779874.2802-NODE-2802-length-14018-cov-7.633030_pt1 | contig 14018 bp, 13 predicted proteins | sample MGYA00511031_ERZ779874 | MGnify/ENA primary metagenome ERZ779874 (study PRJEB29588, sample SAMEA2156850) | human gut metagenome | biome: human gut; feature: human-associated habitat; material: faeces | place: Denmark | collected 2008/2010 ...
GCTTCCAAAAGATATGGAGCCGATGGTGTATGTGAATTATTGTGAGAAAAGTGAGTTGGGGAATTCAAGATGCCAGAAGTTATCTGATTTGGATTCAAAAACAGTAGAACAGGACAAAGCCTGGTATGCTGACCGTGATCCAAACACTAACGAACCAAAAACGACAGCGCAGATGTTTTTTACAGTATATTATGCTGAGAAGGGTGATAAGATGCTGCATCATTTTCAAGGTAAGATAGATATTGGTATTGGAAACGGCGGTATCATCAGTCAGTTAAAGATGCAGAATGAAATGAAACTGACAGATGAAAGCTGGATCAGCTATCAGCAAGGAAAAGGCAATGAAGAGTACCAGAAGTATATGGAAGATCTGACGGATATGCAGAATCATGTGTTGCCGTATTTGCAGAACTTTTGCAGTCTGGAAGAAAAAGGAGTACAGGAACGTCGGGAACAGCAAATAGCAGATAAGAAAGAGAGCAGAGCAACTGCTGTGACTGGTGTAGGAAAGCAAGCAAATGTGAAAGAAGCAGAGAAAGTTGAAAGAAATCCGGTACCACAGAAAAAGGTAACGGCAGGAAAAGAGAAGAAGCCATCTATCCATGAACGGTTGGAAATCAATAAGAAGATTATTCAAGAAAAACAGGGAAAAGATAAGCTGGAGAGAGGAGTTGATAAGCATGTGAATAGATAAGAGAGTTTGCATATAAAGATTAAAAGGCTTTCCATGAATCATTATGATTTATAGAAAGCCTTATTTAGGTAAAAATTCAATAATATCTTGAACAGAGCAATGAAGTATTTGGCAAAGAGCATCAATTGTGTTTGTTGATACTGATTCACCGGCTTTGAGCCTTCGTATTGTTGAGCTACTAATTCCACCTTTAACTTGGAGGGTATAAGTTGATGCACCAATTTTTCGCATGGTATTCCACAATGGTTCATAAGAAATCAATGAATATATGCCTCCTTTTGATATTGACATATATTCATTATTGCCTATAATAATAAATAAGTGTGATAGGCAATATTGCCTATATAAAAATAAAAAAAATACTATGTAGAATTGGGCGTTTTTTTCGTAGAGTATCTTACTCTGTGAAAAAATACCGTTCAATAGTTATAAAACACTATTGAACGGTATTATGACTGCTTTATTTGACGGCTAAAAAATGAGAAAGTTTTTGCATATTTTCCTTTTTCATTTCTAAAGTTGGATGTACATACCGATTCATAGTAATATTGACGGTTGCATGACCAAGAATTTCACTAAGGCTTTTTATATCAAATCCTAATTCGATACATCTAGTTGCAAAGGTATGTCGAAGTGTATGAAAATTTGTATCTGCTATATGAATATCTTTCAAAATTTTTTTAAACCTATTTTGCAAAGTTCTGGGTTCTATAAATTTATTATCATCATTTGTTAACAAGTATCCCCTAGAAGGCTTTTGATGTTTGATAAGAATATTATATAGCTCATCTGGCAGAGGAATAGTTCTTATAGAACAAGCACTTTTGGGAGTTGTTATTATAATTTTGGTTTTTGGAATATTATCCGATAAATTTTGAATCCTTTGTAATGTTTGATGAATATATATTGTTTGCTCTGATAATGAAATATCCTCCCACCGTAAAGCACAAATTTCACCAATCCGTAAACCTGTAAACAAACATACAAGAATTCCTATATTACAAGGGTCTGGATTTTGCAATATATATGTACAAAGCTGTTTTTGTTCAACTATATTTAAAACCCGTATTGGTTTCGAATCTTGTTTTACCTGAATAGCACTAGGATCACAAGCAACATAAATTCCTTTTTTTGAAGCAAATTTTGTAATATTTCTAATTATTGAAAGAACATCATTTACAGTTTTGCTAGATAATCCTTGTTCTTTTTTTCCACCAGATTTCAATAAAAATCTACAATAGGATTCTATGAATTCATAAGTTATTGCATCAAAAGTTTGCTTTCCATACTGTGGAAGAATATAGAGTGTCAACAAATTATAATATTTATTTTGTGTGGATATTTTTGTATACGCTTTGATACTTTCAAACCATTCTGAAGCAATGGTAGCAAATAATTGAGTTTGGGGTTGGGTAAATCGATTAATATTGGAACTTTTTTCCTTTAACTTTATTTTTGTTTCACGATATGTTTTTGAATATACATATCCATATACTATTTTTCCTGTACTGGTTCTTGCTTTTATATATCGTCCTTCCCATCTGCCGTCTTTCCTTTTGTATATATTTTCTCCTTTTTTAGGCATAAATTAGCCTCCTTTCCTTGCGACTATCATTTTGACGGCTTATAGAGAATAAAATACAGTATTTTTTCTAATTTGCTATTCATTTTACACGTTTTTTAGACTTCAATTTATTGACATAAAGGTATTTAAGCGGTAATATATATACATATCATGTCGAATAATGGTATGGATATAATTCACAGAGTAAGATACTCTACGAAAGGAGGACACTGTTATGGCAACATTACGCTTGAACGTTTCTGAAAACGCTTCTTTGGAGGCCGCTTTAGAGAAGATGGAAGCTCTGTTTGGTTCTGAATACTCTTTTGAACCTGAAATGAGCGAGTTTTCTTGCAGATGCTCTGGTCCTGCACAGTCTTGTACTTGGCACTAATATATCATGCTATGTGATAACAGAGTGCTCTTATTTTACAGAGAAACAAACCTTAAGACCCCGTTGGTTGCTGCAGTGCACTGGTAAAAACTCAGTAACTGCTCAACATTGGGGTCATTTTTTAATTTGATTTTCGGAGAGTAATTATGCTTAATCAAGAAAGAATCATGCTGTTAGTAACAGAAAACTGCAATCTTAATTGCGTGTATTGTTATGAGCATCAGAAGAATAGTAAAGTCATGTCTTTTTCTATGGCTAAAGATATTTTAGATAAGCAGTTATCAAAATGTGATCCAAAGGCACCAGTTGTAATTGAAGTGTTTGGAGGAGAAGCGTTTGCTAATTTTAAGCTTATAAAAGAAATTGAAGAATATGTTTCAAGCCAATATAGCCATTTACATGTCATGTACGAAACTACAACAAATGGAACACTTGTTCACGGTGAAGTGCAGGAATGGCTGTTGGAGCATAAAGATCAATTCTTTATTGCATTGAGCTTGGACGGAACAAAGGAAATGCACGATGTTAATCGTATTTATAAAAACGGTATAGGCAGTTACGATAACATTGATATAGAATTTTTTGCAAAAACATGGCCTGGATGTCCGGCAAAAATGACCGTATCAAAAAACACTCTTTCACATCTTGCTGAAGGTGTGAAATATCTTGATGGTTTAGGTTTTAAGTGTGATGCTACACTTTCAATCGGAGTAGATTGGGATGCTTCGAAATATGTTCCGGTGTTGATTGAAGAATTGAATAAATTGGTTGATTATTACGTTGAAAATGATTCAATCCCGTTATGTACGATGCTTAACATGGATTTGCGTTTGATTTTTACTCCGGCGGATGATGATTACCGTTTCTGTGGTGCTGGTTTAGATATGACTTGTTTTGATACCGCTGGAAATGCTTATCCATGTCAAGGTTTTGCACCAGTTTCTATTGGCGATGGCGCAGAAGAATACTGTAACTTTGATGAGAAAAAATTTAGATTTACTGACGATAATCCTTGTAAAAATTGTCCGTGGGTTCGTTTGTGTCCAAACTGCTATGCTGCAAATCTTCAAAGTACAGGAAATATTCAGCAGATTGATCCTAATCTGTGTGAGTTATATAAACTTTGTATTCTTGCAAGTGCGAAGATTCAATGCAATAGAATTTTAAAGAAATCCGATTTAAGTAGAGATGACCAATTAACGTTGAAAGCTATTAGTATTATACAGAAGCGCATTCAGTGATATGTTATGTTTTATTGAAGCAACCCAAATCCTAAATAGGTTCAATATTAGAAACAAAGTGCTTGAAATCCATTGTATACAAGAATCAGAGAATAATGAAAATTACAGGGGGTTATTTCAAATAACAACTGAAAATAAGGTTTACGTATGCAGGATAAGTAACGAGAAGAATTTTCCGATGCCCTTAGTGGAAAAGCAATCGCAATTTGCTATGATTCTCCATGCCAATGGAGTTAATACTGCAAGAAAATACCGTTGTCAAAATAATTATTGTATTCATCATTTGATTAATGGCATAGAGATGCAAATTACATTGGAAGAATATATCGGAGAGGATTTATCGGATGTAGGCATAGGCTTTTTAAAGGAATTTGGAGAAGTATTGGGAAGAGTTCATTCTGTTTCTTCAAAGCATCCATTTGTAATTGGTAGATCATTCATTTCAGATTACATACAAAATGACAAGGCCAGATTCTCTAAAATACTAGAAAAAGCTGAACCACCGCTACCTGATTTCCCATATGTACATATAGCTGAGAAACTTCATGACAATCTAGTGCATGAACTTGCAAAAAATTGGCATTTACTGCCAATGGGAGCTGTGCATGGAGACTTGGGAGCATTTAACAATTTAATGAACACTGCGAGTGGAGTTGGAATAATAGATTTTAATCTAGCAGGGGATGAAGCATTCTTAGGTGATGTTTTATCGTCCTATTATGCATCTATTCACAAATATTTATGGAAAGATTTGTTTTCGGGATTAAATGAATTAAACGCATTTCTTATATTTTGGGAAGGATATTCAGAACACTATTCTGTTTCAGAAATTGAAATAGAGTATTTCCCACAGGTGTCAGCATTGTTTGATGGATTATTTTATTGTAAATGTGCAATTGAGGTTTGGAATAATGGATTTCAAGAGGAAGCATTATTAATGATAAAAGCGAGCAATAAGCACTTTGATCCATCGGTACATCCTTTTCCTCAAATAGTATACGAGGAGGCTAATAATGAATATAGAAAATAAAATAATTGCTGCGACTTGTGATTTTTCAGGATATCACGGAACTTTAGGTCGAAGAAGCGATTGGTTACAGCGTAAGAATCGCTATATTAACAATTTACAGAGTAAGTTTCATTGCAATCCAGATAAATATATTTTTGGAGTTCGATATTGTGAGTTAATGTTTGAAGAGCTTATCCAAAACACTGATAATTGTAGTGAACTTTTATATAGAGTGAATCTGTCAATAGATGATTCGAAAAAAGTTTCATTTGTTGTTCCGAGTGTGCATCAATGTAGATGGGATAAGTTTAAACGGTTTTGCTTTAACTTTATCTTTCCCTGTATTGAGAATGGAACAATAAATGAAATAATAGTGAATGATATTGGTACATTATTATTTATAAGAACCGAAGGACCTAAGAATGTTCGCATATCTCTAGGGCGTTCATGGGATAAAACGACTAGAGAATGTCGATTTAATATCTATGATTTGATAGACTTCAAAAATAATCAGTCCATGATAGAAAAACCTTCTTTGGCAGGTGCTTTTTACTTGGATTTTTACAAAAAATATATTATTGCAGGTGCTGAGATTGATACTCCACCAGATATAAATTTGTCCATTCCAAAGATTAATGGATTCACTTGGAATGTCATATACCCGAAAATCGTTGTTTCAAGATCATCTTTTTGTGAGCTTGGCTCGTTTGCGACAAAAGAAACTCCATTCGTACTCAATAATTGTGGGAAAACTTGTCAAAAATATTATAAACAATCACATATTATTGAAGCACGCGAACTGATGAAAATAGAAAATACCATCTGCTATGAACAAAAACGAATACCTAATGATTTTATTGATGGAGAGTATCGACTGGTATATTCGGAAATTTTTTGACGGGACTAATAATTAGATAGGAAAAGGTATCAGTTATGAAAATTACATCGCCAGTAAAATCTAAAGAATTTGTGGAGAGAATTATTAAGGCTGGAGCAGGAGAACTGTTCGGTGGCGTTATTGATCCAATATGGCAAAATAAATATGGAAAATACATCGAATTCAATCGAAGAGGGAGTTACGGGAAACAAGGTAACTGTCAGTCTTATCAAGAAATTGGAGAAATAATTCAGATTGCCGATGATTACGGTGTTGAATTTGATTTGACAATCAATGCTCTTCAGATGTGGGAAGAACAGATACCATACGTCCGATCAATCCTTGAAAAATACAAAAAGGTTGGTGGCAGAAATGTTATAGTAAGCGATTTAAGCATTATCCCTATCGCAAGAGAGTATGATTTCAATGTTATTATTAGTTCGTGTGCAAATGTTTACAATACATATATTGCACAATATTTGAAATTAGAAGGCTGCTCAAAGATTATTTTTCCGCGAGATATTAGCGTACAAGAAATGAGAAATATTTCAGAAACAGTACCCGATATGCAATACGAGATGTTTATGATGAATTCTGGATGCAGATTTCAAGATGGAAATTGTCTTGGTGTGCATAATACACGCTTTAAAGAATTATGTAGTTTTTGTGGAAAAGAAGGATGGGATTACCATAGGCTTGATGGCATGGAACTTTCATCTGAAGAAAAGCAAAGTGCTTTTATTGTTAGTGAACAATATCGTAGATTACTGAAACATGCTTGTGGTCAATGTATGATTTATCCAATGAAAAATTGGATTGATTCGGTAAAGGTACTTGAAAGGACTGGTTCTGAAGAACGTTTGATTGAATTGATTCAATTAACTAACTCGAATATTTGTCTTGCGGATGAAAGCAAAGATTATGTGACGTATTTGGAAAAAATGACTTTTCCGGAACAATCTGAATGTAAAAAACACATGAGTTGTTATTATCGCACTGATATGTTTGCGTTTAAAAATCAATGGGCTTCATTCTGTGCGGAACACTTAAAACCAGGCAATGAAGGTAGTGTTGATTTTGTTGGAATTAATATTTCGACGAATAAGAGCAATTATGAGTTTAAAGTATATCACAAAAAAAGAATTGTGGAAGAAGCAGAAGATTTAGTTAGTGAAAGTCCTGTCATACTAAAATTAGCAAAAAATAATATGCTAAGTAATGTCACTAGAATAGAAAGAATTGATGAACATCATCGGATTTGTTTGGATTTTAATTTGCGGAATCGAACAAACGAGAATATGAAAGATGTTTTTTTCTTGGTTCAAAGTATGGGAGATGGCATTCAAGAAAAATTACCTTTAATAAAGAAACTTGCGTCATTAGAAATCAATCCAGAATCAAATTTCAAGTATGCCTCATTGTACTATATGGGTTGCGTGGAAACAGAAAAAGACGGAATAAGTGCACTAAAGCTTCATTTCTTAACACGTAAATGCATGAACCCGGATTGTATCTTTCAAGACTATTATTATGACGATGCATATTATTTGGAGAGATTAAAAACGATTGATCAATTTGAATTACATAAATGCTTAGATTTGATAGAGGAATATGTTTTAGCTGGAAACGCTCATTTATGGATGATTGGTTGCGATTTCTTTTCTCAAGATATGGGGAACATCAGAGGGAAATACAAAATATATATAAAAAACGTAAACGAAAATGTATTAAAAAAAATAGAGGAACTCTTAATGCTACAGGGATTGAATGCAAATTTTGTTGAGCGCTTGAGAGAGGTTGACAAATGTGTTGGTAGCCTTAAATCAATGTATCTTTATGGAATTGGCATTTGCTATGAACTAAAAAAAGGGTACTCCTTTAATTTATATTTAAAACCGAAAAGGTGTAAATAATACTATGATCTACGACTATATAATAATTGGAAGTGGGCCTGCAGGTTCAGTAGCTGCATATTGTTTGCAGAAGCAAGGAATGAAGTGTTTGATGTTGGAGGCTCAGAAAGAAAGAGGCGAAAAAACATGCGGTGGCTACTTAACTTGGTCAGCCATTAGTCTATTAAATCAGATTGGAATTAGCACAGATTATTTAATAGATAATGGTGCACAAAAGATAGAGCATCTTATTCAACTGTGGGATAAGAACTTTATAACGCATAGTCACCACTGTGGTGAATATGGGATTGGCTGTAAGCGATTACTACTTGATAATTGGCTTACAGAATGTGCAACAAATGAAGGCGTACAAGTTGAATATGGTGAAAGAGTACAATCTTTTTCGAATTTAGGAGATGTATTCAATGTAAACAACTATTGTGGAAAAAAACTTGTGTTTGCTACGGGAGCCCGTGGTTTTGTCTCTAAGGACAGTCGTATAGTTCTCTCAGAACAAAGCTTCGGCATATCAGCTCATATTCGGGGGACGGGAAAAATTAATAAAAAGACGATATATTTTTGGTATTTAGATAATTTGAAAAATGATTACTTTTGGGCAATACCTATTGGAGGCGATGTGTGGAATATTGGTATTTGGTTTCAACATTTACCTGAAAAAAAGCCACAAGAACTGTTTTATGAAAAAGCGAACCAATACCTTTTTCCTGAATTTTTTGGATATGAATATATCAATAAACCACATGGCGCATTTTGTGGAAATGTAAACATGACATCATTTTTACCAGAGAATTGTTATGGGGTTGGTGATTTTGCAGGATGTAATATTACTACTTCAGGGGAAGGCTTGAGATATGCTGTTCAATCGGCAATTCAATTTTCTGTCAGTCAGACTAAATGAGGAGGCGAAAGGTATTACAATGATACATATGATTCCAAATGGGGATACAACCATAGTATATTGTTGCGATACGATGAATTACTATGTTTTTCCAAAAGGAGAAGCAGAGGAACTTGCGGATGGAATTGATAACGCAGAGCACGCATTGAGTGTTTTAGGTTCTCAAAAAGAGATGGGGGATGTAATTCGCTTGTGCAGACGTGAAAACTATAATAAAGGAAAAATTATTGGAATAAAAATCATTGATGACAAAAAGGTGGATTTTCATTTCCAATGTTCATACTGTGGCAATGAAAATTATTACCGAAATATGAATAGGAGTAGGTTTACAGAAGGAAAAATCAAGCGTTTAGGTTGTCGTCATTGCAATATGCTAGGTGACTATGTTCTTGATCCTGAACGATTTCTATATGATGAGTATATTGCCATTCCATGGTTTTTAAGTGAGATAGACATCCGTATTCCAACTAATTATTTTTCTGACAACAATTGGCGAAGAGTGGGAATTTGTGGAATGAATGCTTTCGCTAAGAAAGTTATTAAAGAAATCAAAAATAATGGCGTGATAGATGTCGTGTATATATATGATTATTGGAAACGCAATGATTTCGATTATTATGGTGTTCCGCTGATAACGGGCGAGGAAGAATTACCAACAGTAGATGTAGTAATTAATTGCGATTTAGCGTACTGGAAAGATATGTATGAACACTTGATAAAAATGGGATGTACGACTCAAATCTTATATTTAGAAACACTCTTAAGAGAGTGGAATGAATTTGAGAAACAGTAATGTTTTATCATGACGTTATTAGCCCGACTCTATGTCATTTGAATTACGAGGTGAAACAGTATGAATGAATATTTAATTCTTGTAGACGATAAGGATAATGTGATAGGTTATTCCGAAAAAATGAAAGCACACATAGAAAAATTACGTCATCGTGCTTTTTCGATTTTTATATTTGATTGGAATACAAAAAGAATGCTGTTACAGAAACGAGCATATGGGAAATACCATTCAGGGGGACTATGGACTAATGCTTGTTGTTCTCATCCACGCAAAGAAGAATCTATGGAAGATTGCTTAAATGAAAGAATTAGAGAAGAACTGGGATTGAAAACAGATTTTTACATAAAAGATCCTGAAAAGTGCGATAATTTATACGGCAAAAAAGATGTAATATATAGGTGCGGTAAATTTTCGTATTTTTCCGACTACGGTGATGTGTGCGAAAATGAAATAGATTATGTTTTTCTATATTGTCCAGATGGTAGTATTGATTGGGATATAACATCTTTTAATAAACAGGAAGTAGCAGAATTAAAATGGGTGACCATTGAAGAATTAAAAAAATGGATCGAAATAAATCCTAATAATTTTACTACATGGTTTCGACCGGCATTTGAACTTGCATACAATACACTTTGCACACAGGCAAGAAAAAAGAACTTGTTTTTAGACAATTATATGTGAATAAAGTTGGGGTGGGAATTCAATGAAAACGTATACTTACGATGAAGTTAATGTCTTTATTAAGGAACTTGAAACAGGAAGGGATGAAATTCAAAACAAAATATCTGGACTTAGAGAAAAACAGAAATCTCTGAAACTGTTGGATTTTAAAGGCAAGCAAGAGATTGACAAGGAAATAGAAGATTTGACTTTTAATTCTACTTGTCATAATTATTCTATATTAATGTTGCAGCTGTATGAAGACTCAATAAAGCCTAATAGAGGCTCGATGGAGGATAAGAAGCTTATTCAGTGTGAAAAAGAAGCAGAGGCAGGGAATGGAATCAGCAAACTAATCATATTTTGCCACAAATGTTTTGTTGAGCATACGATAGTTGACCACGACCTGAAACGGCTTGAAATGGAAGCTGGCGACGGAAGCTATTCAAGTGCATATATCCTGTTCGGGTATAATATGTTCTTTGCAGATTAGATTACGAAATATGTTTAATAAGTGTATGTTATTACAGGAACATTATTAGGAAGAATCGAGAAATAAAAAGAGGTACCATGTTTGGAACCTTTATTGGTTCTTTCTACACTTTGGGTATCCGTATATTCTCAGTATTTGCTACAAGATATTAGTTCAGTTTAGTAGTATAAATTGAGAATAACGGAATTACCAAAACATAAGAAAGAACCCCTCTATTTTTATAGGATCTTTTCTGTTTTGAATACTGGAATTTGTATTTCTGGAGCATTAAGCAGCGCTGTGAAATTCTGCCGGATGATATTCAGTGTCCTTTGCTTTTTCTGCAATTCCTGTTTTTCTAGGACAGTAGAAGCTTGTTCAGATTCAAGATTTTTAATCAACTTCTGAATCTTTTCAGAGCTTGGGATTCTGGTAATGCCCAGATCCTGAAGCTCTTTTTTTAGTGAATCGTGGAGCTGGTATTCTGTCTGATGCTTGGTGCGGTATGCTTTTGGATTTTTTGCAGATTTACAGTCTTCTATCACTTTACGGCAGAGCCGGTAAGAATCACAGTGTTTCTGAATGACTTTCTGTGTGCTCAGATCACTGCTGATTTGTGCTATTCTCTGATCAGCAGTTTTAACAGAAGCTTCAATGTCAGAAACATGCTGTTGGAAGTCTTCATAATTCAGCAGGTTATTTTCAGAAAGATAATTGAACGTGCGGGCTGCTTCTTTTAGATTATTGAGTTTTGCCCATCGTTCAAATCCTTCTCGATTGCCAGTCGATACATACGTGGAGATATTGATATACAGGCGAGCTTCTCTGGACAGATGTTTTGGAGTTTTCACTTTGCTACGATTTTTAGCTAAGCGGATGCGGACATTTTCTTCCGTATAATAACTTCCCAGAGATTTCATATAAGTGAAATTTTTTTGTTCCGGTGCACGGAAGGAAAGATGCTTTCCCTGCCGAACTTCATATCCAGCCAGCTGCATTTTTTGTAAAAATTCATCAGCATCTTTTGTTTCATAGTAATCAGCGACAATACCAATTTCTTCTAAATTGTTATTAACCATTTCTTCAATACTGTCAATTGTTTTATCATAAATAATATTATAAAAATGAATTTAATATTACATTGTTGTTACATTTTCTATTAAGTATTGAAAAATGTAATAAAATGATGTATTATATAATCATGTTTTTATAAAAATAATGAGGAGGTAAATATGAAAAACAAATTTTTAACTAAAGTTTTTGCTGCTTTAACAGCATTTGTAATGACATTAACTTTGGTACCAAATGTTACTTTTGCTGCTGAAAGTGGTAAACCAGAACTTAAAGTTAGTGTTGATAAAAGTGAGCTAGAAAGAACTGGTGAATTTACTGCAAGTGTTAGCTTAAATACTAATAATGTGGCTAATATAAGTGGACTACAACTTAGATTAAAGTATGACTCAGACGTACTAGAAACTGTTGGAGATGTTACTAGAATTTTGCCTACGAGATCAAATGAACTTTGCAGTCCTTCTGTAGATACAGTTAATAATAGTGCAAATTTTATTTATGCTTTATATGATGATGGGGCATCTTTAGACTATAATGGAGTTGTTTATACTATTAAGTTTAAAGTAAAGGATAATGCTAATGTTGGTAAGTCAGATTTAACTATTGATACTCAAACAGCTTATCCGATTAAAAATGGATTGGATAATATAGAGGTAGATTCAACAATAATTAATTCAAGTATTAACGTTGTAAATCCTCTTAACAAAATTTCACTTGGTAAAGAAACAAGTACATTAAACGTAGGGGATACAGAAACTTTAACAGTTACATATGATCCTGAAGATACAACTGAAGATAAAACAGTAACTTGGAAATCTTCAAATAAGGATGTTGTAAGCGTAGATAATGGACAAGTAACAGCTAAAAATATAGGAGAAGCTGTTGTTACGGCAAAAGTTGGAACAAAAACAGCAAGCATAAAATATACTGTAGTTGCTCCTTTAAATGGAATCAGTATAATGGGAGATAATTCACTACTTAAAAGTGAAGAAAAACAACTTACAGTTGTATATGACCCAGAAAATACGACAGATGATAAAACAGTAACTTGGGAATCTTTAAATAAAGATGTTTTAACTGTAGATGAAAATGGAAAAATATCTGGAATTAAAGAAGGAACAGCTATTGTAAAAGCTGTAGTTGCTGGAAAAGAAGCAACTAAAGAAATTACTGTAATTGAGAAACATATTGATAGTGTTGCTTTAAGTGGAGATGATTCAATACTTAAAGGCGAATCAAAAAGATTAACTGCTACAATAAACCCAGAAGATACTACTGATGATAAAACAATAACATGGAGTAGTGATGATGAAAATGTTCTATTTGTAGATCAAAATGGACAAATAAGAGGAATAAAAGAAGGAACTGCAAATGTAAAAGCTGTAGTTGCTGGAAAAGAAACAACAAAACAAATAACAGTAAATGAAATACATATAAATTCAATAGCAATAGATGGAGATCAAGAGTTTGAAATGATAAAAAATCAAACAAAAAATCTAAGTGTAACAATAAATCCAGAAAATACAACAGACGATAAAGGCGTAGTATGGAAAACAAATAATGAAAAAGTAGCAAGAGTAGATAATGATGGAAAAGTTACAGCATTAAAAGAAGGAGAAGCAACAATAACAGCAACTGTGGGAACAAATGAAACATCAGTAAAAATAAATGTAAAAGAAATACATATAAATTCAGTAGTAATAAATGAATTAGATGATGAATTTACAAGAGGAGATGAATTCAAATTTTCAGCAACATATACTCCAGAAAATACAACAGATGAAAATAAAACAGTAGAATGGAGTTCTTCAAATACAGATGTTGGAACTATTGATCAAGAAGGAAATTTTGTAGCATTAAAAGAAGGAACAACAAAAATAACAGCAAAAATAGGAAATATAAAAGCAGAAAGAGAAGTAACAGTTATAGAAAACCATGTTGGCGATTTTAAACTACTTCAAGAAGAAGGAGAAGTTTTAAATATCGGAAATACTCAAAAATTAGTAACTGTTGTAAATCCAGAAAATTGTACAGATGCTTATACAATAAAATATAGTTCTTCAGATGAAGCTATAGCAACAGTAGATGAAAACGGTAATGTTACAGCACTAAAAGATGGAAAAGTTGTAATAACTGCAACATTAACAACAGAATATGATGAGGAATTTGAAGACAGTATAGAAATAAATATACCAGCAAAAGAAGTAATATCAAATAAAGCTGAAGATGGAACAACAAATGGGGCAGCAACACAAGAAGCAACATCACCAAAAACAGGAGATGTTACATTTGTACTAGTATCAGTATTAATGCTAGGAGCTGCAACTACATTAGTAGTAACTAAAAGAAGATCTGTAAAACAAAAATAATATATAAAAAATAGAGATGGAGATTTAAAAATCCATCTCTAATTTTTTTTTCTAAATATT
>ERZ779874.2828-NODE-2828-length-13915-cov-38.762410_pt1 | contig 13915 bp, 26 predicted proteins | sample MGYA00511031_ERZ779874 | MGnify/ENA primary metagenome ERZ779874 (study PRJEB29588, sample SAMEA2156850) | human gut metagenome | biome: human gut; feature: human-associated habitat; material: faeces | place: Denmark | collected 2008/2010 ...
TTAGTATAAACCTGTCCTGCTTTATGTGTAGGACGCTTAATATTTACGTATGAAAAAAAGAAAATTTCCACAAGATGTAGCAAGATTCTTTCATCCTGAAAAATCAATCAACCCTAAATCCAGCGGCATTCACCAAATAGAGAAAGCTTCTCAAAGAAGCTATATTCCAGTTTACAATGGTATGGGTACTGCAAGAAAGTTTTATGATGAATCGGGAATAAAAAGGTATAAGTAATATGGACAAATTTTTAGGACAGGATATCCCTGAACAGGAACGGTGGCAGTTCCTTCAGGACAATGCCGATGCAGTAGAGAAAATCGGTTATACCCACCGATTCACACCCGAAGAATTGGCGCAAAAGAAAGAAACATTAGCCGAGGTGTCAATCACAATCAATGATATAGAGATTGAAAAGAAAGAGGCTATGGATGAGTTTAAAGAACGCCTTAAACCTTTGAATGAAGAAAAGCAAGAACTATTAGACCATATCAAAAGAGGTTCTGAATTTGTGGAAAATGAAGAATGTGCCAAAATTCTCTATCATGAGGAAAAGATGGCAGGATTCTATAACAAGTTGGGGGAATTGGTTTACAGCCGCCCGATAATGCCACAAGAAATGCAAAAGACAGTATTCAGTATTAACCGTAAAACAGGAACAGATTAATTATGGAAAAAGAAAACAAAATCAATGTGGTCGTGCCTGAAAATTATAATGGCACACCTATCGAAATCGTATTGAGAGAGGGTAAGGCATCCGAGGAACTCGACCCGAAAGAACCGGAAAGAGTAGTTATCAATGGAACAATAGACGCACCTTTCAGATGGTTGGAGAAACGTGTCGAACTGATTAATCAGAAATCGGCTAATATCATCGTAAATCGTGATAAGATGGGGTTAGCATTAACTATTGATGAAACCAACTACTATCAGACTGAAATCAGCGGTATTTTACAGGCTTCAAAAGAAATGCAGGAATTTGGCATTAACACGGATAAGAAATGGGAGCCTATCAAGCTGTCTCAGTTCTTCAAGATGCACCGCGCTTTTTTCAAGGACAAATCCGAGAACATGATGCTGGTTTCCACTTTGAAAAATTTCAAGGCGAAAGTCAATCAAGACATCGAACGCAGCAAGGAGGAAAACGGAAGCAAGGTTGACAATTACTCGCAAGTGGTAGACAGCAACCTCCCGAAATCATTCAAATTAAACGTACCCCTGTTCAAGGGTTTTGCAAATGAAGAAATCGAAGTCGAAATTTACGCGGATGTGGACGGTCGGGACGTATCCCTCTCTCTTGTGTCTGCCGGGGCTAATGAAACTATCGAGGAATATAAGAACAAGGTTATTGACGAACAGATTGAAGCAATCAAAGGTGTTGCACCTGACATCGTAATCATCGAAATATAACTGGCAAACGGGCAGTGTTTCGTAATGGGAGAATGGCAGTCCCACCCTACGAGGTTGAACAAGATGCCGGTTCGAATCCGGTCTGCCCGGCAATAAACAAAAAAAAATATACAATTATGGAAGCATTTACATTAATCAGGATGAAAGAAGCACTTGACCGCATAAGAAAAAGCAGCGGATACAAGGTATGCAACAAGGTATGCGCTCTTAGGGAAAGGCACGCCATCCTGTACGACCTTACAGAGGAACAGTTCGGAATCGTGAAGCACATCGCCCTCCGACGGAACGTAGAGGAAGGAAGCTGCCGGATGATAGACCGAAACAGGATTCCGGAATAAACTTAGGGTATTATGAAACTGACATTGACAGCCAGTGAAGCTGCATTGCTATGCAAGCTGGCGCAAGACAGGCTATCGGACATCGTGGGCGAGGTCTTGATTGAGAATGACAAGGCAAACGACAACCAGCAGCGTTTTATCGCTAAGCTGTGCAAGAAACTAAAGAGGCAGATAAGGTATGATAAGGACAAACGAAGAGGAAAAGAAAAGAATAAGGGAAAGGCTTGCGGAGATAAGGAATCGGCTCCTGACGGAAGGCATCCTGCTGAACCCCGAATCCGACAGCCTGATACGGGAGAGCAACATACTGAACGTGAAACTTAAACTGATGGGAGGATAAGCGATGCCTTACTATAAAAACGAAGAAAATGTCACAAATCAAAATTATGAACCAATGAATGAAATCCTATCAGGAAAGATTTGTCCCTACTGTGGTAAGCCTACCGAATATGTAGACAGCTCCATAATCTACGGACGTTCATACGGCATGATTTACCTCTGCCGAGATTGCAGGGCTTATGTCGGCGTACATAAAGGCACAGACCAAGCGTTAGGCCGTCTGGCCAATGCAGAGTTAAGGGAAGCCAAGAAAGAAGCTCACTTCTACTTTGACCAGATAGCCAAGACAAACCTGATAAACAAGATTTGGCATGGGTATATACCCGGAATATCCAACAGGAATAAGGCATACCTATGGCTGTCAAAGAAGATGGGCATACCAAGGGAAATGTGCCACATCGGAATGTTCGATGTGGAAGACTGTAAAAGAATTGTTGTAATCTGTAAACCAATAATTGAAGAGCATGGAAACGAAAGAAATCACTAAAACCATTTACATCGCAAATGATGGAAAAGAGTTTTTAACGAAAGAAGATTGTGAAAAGTACGAAACATTCGTCAAGGAAACACTTTCACGTATTAAGTATTTTTGTATCAACTGTAACCCTGATTTGACAGAAACTGGATATTTCCAACATAAGATATACGTGGCAGTGTTCTCTGAACATTACCTATACGAAGATATTGCTTTTGAATGGGCATTGCGAAAGTTTGGACACCTTTTAGGAGAAAGCGTACAAGGATATGGATTCCAGCCACGCTTTAGTGTTAGTGAAATTTCTAAAGAAGAATACGAAACGTGTTCACCTACAGAATGGGGAGGTTCCAAGCTAAAGAGCGAACGCATATTTCTCAGCCCGAAGTATGTGGACGGTTTTCCTGAAAACATCGATTACATGAAAGAATGGGGATTTAAGTGATGCCATACTACATAAAACGAAAGCCAAAGAAAAAAGAAAAGCCTTTTCCATTATTTGACAAGGCAGGAGTAAAAATCAAGAAGAAGCCGGATCTGGTGGCCAAACTCGATAAAGTTTTCAGCCGCTATATCCGGCTTCGTGATTGTATGTCGAACGGTTATTTCCGCTGCATCTCATGCGGCAAGATAAAGCCGTACGAGCAGGCGGACTGCGGGCACTTCCACTCCCGCCGCCACATGGCAACAAGGTTTGACGAAGACAACGCACATGCCGAATGTAAGTCGTGCAACCGTTTCAGCGCAGACCATCTGATACATTACGAGAAAAACTTGAAATCAAAAATCGGTCAGCAACGATTCGACAAGCTGGCATGGAAAGCCGGGCAGACAAAGAAATGGGCTGATTTCGAATTAATCGAACTCACGAAGTATTACAAGGCTTTGGGAGACAAACTAAGCAAGGAGAAAGGATTATGAGCTATGTATTACGTGATTATCAACAGAAAGCCAGCGATGCTGCAGTCAGCTTCTTCAACAATAAGGCGAAGAAGAACAACGCCATCATGGTGTTGCCCACCGGAGCGGGGAAATCTCTCGTGATAGCCGACATCGCCAGCCGTCTTGAAGGGCATACGCTCGTATTTCAGCCCAGTAAGGAAATCTTGGAACAGAACTACCTGAAGCTCTGTTCGTATGGTGTTCTTGACTGTTCCATATACTCTGCATCTTTCGGGCGGAAAGAGATTTCAAGGATAACATTCGCCACCATAGGAAGCGTTGTTAATCATCCCGAACTCTTCCAGCATTTCAAGAATATAATCATTGATGAGTGCCATCTGGTCAATCCCAAAGAAGGAATGTACAAGTCGTTCCTTTCGATGCTGAAATGCAAGGTGCTCGGCCTGACAGCTACGCCTTACCGTCTTTCTTCAAGCCGTGATTTCGGAAGTATGCTGAAATTCATCACACGCACCCGACCGTGCGTGTTCTCTGAAGTGATTTACCAGGTGCAGATTTCCACCCTGCTTGACATGGGATACCTCTCGAAGCTGAACTATTACCCGATGAACCCTGTCGGCTGGAACGAACTCAACTTGAAAGTGAACACTACCGGTGCCGATTACACAGACAAATCAGTGGTAAAGGAATACGAGCGTATAGATTTCTACGGATTCCTGGTAAACATCGTCCAAAGGCTGATGAATCCGAAAAGCGGTGTAAAACGGAAAGGCATTCTGGTCTTTACCCGCTTTCTGAAAGAAGCCGAACGGCTCACGTGGAGCGTTCCGGGAACGGCTATTGTTTCGGGTGAAATCCCGAAGAAAGAGCGTGAGCGCATCCTTGAAGCGTTCAAGTCCGGGGAAATACCGGTTGTCGCCAATGTGGGTGTGCTTACCACCGGATTTGACTATCCTGAACTTGACACCATCGTCATGGCACGTCCTACGATGTCGCTCGCCTTGTGGTACCAGATAGTGGGCCGTGCCATCCGTCCCCATCCAAGCAAGGAAGCGGGGTGGATCGTTGACCTCTGCGGAAACATCAAGCGTTTCGGCGAAGTCAAGGATTTGCGTCTGGTGGACGGAGGTAATGGCAAATGGGCGGTCTACTCAAATGGCAGGCAATTAACCAATGTAAGATTCTAATATTATGGACGGATATATAAAACTAAGCCGCAAGTTCTTCTCGAATGATATGTGGAATGAGGCCCGGACTTTTAGCAGTTGCGAAGCGTGGCTTGACCTGATTCAGTCAGCACGATTTGAGGCAACGCCCCGTATGGAGAGTATCGGAGGTCGAGAAGTCTCTTATACAAGAGGACAATATCCTGCATCCATAAGATTTTTATCTAAACGTTGGCATTGGACTGAACGAAGAGTACGAACATTTCTATCTTTTTTGAAAAGGGAAAACATGATAACATTATCCCAGGATCAAGGAATGAATATCATAACCTTGGTAAAGTACAATGATTACAACGGAAATGCTATTGACACAGCTATTGACACAGGAAGTGACACAATAAGTGACACAATAAGTGACACGGATATTATGCAGAAAATCAATGATTTGCAAACTAAATTGACACAGCTAATGACACAATTGGCGACACAGTCAGTGACACACTCCCCCAGAGAGGTCGAAAAGCGACACACGGGTGACACAAAGCAAATAAAAGAAAAGAATATTATTAAAGAAACTACTACTGACGTAGTAGCAAAGAAAGACGCAGCTAAAGCTGCTACTCTCTCTCGAAAAGATTCTTTCTATCAGTCTTTAGTTCCTTTTGTTGGCCAATATCCCAAAGAAATGGTAAGAGCTTTTTACGATTACTGGAGTGAACTTAACAAGTCAGGTACAAAAATGCGTTATGAACTTGAAAGAACGTGGGAACTGCCAAGAAGGTTAGCCACATGGGCAAATCGTGAACGTATGCCTTCTAAAACAGATATAGGCGTAGTTCTAAAAGATAATTCGCCAGATAAATACAAGAAAGGATGGTAACATGGAACAGATAGATTTTCAACAGACAATCGAACGTCTTAGAGATACAGGATTCTCACCTGTACCAAATACGGTAAATATTTCCATCCCTGACGCAAAAAATGTTCTATGGGCTGGTATAAAATACTTTACGGGTGAAAAAGCTCAGTGGCTTCCGGAATATTTAGAGATAGTGAACTGGCTGACAAACAATCAAGGACGCGGCCTTTTATGCTTTGGTAACTGTGGGCGTGGCAAAACGCTTATTTGTGGCAAAATCCTTCCTCTAGTGTTAAATCATTACTGTCGTAAGGTTGTTTGTTGTTATGATTCACAGCAAATGAACGCAGAATTAGACTCTGTAAAGCAAAAACATATCATCTATGTGGATGATATTGGAACTGAGAATTTAAGTGTCAAATACGGCGAAAAAAGGCTTGCCTTTGCAGAACTTACAGACGAAGCCGAGAAAAAAGGAAAATTGTTAATCTTAACCACTAATTTGTCTATAGATGAATTAAGGGAGAAATACGGTGAAAGGACTGTTGATAGATTGAGAGCAATAACAAAAACCGTTCTGTTTACCGGAGAAAGTCTAAGAGGATGAAAATCACAGTCTATTGGGTTACAAAGAATCCAGATACGAAAGAAAGAATCAGAATTAAGTTTAATCTTCCTCGATACACGACCATTAACGGAGAAACTGAAGGTATAATCAATGATGATGATCTTCCATTGCTCCAGGAATGCGAAAAACGAGGATTTATCCAAATACGAAAGAAATATGGGAATAATTAACACGATTATGTTTATGCTGGGAATGAACGGTAGTAATTTCAGCAGAAAAGAGAAAGAAAAAATTTTAGAAGTTGTCAAGGAGTATGAGAAACACGTATTGGAATGCAAGCGATGTTATGATGAATGTGATAACATGAGTAAGTGGCTGCATGAGAGACTTGATGTAAAGACTTATCATAGACTGACTGTTCTGTATCACAGATACGGATTCTATTCAAAGAAAATTAATACAACAAGGAATGGCTTGTTCTTTTGGAGTACAACAGATTTCAGTTCACGATTGAAGGCTGTTGAGTTATTGAGGGTAGCAATTATAAATGATTGAACGTATGATTAGATTGTTGTATATAGATTTGTTTTGTGGGGCAGGTGGAACAAGTACAGGTGTTGAAAACGCAAGGTATGTCGGTGAGCAATGTGCAAAGGTAATAGCTTGTGTGAATCACGATGTGAACGCTATTGCCAGTCATGCTGCCAACCATCCCGAAGCGCTTCACTTCACGGAGGATATCCGTACACTGGAGTTATCTCCTTTGATTTCCCACATAGAACGAATGAAGAAGATTTATCCGGATGCATTGGTCGTGCTGTGGGCATCGCTGGAATGCACCAATTTTTCCAAGGCTAAAGGTGGCCAGCCACGTGATGCGGACAGTAGGACACTTGCAGAACATTTGTTTCGATACATTGAAGCTATTGATCCGGACTATATTCAGATAGAGAATGTAGAGGAGTTTATGAGTTGGGGTGACATGGATGAAAATGGAAGGCCAATAAGCAAGGATAAAGGACGATGTTATGAAATTTGGAAAAGAAATGTCATGCGATATGGTTATGATTTTGATTGGCGAATTTTAAATGCAGCTGATTATGGAGCATATACTACACGCAAACGTTTTTTCGGGATATTTGCTAAGAAAGGAATGCCGATAGTATTCCCTTCTGCTACTCACTGTAAGGATGGCAAAAGTGATATGTTTGGTTCTATGGAGAAATGGAAACCGGTAAAAGAGGTTTTGGATTTTTCTGATGAGGGAGAAAGTATCTTCTGCCGCAAAAAGCCTTTGGCCGAAAAGACTCTGGAACGTATCTATGCCGGACTGATTAAATTTGTGGCTGGCGGTAAGGATGCCTTCATTGTAAAATATAATTCGATGAACAGTAATGGCAAATACCAGGCACCGGGTATTGATGAACCATGTCCAACAGTTGCTACACAAAATAGACTTGCACTTGCAAAAGTGAACTTTCTATCCAAGCAGTTCAGCGGTCATCCGGAGAGTAAGAATATTTCAGTGGACGAACCGGCCGGAACAATCACCTGCAAAGACCACCACGCTTTCGTCTCAGCCTATTATGGGAATGGGCACAACCATTCTGTAGAACTTCCAGCACCTACGGTAACAACAAAAGATAGGTTGGCATTGGTAAATTCTGTTTTCATAGACAACCAATACGGTACCGGAAAACCGACATCTATTGAGCTGCCAGTTGGTACAGTAACCACAATTCCTAAGTTCAATATGGTAAGCTGTAAGCCTTGGATAATGAACACAGCTTTCTCAAACGTAGGCAGTAGTATAGAGCAGCCGTCACAAGTAATCACAGCTAATCGCAAATGGCATTACCTTATGAATCCGCAGTTTGCCAGCGCAGGTGGCTCGGTAGATAACCCATGTTTTACATTAATAGCAAGGATGGATAAGATGCCTCCATATCTGGTAGAAGCTGAAGGCGGTTTCGGAATAAAGCTAAACAACGATGACAGTCCTATGACAGTTTTAATCAAAGAGTTTATGGCTATGTACGGAATCATAGATATAAAAATGAGAATGCTCCGTATCTCTGAGCTGAAAAAGATAATGGGATTTCCGGAAGATTATAAACTTATCGGAACACAGGCAGACCAAAAGAAGTTTATTGGTAATGCTGTAGAGGTAAATATGGCTCGTGTGTTATGTGAAGCTATATGTAAAGAATTAATAAGAAAGAAAAAGGTTGCATAATGGTTAGTGAAGTATATAACATGGATTGCATGGAATATATGAAATCCATACCTGACAAGTTCTTTGATTTGGCCGTGGTTGATCCTCCGTATGGAATAAATGCACCCAATATGACTATGGGCAGTAACTTGAACCGTAAACATGGCGGTTATAATAGTGAAAGTACAGCTCAAAGAATAAAGAAAGGCAGACTAAATCAAGGAGCAGGAAAGCTAAGGAACAGAGCTTTAAACACTATGCAGTGTGATTGGGATTTCTATCCACCTTCAGAAGATTACTTTCGTGAACTTGAGAGGGTGAGCAAAAACAGGATAATATGGGGAGGAAATTATTTCCAACTTCCACCAACAAGAGGTATTCTTTGCTGGGATAAAATGCAACCATGGGAAAACTTCTCACAGTTTGAATTGGCCTGGACTTCTTTCGATTGTCCTGCAGCAATCATTCATTTATCCAATACAGGAGGAGCAAACAAAGAAATTAAAATTCATCCTACACAAAAGCCTATAGCTTTATATCACTGGGTATTGAAAAAGTTTGCAAAGCAAGGCGATAAGATACTCGATACGCACCTGGGCAGTGGCAGTTCTCGTATTGCGGCTTATAAAATGGGCTTTGACTTCTATGCTACCGAAATAGACAAGGATTATTTTCAGGCACAGGAAAAGAGATTTAAAAAGGAGTGTTTAGGAGAAATAGTAACTATAAAAGGAGTTTTAGTTCAAAAAACTTTATTCTAATGAGGTCAGAAATAATACTAACACAGATTGATATGCTCAAAAAGGAGCATTCGCAAGCTTTGATGGAGAAGAATTTTCAGAAAGCAAGGCAGATAATGAATAAGATTGAACACAATACAATTGAATACAATAAAATCAAAGGCGAAGAACTGATACAACGAGCAATTGATAATGGAACAATGGCAAGATTTAATCTTTTGGTTTCGGCAGCACAGATACTTAATTCAGTTACCAATAATCTTATTTCAGAGGCATCCGAGCTTTTAACCGACAACGGTTTGCTGACAGATGGCATAGCTGATGAAAATAGGTTATATATCAAGGCGGCTGACAGGTATTTTAAGGAGTTCGGCAAGCTGGTCAAAGACAAAGGAAAGGAAATAGATATGTTTAAGGATATTGACTGGTTCGAGAACTGGTTTCGTATGTGGGCGAAATTGAAAGAACGCCCAAAGGAACAGAGGTTACGAGGTTGCTTGAAAGCTGCACATAAAGCTGATGGTCTTAGCACGATGTGTAAGAAGTGTAGGATACAGCCTGATCCGGAAAGCATAATGTGTCGGGCATGTAGCAGGGCTTTCGTTGAAGGTTTCCAGAAGGGGGCTAAGTGGTTGGATAATAAGTTGCATCCAAAAGAAGACAAACAGGAGGAATGTAAATAGCTATGGCAAAGCTAAAAGTCTATTACGGATGGGCAAGGATAGGTAAGATTCGTAAGAAACGTGCACTATCCGTCATATTCGAGAACGAATGGCATGGTTGCAGGTGTGACCGTGGACAAAGGATTTTGAGAGCGGCACAGGAAACAGTAATAGAGAGGTACCAGGATGAGGAAGAAGAAAAAGCTGCAAAAGATTGTAATCGGATATTTACGGAATATAGTCTGTTCTTTGACGAAAAACCAATAAATGGCAGTCTTAACAAGATACTCCAGATAAACAGTGAAGCTGACAAAAACCATGTTTCTAAAGCTATGCGTGATAAAATTGAAGAAGCCTTACGGAAAGCCTTCTTAAAGGCGAATCGTGGATATAAAGAACCATGTGGACAATTAACTTTTAATTTTGAATGATATGGGAAAGCAGGAAAGCATGGATGAGTGGTTCCAGACGGCTAAGGATATGGCCAAGGCTGAAAAGGAACTGAAAATAGAGAATTGGGTACAAATCAGCATTTGCTACGGTCACGGCCATCAATCTGTCACCCTATATATTTACGACCTTCCGCGTGAAGTGTATGAAAGAAGGAGGTGGGTAATCAGATGGAGGGTTGCCAGACTGCAATGCCAGTATCCGAGGGATGATGTGTACACTTCTTTTTACCACTACGACAAGCGTTCAGGCGAATCGCTTGAAGTGAGTTCCTGCCTTTCCAAACTTATTTCTGCAAAAGCCCAGATAACAAAAGCAGAACGAAGGATGAATGAATACATCGAGTATAACCGAAAGAACAATATGTTCTTTGACGAGAACACTGATGAGGAGTTGGTTAAGTTCAGGAACAAGCTGGAACGGAAGAAAACCGAGTGTGCAGAATGTGAGAAACGATTAGAACAATTGGTGGAAAGGAGAAAAAGCAATGATAAATAAACAACTATCATTAGATATGGATTATGGCATCAGCAAGGAGCAGGCTTGTATTCTTTGTCATTTGTCCTCTGAATGTGCAGGATGCTGTGTGAAATGTAAGGCTGAAAACAAAAATGGAACTTGTTACGGACAAATCTGCTCGATACCGTCAAGAGACCATGACGGACAAAGGTGGAACGCATGGATGTATCTTGTTTCCACTTCGCTTCCGGAACTTAAACGATTTATACCTGTAAAATACAGGAAACATTTAAAGAAAAAATAGCATGAAAAGAGAAGATATTGAAAAAGCAGCCGGATATTATTCCGGCAGTTCATTGGGATTTGATACCATTTCAGTGATAGCAAATCAAAATGCTTTTGTTAAAGGAGCAATGTGGCGCATTAATTCCGTTTGGCATGATGTTGACAATGAATTACCAGAGTACAACAGACACGTTGTAAATGAAGACTGGTTTGATTTTACCGCAAAAGATGAAAAGGATTTGAAACGTATAATGAACCAGTACCCATTTAAACGATGGGCATACGTTGATGATTTAAAACCTAATATGGAGGAATAATATATGAACAGAAAAATAAAATTCAGAGGAAAATCAAAAAAGACAAGAAAATGGCTTTATGGTTATTTAGGTGAATCTAAATTCAGCATTCTTGATTATGTCTATACAGACAAAGTTATTTTTGATAATGTTCTATCATTTAATACTGATAATAGTGCCTATGTAGTCAAAGATTTGTCCGTAGAAGAAGAAACAATCGGTCAGTTCACCGGATTGTGTGACAAGAACGGCAATGATATATATGAAGGGGATATCGTGAAAGCACCTCTTTTGGATCCTATATTTGGTGATATTATAAAGGATGTCTTCTGTAATGCAGAAATCAAATTCAATAAAGGTTCTTTTGTTGTAGGCTATTACGGAAGCAACCACAATATTTACCTTTCAGATTTATATGATAAAGTAGAAGTAATCGGAAACATTTTTGATAACAAGGAACTTTTGAAGGAATGAATATGATGCCAAAACAATTACCAAATGTAATGAATGATAAAGGGTATCAGAAAGATGCCCGTGATTTCGCAAAGAAAATTATGGAGTGCAAAGGAATTATTTATCCTTGTAAGGATATGAACCATTTCCAGGAATGGATGGAAGAAGCTTTGTCAAAGGCTTATTTGTACGGAGCGCAATCAGCTGTAAGAGTTGGTTACCTGCTTTCTGATAAAGACTGGGAGGAAATATACAAAGGATTGAAAAAAGAGATTGCTGAATTGAAGAAAAAGAATAAAGTATGAAAGCAATATCCATAAAACAGCCGTGGGCGAGTCTTATCGCTCACGGTATAAAAGATATCGAGAACAGAACTTGGAGCTGCCCTAAGAAATACTTAGGGCAGAGGGTACTGATTCATGCGAGTGGTTGTCATGGTAGGAAGTTTGAGGTAAACCTTACTGATGAACAGATGAAACAAGCCTTTTCTTTGATTTCAGAGAAAAGCACTTCCGGCGAGTGGGAGTTTGGTGCCATCATCGGCAGCGTAGTTATAGCAGACTGCGTACAGAACCATCCTTCAATCTGGGCAGAAAAAGGTGTATGGAACTGGGTACTGAAGGATGCAGTTCTCTTTGATAAGCCTATCCGTGACGTGAAAGGGAAACTTAGTTTTTGGGAGTATAATATAGAAGAAACAAAATGAACCTAAACGAATTAAGAGATAAAGCCTACCAGTGCGCAGTGAAGCACGGATGGCACGAAGAAGAACACAGTGATAGCCATTGGCTAATGTTAATTATAACCGAGATAGCAGAAGCCGTACAAGCAGACCGTAAGAACCTGCACGCCCACGTGGAAGCCTTCAAGAAATACGAAGAAATCATAGACTTCAAGGAAAACTTCGAGCGGCAAATCAAGAACACGGTGGAAGATGAGCTTTGCGATGTGGTGATACGGTGCTTGGATTTAGCTGGACTACGGAGATTTGACCTTGAAGAAGTGGAAGCCCTTATGGAAATGGCTGAAAGCATAAAGGAAGGAAAGGGCTTCATTGATTTATGCTATGCCCTCTCCGGAATATCCACCTGCGATGATTCCACCGAAGAAAAGGTAATTGCAATCATTGCGGTTGTGCTCAAATACTGTGAATTGACAGCCATTGACATTGATTTCTTCATCCGCACCAAAATGAACTACAACCGCCTGCGCGGATATAAGCACGGAGGCAAAAAGTATTGAAAAACATGACATACGAAGAAGTTAAGAAACAGATTACCGACTTGTTGGCACAATATTCAGAGGAACTAAAATGCGACTTACATTGCGAGGTAGAAATAAAGCAATGCACCGAGTTCTTCTCTGAAAAGCCCTATAAGAAAATTAAGTTTGAAATTACGCTAAAAGATTGAACTTATGGAACTGCATTTAGACCCAATCATACCGGTAATACGTGTGGTCAACGGGCACAACGTGTTCAACAAAGGATACCGCCACGGACTTCGCGGAAAGACCTACGAAGAATACTACGGCGAAGAACGCGCCAAGGAGATAAGGAAAAGGCACAGCGAGGCATTGAAAGGGCATCCGTACTGGTCAAACCGGAGGGCTGCCGCAAAGCCCTGCGTGGTGATTCACCAAGGGAGGCTGCTGGGAAGGTTCGATTCCGTCATAGACGCGTCAATGTCGCTTGGCATCAATTACGCCACCGCAAGGCGGTATCTGAAAGGCAGAATCAGGCAGCCAAAGAACGGCTGGCAGTGGTTCTACGAGAATGAATCCTACAAATGGTGCGACTTAATCAATAAATGAAATATGGAAGAAACCAATATGCTTGAAATTATATGCCTTATCAGTACCGTTTCATTTTTTGCAGTTTCCTGCATTGTAGTGACGATGATAAAAAAACTGGAAACCAAGCTGGACAGAAACATGGGCTTTATGAAATGGGTGAAAGCAAGGCATGACACCACATACATATCAATGCTCTATTCCATACAGCAGTATTTTGTCAAACAGGAAATGTACGAGGATGCGGCAAGGATGAAGAAAGTCATAGATGAAGAATTGAAAGAAATTGAAAGGTTTATGAAAGACAAGGATTATTCATAAAAACAGGGAACCAGCCCGCACGATCAAGCCAATTCCCCATACACGATTATGCCGCAAATATACTAAAATATTTTTTATTATTGTGCTATGGAAAAAGAATTTTCTTCAATAATTGAGCTAAGAACAATCCGTGAAGAGAATGTAAATTAAACTGTGTCAGCAAAGAAAATAAATAAAATATTAACTT
>ERZ779874.2829-NODE-2829-length-13915-cov-2.875541_pt1 | contig 13915 bp, 12 predicted proteins | sample MGYA00511031_ERZ779874 | MGnify/ENA primary metagenome ERZ779874 (study PRJEB29588, sample SAMEA2156850) | human gut metagenome | biome: human gut; feature: human-associated habitat; material: faeces | place: Denmark | collected 2008/2010 ...
GATGCTGTTACTGATGACTGGAGTACACAGGATAAATTTTTAGTTGTTGTTGAAACAGCGATCTTTCCAATCTATTATCCTCCCACATCCAGGAACTGTACCTGACCGTGAATGGATAGAACCTCCGAATCGGCCGGGACAAAGATACAATCTCCTTTATAAAAGGTGATGTTTCCACCTTCAAAGCTGATTGTACCGCAACCGTTCACACAGAGCAAGACTCTAAATGCGACCTCATCGGCATGGTAATGAACCGTCTGTCGGCGCTCGGTATTCACTAACATCCGGTACACTTCAAAATACTTACAGCGTGTCAGAAGTTCTGATGCCACACCCTTCCGGTATTTCAACACACGAAGAGGCTGACGCGGTTCTGCACTGCTGCTCAGATTAGCTACTTCCAGTGCCTTATCCACATGCAGTTCCCGTTTCTTGCCATCCTTGCCCACACGGTCATAGTCATACAGGCGGTAGGTCAGATTTGAGCTTTCCTGAATCTCTGCCACCAGCGCACCAGCACCAATCGCATGAATCGTACCAGCCTTGATGAAGAACAGGTCATCTTTTTTCACCGGAACTTGCTGTAAGTAGTTCATCAGCGTGCCCTGCTCAATCGCTGTCCGCACTTCTTCTTCGGTACAGTTCTTACCCAGACCATAGATGAGTTTGGCATCTTTGCTGGCATCCAGAACATACCACATCTCCGTCTTGCCAAGCTGACCATTTTCATGCTCTTTAGCATAATCATCTGTCGGATGCACCTGAACGGACAAATCCTTCTTCGCATCTATAAACTTGATGAGGATAGGCAGCTCTGTTTCGCCCTTATGCCGTTCACCCAGATATTCGGGATGTTCTCTCAGCACCGCTGCAAGTTCCTTCCCATCATATTCGCCACCAACCACATAACAGGGACCCTCGGGATGGGTAGAACACTCCCAGGTTTCAGCCAGAGGAGAAAGGTCTATCCCCTTTTCAAATTCATCATTCAGTCGTCTGCCGCCCCAGAGATAATCCTTGCCGGACGGCCGCAACAAAAGAGGCTTATTGTTCATATCCTGCCTCCCTGCATTCTTTAATATTCCAACTCATATTTCTGTTTATCGTGAACATTGATGTCCTCGCCAAGCTGTACTTCTATCAACTTCAGTTCACTTTCAGCGATCACCGTATGACGGCAGCCAGCGGACATGGTGATCACATCGCCAGCCTTCACATTCTGCTCCATGCCATCCACGATGGTCTTACCCGTGCCGGAAATAACCACCCAAACCTCATCACGGTTCTTGTGACTGTGGTAATTCATCTTGTGTCCAGCGTTCAGGGTCACTTTAATGGTCATAGATGTACTCTCCACATCTACAACCTTGAAGCTGCCCCAGGACTTCTCCGCAAACATGATCTGCTGCTCGAACATATCGACAAAAGGCTTGATGTAACTGCTCTGCTCCTTGTCCGACACAAGAATGCCTTCCGGAGAAGCAGAAATTACCACATCATGCAACCCCATCGCCAACACCGGTACATCCATTTCATTAACAATGGAAACACCAGAGCAAGCATCGTTCAAAACGCCCTTGCCGATAATATCTTCTTCCATCGCTTCGGTCAGTGTATTCCATGTGCCGAGGTCTTTCCAAGTGCCTGCGAAACGAACCACCTGAATCTTCGGTTCATGTTCTACAACCGCATAATCGAAGGAGATTTTTTTCAGCGTATCATACTTAGCGAACAGATCGGCATAATCGGTGAAGTCCATCAGCTCATGCGCCTTATTCATCACATAGCCCAGTTTGTAGGCAAACACGCCGCCGTTCCAAAGTGCGCCCTGCGCAATATACTGCTCGGCAACATCTGCCGTCGGTTTCTCTTTGAAAGTCTGCACTGTCGCTACATGGTCGGTGCTTTCCGGGATGATGTAGCCGTATTTTTCGCTAGGATAAGTCGGCTCAATGCCCATCAGCACAAGATTTGCTTCGCCCTTGTCAGCCTGATCGGACAATTCCTTCAAGGCTTTAAAATAGGAATCTTCCACATACGGATCGACAGGGCATACGACTACGGATTCAGATGGGTCAATGTGCATCACATCAACTAGATACGCTGTCGCCAGCGCAATGGCCGGGAAAGTGTCACGGCGGCAAGGCTCAACAGAGATGCCCACTTCCTCACCCAACTGGTTGTGGATAGCAGAAACCTGTGTCTTGCTGGTAGCAATGGTCACGGTTGCATCGGTATCCACCTTCTTGATCTGGCGATACACACGCTGCACCATTGATTCGTAAGTGCCATCTTCCCGCTTAAAAATCTTGATAAACTGCTTGGAACGGATATCATTGGAAAGGGGCCACAGGCGCTTACCGGAGCCACCGGAAAGTAATACGATATTCATATATATTCTACCTCTTAAACATAAAAGGCCGCGATCCTGTTCGGTACACACGACCTTCAAATTTTTCTTATCTTTCTGCTCTCATCGGATTGTTCATGAAGTCTTCATAGGACAGGCGCAGACCGTCTTCCAGTTCGGTCTTATATGTCCAGCCGAGATTCGTTTCCTTGGAAACATCCAGCAGTTTACGCGAGGTGCCGTTTGGCTTCGTGGTATCCCACTTGATCTCACCCGCATAGCCTACAACCTTTGCGACCAGTTCAGTCAGTTCCTTGATGGTCAATTCCTTACCGGTACCAGCGTTGACTGTCTCATTGCCGGAGTAGTTATTCATCAGGAACACGCACAGATTTGCCAGATCATCTACATACAGGAATTCACGCAGCGGAGAACCATCGCCCCAGCAGGTGACGCTCTCCACACCATTGACCTTTGCTTCATGGAAGCGGCGAATCAGTGTCGGAACCACATGACTGTGGATCGGGTGGTAGTTGTCATTCGGACCGTAGAGGTTGGTCGGCATGACAGAAATATAATCCGTGCCGTACTGACGGTTTAGGAACTCGCAGTATTTCAAACCAGAGATTTTTGCCAGCGCATAGGCTTCTTTGGTCTTTTCCAATTCGGAAGTCAGCAGGCAGTCCTCTCTCATCGGCTGATGAGCCATACGGGGATAAATGTAGGAAGAACCGAGGAACTCCAGCTTCTTGCATCCATTCTTCCATGCAGAGTGAATGGCGTTCATCTCCAGTGTCATATTATCATACATGAAGTCTGCCAGTGCTTCCTGATTGGCGACGATGCCACCAACTTTTGCTGCCGCAAGGAACACATACTCCGGCTTTTCCTCTGCAAAGAATGCTTCAACAGCGTCCTGACGGGTCAGGTCAAGTTCCCTGTGTGTACGAGTGATAATATTGGTATAGCCCTGACGCTGCAGCTTGAGTATTCCGACGCAATAGTGCACCTTTTTCGGAAATTCGCCACACCGGACTGGCGGCTCCGCCGCACCGTAATATTCAATCGCACTTCACGGAAATCGCCTATTTTGTGCTTGATGACTTATCCATTTCTGTTGGGATATTTGTCAAGACCTTGCCGCATCTGCGGTGCGTAGCAGTCTTTACAAATGTCTCAGCAGAAATTATGATTTGGTATGCACAAAAGCGGATCTAAAAAGTGATTTCCATATCACCGGACAGCTGATGTAAAACCATCTGGAATATTCAGAAGCGCTGGTGACCAAGGGAGCAGTTCTTCCAAAAAGTTTCGGTCTGTGTCTTCCATGTGTTCTGGGATTACGGTCAGCAAATACTTAAAGTATTCGTATGGCTTCAGGTTGTTGACCTTTGCTGTTTCTGCAATACTATAGATCACAGCGGAAGTTTTTGCCCCGTTTATAGTATCTATGTTCTTCTTTCCAATGCAGAATCCGCAGATGGCACGTTCTGAGGCATTGTTATCCATCGGGACATCTCCATCTTCTAGGAACGCCCGGAAATATTTTTCCTGGTTAAGAAGGTAAGTAACGTAAACGCACCAATTATGCGCTTACTAAAAAATGGTTGGCCATTACCTTCGGAAAACAACCGTTCTAAAACAGAACGGCAAACACTGGACGCCGTAAACTGAAAACAATCGAGGAATCATCATGCTAGCAACCAATAAGCATCAGCACGCCCTTATTATACTTTTCTGTTCAATACTTTTAATAGACTTCTAATCGCCTCATTTCTTAAAACGATTTCTATCACAAAATAGCTAATAACAGATATAACAACCATCGCAATTACACGCAACGACACAGTCGTAATATAATTCTGAACAACTGCTGAAATCATAATGAATGAAGCACATCCCACTAAAACCTTGATATACGTCGTTCCAATTCCTCTCAGTTTTACCATTTTGCCACCCTTTAAGCTGCACCATACAAACGCTATTCCTTCCGCTAGAACTGTTGTGAACGCAGCAGCGTCCTGTTTCCAAAACGGGATCAGTACAAAATTCAGCACGATATTCACAATTGCGCCAATCACGGTGACAATAAATACGGTATTCTCTTTCTGAAAAGGGACTAAAATGCACTGCCCCCAGAACCACGCTCCCAAGCAGAAAAAAAGCGCTACGCTCAGGAGCGCTAGAGAATTTTCCGACGCCAAATATGATTCATCCGCCAGAATCAAAATAATCTCTTTACGTAAAAGAATAATACCACAAAGTGCCGGAAGTACAAGAGAAATCAAGGTCTTATAAATATCTGCTGCCATTTCATTAAATGCACCACAATCATCACTTCCAAGCAATGCGGAAAGCCGAGGAATAGATACAATCAGTACAGATGATAAAAGCGTCTTAACGAGAGAATAAACCTTCGTGGAAACAGAATACAATCCCACCGAAGTGTCTCCGCAAAGCAACCCAAGGATTGTAACATCTGAACTGGTATAAATTGTCACTGTCACTGATGTAGCAAACAGTACCAGAATCGGTCTCATGTGTCGCTTCCAATTCACTTTAGGTGTCAATTTAATACAACAATATTTTTTCGCATGAATATAGTTCAGGATTCCCGATCCACCTGAGGAGATCGCCGTTATCAATGCATAAATATTAACATCATTCTCTGTCTTTACCATTGTAAACAATAGAATCAAAGAAATGAATTGAAAAATAATACTTCGTACAGTAATGTAAGCATAGTCCTCGAAAATAGAGTATATCCAATCTATTCCAATTGTTTTAAATATAATAAGTAAGGACAGAATTAACAGAAGTACCTTATATTCCCGCACTTTTGTGGATACAACCAAAAGAACCCCTAATCCAAAATAAGCGACAATTGTGGAGATTGCGTTGATTGTGAACATTTCATTAGCAAAATCCTGGAAAGCTTTCTGATTGTCCCTCAATCGTGCGCCTTCCCGCACCGCATAGGTGCTGATACCCAATCCGGCTATCAAAATAAAGTAGCTAATTATGGAATTTGAAAAATTGTATCTTCCCAAATTATCCACACCTAGTATTTTGGATACATATGGGAACGTAATCAAAGGGAAAATGATTCCCATCAATCCTTTGATTGCATTCAAAACCATATTCAACTTTATGGACTTTTCATTTTTTACCATTTCAAGCCCTTTCATCTTAGTCTTTCTACCAATTTCAAGGCCAAATCCACGGTAACATCCGAATTATAGTGTTGATGTTCACCCCAGCGACCTAATCCAATTACGCCATGCTCCTCACTCCAGGAAAGTAAGCGCTTCATAATCGCGGGCTTTTTAATGGTATTCAGCGGATATGCATACTGATTCATGTATTTGAAATGATCATTTTGTTCTTCCATTCCAATCCGCTCACTGTTGGTTTCTGTCCAGTACCCTCTGCTATTGGGACAGAAATTATGACGGACAAGAATTCTGTGGTAAGATAACCGAGGATCTGGATAATAAATCCACTGGCAAGGCGTATCCAAATTCTCCGGGTAATATTCCGTCTGAATAGAACTAAATTTCAACTCATGGATGGATTCACGAATATCATCTGGCATTCCAGTTATTTCATCAAACTCCAGCCAAGGGATCGTAGTAATAATCTTGTCTGCCTGATAAGACATGCCATCTGCGGTTGTAACTGTTCTCTTTGTGAAGTCTATTACCTTAACAGCCTTGTTATATTCAATTTGACCTTTAATTGAATCCGCCATGCGAAGCCATAACTCACCATAGCCATATTTCTTCGGATAGTAGAACTGTGCATGACCAGGTTGTGTTCCGTATGCCTTTTTTGTTAGACAGGATAAAAGCGTTTCCTCAAAGCTCACATTTGGAAGTTTTTCCAGCCAGTATGTCCCCAGCTGATTCAATTCCTTGCTAAACATCTTCTGATTATATGGGATCATGTAATCCTCAGCAACTTTACTACCAAGTTTCCAGTAAATCCAATCCACGAAGTCTTCCGGCATCTGTACACCTACATTGCATCCAGCTACAGCAATGGATTTCAGGTATTCGACCTGATCTTCCAGTCTCATCTGCCATATATTTGCCTCAATCGGATGATTTACAACATTTCCATTAACCACGATTCGACTATCCCGATCGTACTTATCCCACTCTTCTTCTGGCATAAAGCTAAACAAAAATGCATTCACATTAGGACGTCTGACATCTAGGAAATGTCCGCCACCGATATCAAAAGCAGAACCATCAACATCCTTAGATCTGCATAAACCGCCTGCTTCATTTTCTTTTTCAAGCACAAGAAAATCCGACACACCTACTTGCTTAAGTTTATTTGCAACTGTTAATCCTGCCGGACCCGCCCCTAAAATCAAATACTTCATTTGTTTTCCTCCCTTTTAACCTGATAATCTATACAAAAGTACTTTCTAAATCTGAAATAATAATATAGCTTATAGAATCGATGTTCAATTACCATTTCATAGTTCTTGCCCCTATGTTTATATGCGTCTACAATATGAATTGCGATAAATACACCCAAAAAAATTACTGGCCAAAAATAATTTAAAAAAGAGGTTATTAAGGCTCCCAATATGCATGAAACATCTATCAATACCTTGAGAATATTACATTTTTCTCGCTTAATAATATTTTTAAGTCCGTAAATTTGCATATCAGCAATAGCGTAATTTTTAATCTGTTTTAAGAATTCCATTCTACTCTTTGGTGTATACCATAAACACTTTGCATCGGGAACAATTAAAGCAGAATAACCTGCATCTTTGACTAACTGATAGAATTCAGCATCCTCTCCTGCATATACGAATTTCTCATAAAAATATCCCAAATCATCAAATATAGATTTTCTGATTAGCACTCCATGATTTGTTGCAATTGAGATTCTCTGACCATAGTCACCATTCAAGAATGTCTTATTATATTTCTTAGCATATTTATTAATGTCATAGCCTCTCACGGGGCTATATGCAACATCATATTCTGGAACATATCTGAGCAACTTTTCAAAATAATCAGGTGCATAATAATTGCCGATACCCGTTACGCCCACATATTCAGTTGTAGTATTACGAATCGCCAAATTGTAACCCTGCGAGATATTCAGTCTGCCATCATTCAATACTGTAATTTTTGTTTTGTCTCCTGAATCAAACCCGTTACATATTAAAACTGTGTCATCGCTTGAACCACCATCGGCTATTATTATCTCTTTGGGTGGAACTGTTTGGCTGCAAATACTCTTTAAATATGTTTTAATTTCCTTAGAATCGTTAAATGTTGTTGCCACAACCGTATATTCCATCATCTTTACACCTCTTATCTTAGTGGTGGTGCCCAGTTCAAATTATACTGGAAGACACCCTTTCTCTCTCCGATTTTCTTTCCTGGAACACCACCGTAAACACCATTATTCTCAGCTATTCCTCTAAAAACACAACCTGATGCGATTATAGCCGCCTTATTAATCTGAGCACCTGGAAGAATAAGGCTTCTCGCGCAAAGCCAGCTATTATCCTCAATCACTACTTTACTAGTATAATATTTGAAATCACTCGAACGCGCATCATGAGTCCCTGTCAAAATCATTGATTGTATAGAAATCGACACATCATTTCCAATTTTCAGACCGCCACGACCATCTAATAAACAATCTTCGTTTACTATGGTGCGCTCCCCAATCACAATATTAGCTGGACTCATAATTCTAGTTCCTAGAAGAATCCTACTACCTTTCCCAATTTTCATACCCATCATTTTGTATAGAGTCGCTCTGATATTCCAAATAGGAATTCTGTTGACAATGCCATTTAGGAAAACATATTTACAGTCCGCCTTTAAATTTGCTAACACACTCACCTTAACACCTCGATTATCCTCGGATTCAGCTGATAATATTCACTCATATACGCAACCATAAAGTTAACCAAACGTTCTCGATAACTGACTTCTTTCTCAAGTTGGAGAATTGCATCAATAAATTCTTCCGGGGTATCACAAATGGCCGCCTCATTTTGAATACCGTAATCCTTTGCAGCAAACCCACTACAAACCGTAGGAATATGCCGTGCTAAAGATTCCAAAACCTTAAGTTTGGCACCAGTCCCTTCAAAAACAGGGACAATGCTTAAATCGCATTCTTCAAAATAGGGATCTGTATATGGCACAGCACCAACCAACAAAATATTATCAGGATATTGCGCGACAAGTCCCTTTATATCTTCTCCTGCTCCTCTGCCCACCAAATATAGTTTATACTCAGAGTCAATTTGTATCAGTTTAGAAAAAACATTCTCAACAAACCAAATAATACCATTTACATTAGGATACCACCCCATCGAGCCCACAATCAGTAACTTTTTATGAAAAGACCGTACAGACTCAAGTCGTTTAATTGGTTTAAACTCGCTTAATGGTTTTGCGAGATACATTCTGTCCTGGGTTAGATGATATTCTTTTTTTAGCACCTCAATGTCTGTTTCAGAAATATCAAACACTGCAAAGGTATTCTCTAGCAAATTCTTCTCGACTCGCCGGAAAAAGTGATAGCGAATTAGATTCAACTGTTTCCTTAGATTTCTGAAGCGCCTGCCCTTCAGAAATTTGATATGCCTATCGTAGATATTCACATACTCAACATTGTGAGAATTGTAAATATATCTAATTTGTGGAAATTTCCTCTTTAATTTATAATAATACAATCCCATCGTAACATGATCTATTATAACAGTATCAATTTTTCTTTCTTGAATAATCCGCACAATTTCTTTATACATACGGTTGTAAACCGGATACATAAACAAGAAATTTGCTTTTAAAATCTGCGGCGTGTTTTGTAATTTTTCAAATAGATTCGAATATGGCTGAATTAGTTTGACTCTAAAATCTTTTTCCACAGTTGTTTCAGCATTCAACTCACCGGTCTCAAAATAAAGAGAACATGCGTAAAACTCACAGTACTTTGACATCTTACTACAATAACCATATGTATGAAGTCCGGCACCACTCACAATTGGATAAAGCTCGCCTGTTATCAACAAAACCTTTCTCATAAGATTACTCCTTCATTTCTGATATCTATATTATAGAATTCAAATATCGCCAAATAGAAAGGAACCAAGATCATATTTGCATTTGTGAAAATTGAAATCGGCATAATGGTATTAAGTAGCGCATGTACAAACAGAATCAGAAGCATGTAATATTTAGATGTGTTTTTACAATTACGCACTATTCTATGCAATCTAAGGAAAAAGCTTATAAAAACAATAATTCCTACAATTCCATAGTTAAAATATTGCCCTATAATACCAAAATCTTCAAAATATGCAGCACGTCCAAGCTGAATATTCTGATTTCTTAATACCGAGTACAGTGAACTCGATCCTAATCCATATACACTATCGTCATACAATAAGCCCATTCCCAGTACACGCTTGTCATTAATTGCTGAATGATAATAGTCAATTGAATACATCCTATTAATAGTTGACGCTGCATTACTTCCGGTTACGGAAAAATTCCCCAACAAACTATCAATTCCTCCAAATACTGCAAAAAGGAAAATCAGAATTACAACGAATGTAATATATGCGATTTTTCTTCTTCCTCTAAAGTTTTCCTCAGAGTCAATACCTGCATACACCCAGATTCCAATTACTGCAACAATACCAACCAATTTTGATCTGGACTGATCAAAAAAAACCAAAAAAAGTAGCAAAAAAAGAATCGAAAAACTAGGCAGCGTTTTTTTTCCTCGATGTTCTATCTTATGACTTATTTTAAAATCCAAAACCATTGGCACAAAAGCATTGCTAAATATTCGTTTGAATCCAATCCTAGCTGCGGATAGTTTCGTACTTAAAAAATAAGAAATTGAGACTCCAAAAATCGACTCTGATAAAGAAGCGGTGCAACGTAAAGCGCTATCAATCATCACTATGTTGGAAATTTTTCTTAAAAACTCATCTTTATACAAGTGCAATAAATACACAATTGGATAAACTAGCAGGATATATAGAAAACACCAATAATTTGATAGTATCCGACTAACTGTAATCTTCTCGTCATACAAAATAAGTGAGTAAGCTATTTCTATAGTAAAAAAGAGAAACCAGATTACTACAAAGCAATTGATAAACTTAACATATACTCGTATCCGTTGATAGACCCGTCTGTTCAGAAAACAGTACCCGGCAGTTACAATAGGAACAACTCGTGCAAAAAAATAGAGTACCTCTGGAACTCGAAAGTCAAAGAAAGGAACTACATATGTAGCATTCATTATGACACAGAATAAGACAAGGTATTCTATTATTTTACTTATTCTTACTTTCAAGCTCCACCCTCCGTTCAATAACACCTCGTAGCAGGTTTATTCTTGACTTTACAATGTCAAGATCAGCTTTATTACCTCGTTGAAGGTACAAGCCAATGATATCAACTAAATATAGCACAATATCTAATCTGTTGTCATCTGTAACATTTAATTTTTGGAGTATATCTCGCTCCGAAAGTTTTGCTTCATAAAATAAAGATTGAATAGTGTAGTGCCAATAGTCGTTGTTCCTTGGTGCTGTCATTAGGGCATACTCAAAGTCAAAAACAAAAAGACCCTGCGATGTTACACACATATTCCACGGTGTAAAATCTCGATGTTGTATTCCCCATTTTACAACTTTCCCTGAATAACTGCCTTCAATTAACTCTATTGCGTGATTTAAAATGTGCTGATCTGCCGGATTCAATAGATTACATTTCTGACGCATCAACAGCAACTCTTGGAAATAATCCGTTTCAGAAAATAAACACTGTTTATTCGTAGCTTCATAAACCTGATTCAGGAATTCCTGATGCTGCTTACCAAACTTTCCCGCCGCACGATATTCCTTTTGCTTCTTTGTCGATTGAATAAACAGACAATAATCACCAATTTTATAACACCCCAGACATCTAGGGACATTAGAAATATTAACATTTGCCAAGCTATCCAGAATTTTCTTTTCATGGAGGAACAAACTGTTTATTCGGTCTGAGTTTCCAATTTTACAATATCCTAGAATAACATCCTCCCTTGAAACCTGAATTGTAGTCTTCTTATCCGTACCTGGGGTTCCCCAAAAGACAGAGACGCTCCAATCTTCCCCGAAAATATTGTCAAGCAAATGCTTTAGATCTTTTGTGTAGTGTAAAGAACAAGTTTTAGCATTAACTTTAGGAAGTAGCCTGCCATACTTATTCAAATAAGGCAAAACTCTTTTTATTATCTTTCCCTTTATCCCAGATGGTTCGTAAACACACAGTGCGACTTTCATATTTTTCAGAGGAACTGTCCACATTTTCCCATCTTTGTTTTGAAAACTAATGTGCGTAGAATTCTTTATTTCATACTGTAGATTAATTATCTGTTCCATACAATTATTATCCTATTTTCTTTTTCGACAAAAAAATACAGAAACGTGATATTTTATTGAAGACAATATTATCTTCAAATCCGTAGAAAAACATTTGTACGGCCACCAAGCGCCATAAAACTTCTTACAAAAATATATCTCATCCCTAATTGGTTTGTTAATACGTGAGTGCAGAGCCTCAAATCTCTTCTTTATTGGAAGGGATGAATCCATAAAGATAAAACTCTCATCGTGTCGATCACACACACCAACAGGGAAATTTGCCAGCCAGCAATCGCACCCCGCTTTTGCAGCCATCAAAGAATAATCGGCATCCCCATAACCATGTTGATAGTATGGATCATTAACACCAATTTTCTCAACCACTTTTTGAGGAATCAATACACAGTTCCCATGAAAGATAAGACATTTTTTGTATTCGTTTCCCATGTATATTCTTTCTACGTCGAATGGTTTGATGGATTTTTTGGGTCCGAATCCACCATAAGTATTCTGTGTTCTTGACGAATCCAGCGTCGGCCCCACGATGATACACTCTTTTTTATTACTACTTAGTTCATCGTAGGCGGTAACTAATTTATTAACACATCCTTCATCAAATTCCACATCGTCATTAACCCACAAATAGAAATCATATCCAACTTCAACTGCTTTTGAAAATGCCATATGCATGCCTCTATTCCAAAACAAGTTGCCATCACCATGAATAATATTTACTTGTGGAAAAGATGCCTTCACTGCATCTCCAGTTCCATCTGTAGAGCCATCGTCAACCATGTATACTTGAAGAGTATGTTTGGAATCTGCTAAAAGGCTTCCGAGGCATTTCAATGTTTTTTCCTTTCGGTTAAAACATGTCATAATTATCGCAATTCTTTTCTGCATACCTATCCTCTCACTCCAATTTACATCATTTCACACTGATTTAGAATCTTATTAAACTGATTTCCTACATGCTCCCAATTGAACAAATTTTTGATTCGTTTTCTTGCAGCACTCCCCATGGATATACGCAATTCCCGATCTATAATCAACTGGCTTAGTCCCTCTGTAAACTCACATTTTATCTGCTCATACTCATTTGGTTCAATTTGAATCGCAGAATTGGTATCTGTAATTATTTTCATTCCCGTCCAATTCAAGCAAACAACAGGCAATCCAACAGCCATTGCTTCCATCAATGCCCATGAACCACCCTCTCGCAAACTTGGGAAAAAATAAATATCAGCATCGCTCAGCCTCTTCAACAATTGGTCTCGAGGCATTTCAGGAATCAAATCAACAACAGTTTCCAAACCATGCTTTTGAATATAAGTGTTAATCTTGTTTTCTTCGCTGCCCTTTCCAATAATAGACATATGTATTTTTTGATGCTCCTTTATCAGGGTATCAATGCATTCTAACGCTAGCATAATATTCTTAAATGGCACAAGGCGACCTGTTACGATGATTTTCACATAATCCGAAATCTTGTCATAATCTTTACAATTTGCAAAAACTTCATCTTCCATAGCAGTTTCCAGAACAACCCGACATTTATGTCTATACTTTTTCGGAATTGCATCGCGATTGTTTTCAGTTCTGCATAAAATCAAGCATGCCTTTTTTGAAGGGATAACTACTAATGGATTTAACCATGAGGTGGCAATCATCACGTACCGCATACTTTGTATAAATCTCTGCTTTAATGGTAATATGGATAACAGTTTTTTGGGTACACCGTCCCCCCCTCCAATTGGTCCCCAAATAAATGGCACGTTAAAAAAAGGAAGAAAAGTCGGCATCCAAAGACTCCCAAATGTCAAGTGCATTGTGTAGTCCGGTTTATAATCATGAATAATTTTTGCAATAAAAGGAATAATACCAATCTGCCAGAGCCAATAATATAAGTACAACCCCTTTTCTTTTTTCTTTATCTTCTGTAAAAAAGGACAGGTATCATAGTAAAAGAAGTGAACCGTGTTTTCATATTCATTGGGCAGATTTTTCTCTATCTTTTCCTTATCATTTTTTCTAGCGATAACGAATAATTCATTAAACCGTGCCATCTGCAGAATCCAATTCCAACCCACCCCAGCTTCGGATCCTCTATATGGCTCACAACCATATGCACTTACTAATATTTTTCG
>ERZ779874.2833-NODE-2833-length-13894-cov-2.975721_pt1 | contig 13894 bp, 11 predicted proteins | sample MGYA00511031_ERZ779874 | MGnify/ENA primary metagenome ERZ779874 (study PRJEB29588, sample SAMEA2156850) | human gut metagenome | biome: human gut; feature: human-associated habitat; material: faeces | place: Denmark | collected 2008/2010 ...
ACTTTGCCGGTGATAAGGCCGACAGCACCGAAAAAGCCGATATCGAATACAGCATCTGCCTTTATGACAAGGATCTGAATATCATTGCGTCAAAATCGTTTGTAGATGATTTTTCGAACAATGCGCGCGTTGATATAACCGTCACGAAAGATCATAAGATCATAAACGCAAACGCAGGAAGCTGCGGCGGAGATGTTGTCGTTGACATGTCGACCGAATCCGGAGAGGATAACGTAACATACATGTCCCCCACAGTATTCATGCCCGATCGCAGCGAGACTGCCGAAAAGATCAACGCAAGTCTCGACTCTATGGAGACTGAATACGCCACCAAGACCTATCAGGATAATTACGGCCTCTATACTCAAAACATCGGAGACGGCACGGCACAGGGTCTGAGTGCCTTTTCAATGAACCGCACCATCAGAACCGAGCGTGCCGACAGCTCGATCATTTCCCTGCGCGTTGTTGACAGAGCATCGCTCGGAACGACCGACACGCTCAAGATAAGCGGTACCACCTACGATTCTCAGACCGGTAATGAGATAACGCTCGCCGATCTCGGCGAGAGCAGCGAGAAGATCGTCAACACAGTTTCCGAAAAGATACTCGTTTCCTTCAACGAAGATGCAAAGTATCAGGGCGTGTTCTTCAACGAGGGCTATTCCGAAACGATAAAGTCACTGATCTCCGACGGACACTGGTATCTGTCCTCCGAAGGCATCGTTATCATTGCAAACCCCGGTGAAATTGCCGACAGCTCCGCCGGATTTTATGAGTTCACTGTCAGCTATGATGACCTCAAAGATGTTATAAACGCAGATTTTATCCCCGACAGTGACCGCGACGGCAGTGAAGGCGATATCGACGTCGTATTTGCTGCCGACAGCAAGGCATCCGATTTGACTCTGCTCGGCAATGCTGCCGCAACGGATATAAAGTCGCTGCTTCTTTCCGCAACCGGAAATATCTATGACCTTGACGTTTACACGATAAACTATAGCGAAAGTGCCAAGACCTACACGCTCGTGAAGCAGCTTCTTGCATGCAGCGATATGTCCGACGGTGCGGCACTTGCGATAAACACCGAGCTTGAGGGAACAACGCCGGCCATTGTCGTACGCTTCAAGCTTGCCGACGGCACACATGAGGTTCGCCTGCTCTCGCTCGACGAAAACGGCGCTGTAAATGTGACCAACCCATACGCCAGCGCCGGCACTGTAATCACCTCTCGTCTTCCATACACCGGCGACATTGACGGCGACAACAAGGAAGAGACAATAAGTACGAGCACCGATGCTCAGGGACTCACTGTTCTGAACGTTGAAGCTTCCGGCAGCACTGCAGAAGCCGCAACCGGCATCAAGGAGGTAAGTAGCATACGCCTGTTCGACCTCGACGGCGACGGTGTGCGTGAGATTTACATTGACGGCAAGGACGCAAACGCCGATACGATCACATGCGTCGCATTTTACTCACCGGATGAAAGCCAGCCTCTGCACCTTGCACTGTTTGACAGCCAAAGCTACGCCCATGGCTCGATCAAGGATTTTGCCGACGGCAAGCTCGTTGTGGATAGCGAGATGAACATTCTCGGAACATATAAGGTTAAGAATGTGTACGCTCTCGCTGATAAGAGCTTCTCCAAGGCCTCGGATGACATCGTTTTTGATAACAACATGACTTACGTCACCACTTCGAAGAGCATAACTCTAAGTAACGGCAGCCTGCTCGCCACCGGAACAAAGCTGCGCTTTACATCAACAGACGGCAGCTCGGTCATAAACTTTGTGACCGACGGCGGCTTCACCGGCTCCATCCCCATTGCAAGCTCCGGCTCCGGATGGACGATATCCGGCCAGCCCGACACGAGCTATTTCACATCCCTGCCGTACAAAAACTGATCAGATCTTAAAAGCTCCACAGCCTTTTGGCATACTAAAATATACGCCGCACAGCGGCGTATATTTTTTTGCCTTTTGCGGAAAATAAAGCCGAGGTGATATTATGAACACAGGCAAAAACGCCGATCTTCCGCTCGGTCTCGGGATGGCGCTGATGCAGAACACGGACGCTTTTCTCTATTTTTCAGCTCTCGACAAAGCCGAGCAGGCAAGGATTATCGAGCAGAGCAAGCATGTAAAAAGCCGCAGCGAAATGAAAAGCTTCGTAAGCGGCCTTAGCGCAAACGGCTGAAAAATCATTTGTTTTTCTTGCGAGGACATATCGAAAATTTGTTCCCGTGATGCGGACGTTTTTTGCTGCAAAACTCTTGTATATTTCATTCGGATGCAGTAAAATTCAAGTACAATCACAAAACAGAGGTGAATCGGATGGAATTGCAGCTTAAAGACATTGAGCTTGCCGCCGAAAGGCTCAAGCCCATACTTCATCACACAGAGCTTGATATGTCCTCCACCTTTTCCGCTATGACGGGCGGAGAGATATATCTCAAATGCGAAAACCGGCAGAAAACCGGCTCGTTCAAAATCCGCGGCGCGAGCAACAAAATTGCCGCACTTGTCGAGCGCGGCGATGTGAAAAGCGTCGTTGCTTCGTCGGCCGGCAACCATGCACAGGGCGTGGCTTACGCTGCGCACAAGTTCGGCATTCCGGCAACGATTGTCATGCCGGCAAGCGCTCCTATCGCAAAGGTTCAGGCCACCGAGGGCTACGGTGCAAAGGTCGTGCTTCACGGCGACTGCTATGACGAGACCGCGGACGCGGCCCACGAATACGCGGAAACGCACGGGAGCACCTTTGTCCACCCCTATGACGACCTGGTCACGATGGGCGGACAGGGAACGCTGGCGGATGAAGTGGTGATGAGCGGGGAAGGCCCCTTTGACCGCGCCTACGTGGCCATCGGCGGCGGCGGCCTGGCCGCATCCGTGGCCTGCTGGCTGAAGAAGTTCTGGCCGGATATCAAGGTGGTGGGCGTGGAGGGGGTGGACCAGGCTTCCATGAAGACTTCCATGGAACAGGGGCACCGCGTGAATCTGGATTACGTGGACGTGTTCTGCGACGGCACCGCCGTACATATTCCCGGGGAATATACCTATCCATTGTGCCGGGATTTGATCGACGAGTTCGTCACCGTTACCAACAATGAAGTCTGCCAGGCCATCCGGGCCATGTGGGAATCTTCCCGCGTTGTTCCGGAACCGTCCGGAGCCATGAGCCTGGCAGGGTTCATGAAACAATGGAACGAGGGACAGGTCAGGCCGGACGAAAAGAGCTTTGTCGTCATTTCCGGAGCCAACATGGATTTCACCCAGCTCACCCAGATCGCCCGCCAGGCGGGAATCGGCAACCATGAGACGCGCTATCTGCGCATCTCCATGGCCTCCAAGCGCGGCCAGGTGCTCAAGTACCTGCGCCACATGCCCCCGGCCACCACGCTGGTGGACGTGCAGTACGGCAAGACGGAGGGAGACACGCAGTACCCCGTGTTCGGAATCGCCGCTTCCGACGAAGATCTGGACACCATCCGCACCACCCTGAAAAAGAAGGGCATCGAGTTCGAAGACATCAGCGAAGACGACGACGTGCGCTTCCGCATGATCCATTATCAGGCGGAGTTGTGCGAACACCCCCTGTTCGTCCATATCGAGTTTCCCGAACGCGCCGGAGCCTTCCTGGATTTCATGGAACGCATCGCTGATCTTGCATCCCTGTGCTACTTTAATTACACTTACACGGGGGAACGCGTAGGCCGCGCGCTGGTAGGCATGGAATTCGAATCCGCAGAAGACCGGGAAACCATCCGGAAGCGCATGGCCGGATTCACCCGGAACATCATCCGCTCCATCCGGGAAATTTCTCCGGAAGCCTTCCACCGGATCATGGGAAAGGGGGCCCTGAGCATCGGCAGCCAAAAACGGGAAACCGGCGACTAGGAACTGTTCATCCGGCCCGATTCCCTGCCACTTACTATTTATTCCCTTCCATGCTTCCCCCCATTATTCTGGCTTCCCAGTCCCCGCGGCGGAAAGACCTGCTGACGGCGGCAGGGGTAGATTTTTCCACCGTCGTCCGGGACACGGACGAGTTGAAGGACGCCTCCATGCCGCCACAGGATTTGTGCCTGTATAATGCCCAAGCCAAAGCGTCGGCCGTATTCCGGGAATATCCCCAGGCTACCGTCATCGGCGCGGATACCCTCGTTTTTCTGGACGGCATTCCCCTGGGCAAGCCCCGCGACGCGGAAGACGCCCGCGCCATGCTGCGGATGCTTTCCGGACGCACACATCATGTGTGCACGGCAGTCTCCATCCAGTCTCCGCTGGGCAGGAAGGACATCGCCGTCCTGACGGAAGTCACCTTCCGGGAATTGTCTGACGGAGACATCCGCCGCTACATGGAACTGGTTCATGTGATGGACAAGGCAGGAGCCTATGCCTTTCAGGAACATGGAGGCATGATCATCGCCTCCACGCGCGGAGATACGGACAACGTGATCGGCCTGCCGGTGACGGACGTGATGCATTGCCTGCGTTCCTGGGGATATTGACCGGAACGGATGCCCGGAAACATTCCATCGGAAGCACAACGGCCTCTCCCGTCCACTCGGAACGGAAACCACGCATCCAATTTTCCGTTCCGCGGGAAGATGGCTTTCATCCCGGAACCGGAAGATTACCGTCTTTCCCGATGAAACGGCCTTACGGAAACATAACGGAAGAATTCCGTACTTCCCGACTTCCCTGCCTCTCCTGATCCCGTCCCCCGGCTTTCGCCTCTTTTCCCGCTCATTCTTCGCAGGAAGGTTCCGCCAGGAACTGGCTTACCTTGTTGTAAAACGCCACGGGCAGAACAGCTTCCACCAGGGCACCTTCCTCCACATATTCCGTGGAAATCACCATGCCCTCGCTGTGCATGGCGGCGGCCAGGTCACTCCTCGTGTAGGGAATCAGGAACCGGGCGCGCCGGACGCGGCTTTCCAGCATTTCCACGCAGGCGCGCAGCAGGTCTTCCGTCCCCTGCCCTTCCCGCACGGACATGCACACCAGGCTTCCGTTGAAATGGGGAGCCAGGCGCTCCGTCAACGCGGCCCGCTCCTCCTCCGGCACCAGGTCCAGCTTGTTCAGAACCACGATCATGGGCTTGTCCCCCGCACCCAGTTCCCCGAGCACTTCCAGCGTGGTTTCATAATGGCGCACGGCTTCCGGGTCGGAGGCGTCCACCACCTGCACCAGAAAATCCGCCAGAACGGCTTCTTCCAACGTTGACTTGAACGCCTCCACCAGCCGGTGGGGCAGGTTGCGGATGAAGCCGACCGTATCCGTCAGCAGCAAAGGCTGTCCATTGGGCAGTTCTATCTTCCTCGTCGTGGTATCCAGCGTGGCGAAGAGCATGTCCCTGGCCATGACTTCCGAGCCGGACACCAGGGAAAGCAGGGACGACTTGCCCGCGTTGGGCTTTCCCACAACGGCTATTTTTATTGTATCCTCTTCCTCCCCGTCCTCCGACGCGGCGGGAAAGCGTTCTATTACAGCGTCCAAAAGGTCGCCTATGCCCTGCTTGTGCTCTGCCGATATAGGATATGCGTCAAATCCCAGAGAATAAAACTCGCTTATATCAAAAGACAAAAAGTTGTCAACCTTGTTGACCGCAAGAAAAACGGGCTTGCCTGTTTTATGCAGCAAGGACGCAACCTCCCTGTCCTCGGAGGTAAGCCCCGTTTTGCCGTCCACGAAAAACAAAATGACGTCGGCAATGTCCATTGCCAGCTCCGCCTGCTTTTTTATATGCTTATGCATGAGGTCTTCGCTTTTAAGCTGAATGCCTCCCGTATCAATCAGCGTAAACCGACGGTCAAGCCACTCGGCGTCGGCGTAAATTCTGTCTCTTGTTACGCCGGGCACATTGGATACTATGGAAATTCTTTCACCGACTATTTTATTGAAAAAGGTGGATTTGCCTACATTGGGCTTTCCGACAATGGCAATAAGCGGTTTGGTATTCATTGAAAATCTCCGTCAAACAAAATTTTTGCAAGCTCGTAACCGTCGCCTGCTGTTCTGATTTTGCGGTTAAGTCTTTTTTTCAGCTCTTTTACTGTCATACCGTCCAAAAAAACGCTTTCAAACTCTTTCAGCGAGGTACGCGGCAAAAGCACCGTTTTTTTATTGTCGCGGTTTTCGAGAGCGTCGGCAATGTCTCCTCCCGTAAGAAGTCCCGATACTGTGACTGTTTCTCCGAAAAATCTGTTTTTGAGCGCCACCACCTCGGCGTCAAGAGAAGGAAATTTGGCCGCCGCGCTGTCGATTAGCCGCCTCATGAACGGCGCGGCGTCCACGCCGCTGACAACGGTAAAGCTCCCCTTCCGAACTTTTGAAGCAAGCTCCAATCCCTCCTCGAATTCGCGGCGGAATTTTGCCATTAATCCCACGCCGTTTTCTATTTGGTCGAAATCGCCGTAAAATTCGTAAGGAGGAAGAGCCCTCTCCGCTCTCAGATACATTTCGTCGGAGCACAGAGCGAAGCAACGGGAAACCTCGGAATTGAATCCTTCCGATATGTCAATCACCGCTCCCGCTTCCGTCGGAGAAAGCGGCGAAAGCGGCGTCAGGGTTTGTCTGTGCGAGGTAAGCCCCACAGGAACAATCGCCACGCTTGCGACCATGGGATAAAGAGAATACAGCTCTTTTAAAGTGCGTTTTAAAACCTCGCCGTCGTTGTAGCCCGCGCAAACCACGATTTGAGTGTGCATGACTATACCGCCTTCCGCCAATGTTTCGAGCATCGGCATTATAGACGGAGCGGACGGATTGCCGAGCATCACACGTCTGACATCGTCGTCGGTAGCATGAACGGAAACATAAATCGGGCTGAATTTTTTTTCTTTGATTCTTTCAAGCTCGCCCTCCGCAAGATTGGTAAGCGTCACGTAAGTGCCCGACACAAAGGAAAGACGCCAATCGTCGTCCTTGACGTAAAGCGTCCGCCTCATCCCCTTGGGCAGCTGAGCGACAAAGCAAAAAATGCAGTTGTTTCTGCACGGACGGGGCTTGGAAAGATAGCAATCCTCTTCAAATTCAAAACCCATACTTTCGTCCGCGCTCTTGTCGACTTCAAAGCGTTTCCTGCCCTCAGGCGTTTCAAAATCGACGGAAAAGCTTTCCTGACTGTCGTAATATTCGTAATCGAGTATATCGACGACCTCCCGACCGTCGAAAGCTGCCAGCGACCACCCTTTCTTTGCCCCGAGACGTTTGCCCGCCGAGCGTTTGTCTACGCTTTTGATTTTAAGCATTTCGTTACCTTTGAAAAAGCCCGCTCTTGCGGGCGGGCTTAACATTTTTCATTTCTGCGATTCAAGCCTTTTTACGGTAGCTTGTGGGAAGATTGTTGTATTCCTTGTCCAGCGTTATCGAAACGATGGTAATAGTTTCCTCCGGAGCGTTCTGCAAGTCGGAGCCGTCCGTTTCCTGCGTATCCGTTTCGTAATTTCTCATATCGTCAACGAATTTGGAAGCCAAACCCGTCGAATTGGAGCTGCCTGTCCCGCCTGCGGGATAGAAACCTCCGTTTTCGGAAACCATCATGCGACTGCTCTTGACGTATGCGAAAACAGCGTAATTGTCCTTGGACATGGGTACCGCCGTCGCCGTTGAAAACTCGTTGGTAAAAGCCATGAAAAACGCGCTGCTTGCGGTGTCGAAATAATTTTTCGTGGAAGTCTGCGCATTGTGAAACATAATCAGACTGCCCAGCATAGGCTGCGCGTTGTCCCCGTCCTTTTTGCTTTCGTCAACCTTGAAGCCGTTGGCAAGAAACTCGCCCTTAATCGTGTAACCGGATTCTTTGGTTATAAACTTGTCGTCCTCCTCCGAATACCTGCCGGCGATAAGGTATCTTTCGCCTATATAATCCACCACCGTGTTGTCGTAAAATCCCTGCTGAATGAGATTCATGAAATTTATGACGGTAATGGGCGCTTTGTCGATAAGAAGCTCGTATTCGATAACGACCGTATAAACCTCGCCACTCGATTCCTCGTTTATATCGGTGTAGCGCAGCGTCAGCGTGGCGACGGGATTTGCGTCTATACCGGATTTCTCTTTGATTTTTTCCAGCTTGGAGGCGGAAATAAATTCCCCCGCAGAGCAGGCGCAGAACGAAAACAGGAGTAAGAACGCGATAACAGTAATCAGTGCCTTTTTCATCGATGTACCTCTAACTTTTATATTATATCGCAAAACCGGCTCAATAGCAAGTAATTTTGCGCTAATTTTCTTTCAGCCTTTGAGCTGAGCCAGCAAATCGGCGTCGAGCCTTATCGGACGCTTGTTCAGATAAGACAGCGGAGAATTTTTGGGAAAAGAAAACTGCAATCTCACGCACGCCAGCATTTGTCTGTTTTGCCTGTACTTTTTGTTTATCTGATTTATTCCGTATTTGCCGTCGCCAAGCACGGGCAGCTTTTCGCTTGCGAGATGCGCCCTTATTTGGTGCGTTCTGCCCGTAATAAGCCTGACTTCGAGCAGGCAGACTTCCCCGCTCTGCTTCAAAACGCGATAATGCGTCTCTATCGGCACATAACCGGGTTTGGCTGTTTTGGAAACAATGGCGAGACTTTTTTTGGCGTCCTTAAAGAGAAACGCTTTGAGCTGCGCCTGAGAAACATTAGGCCTGCCGACGACGACGGCGTTGTAAAATTTGTCTACCCATTTTTCCTTGAACGCCTTGTTCAGTTCCGCTTCCGCCTGCGGCGTAAGCGCGAAAATTACAAGCCCGGTGGTGTTTCTGTCAAGCCTGTGCACGGGGAAAAATTTCATGTCCTCGTGTTGCAGCTCGAGCTTTTCTGCAAGGGAATCCTCGCCTGTTACCTCCATGCCTGCCGGCTTGTTTACCGCAATCACGTTTTTGTCCTGATAAACTATGTCTATTTTATCCTTTTCTCTGTCTTTTATATAAATGTAAACGGTTTCGTCGCCTTTTAAAACAACGTCCTGATTGACGCGCTGCCCGTTTATCTTAACGCTTTTTCCGCTGATGATTTTCTGTATCTGAAAATGTCCGAGGTCGGTCTGTTCCCTTATCAGCTCGGACAGGCGGGTTTTGTTTTTAGGTATAATCTGTTTCAGCATTTGGATTTACTTTAACACAAATATTTTAAATTTGCAAATAAAAATGCGCAATAACTTTTTTATTGCACATTTGCGGCGGGCATATTCTATTCGTCGTCCTCTGCGTATCTCTCGTGCACTACGGGCGGAGGAGCGTCGTAACCGGAGGACGCCGATTCTCCCGCAAGGCCGTCCTGAAGCTGAACGAGTATAACGTCGTCGCCGATTCTCTGAATATTTTTCCAGGGGATAAATATATCGTCCTTGGTTTTGAAAAATTTCTTGCAGCCGGGTACAACCAGTCCAAGCACTCTGCAACTTCTGCTTGATATAATGAGGTCAACTATTCTTCCCAGCCGTTTGCCGTTGAGAACATTGACTACCTCCTTGTTTCTCAATTCGCAATAAGAAATTTCCATAAGACACCTCTTTCATTTCTTATGCGGCGAATTGACTTTTAAGAACAAAAAGCGGCAAAAAACGGCAATATTTTCAAAGAAAAGACCTTATTCTTCCTACGGCGTTTTTTTCAAGCCTCGAAACCTGCGCCTGAGATATTCCCACTTCTTCGGAAACCTCCATCTGAGTTTTTCCTTCGAAGTATCTCTTGGTCAGTATGTCTCTTTCCCGCTCGTCCAGACGGGCTATCGCGTCGTTAAGCGACACGTTTTCAATCCATCTTTCGTCCGTGTTGTTTTTGTCCTTTATTTGGTCCATAACAAGGATTGTATCGCTTCCGTCGTTGTACACAGGCTCGTTGAGCGACAACGGTTCGTTTATCGCGTCCAGACAGTATACGACCTGTCCCACGGGAAGATTTATTTCCTTGGCTATTTGTTCGAGAGTCACTTCCTCCCCCATTGACTCGCGTTCAAGCCTTTCGCGTGCCTGCAACGCGAGATAAGCTACGTCTCTTATGCCTCTGCTTACGCGCATGGAATTGCTTTCCCGCAAAAACCGTCTGATTTCCCCGATAATCATAGGCACCGCGTAGGTGCTGAATTTTACGTTAAGAGATACGTCGAAATTGTCCACCGACTTGACAAGTCCCACGCAGCCCACCTGAAACAAATCGTCCATGCTGCATCCCGCCTTGCCCGCGTATCTCTGAACGACGCTGAGCACAAGCCTCAGATTGGAGGTTATGAATTTCTGCCGCGCAAGCTCGTCCCCCTCCTTGACCTTCCGCATGAGCGAAAGCGCTTCCTTGCCGGTTAGCTTGGGCAACGCAGACGTATTTATGCCGCAAATAACAACCTTGTGTGCCATGTTTTCTCTCCGAATACCTGCCGGGCCTTTTCCGACTTTCCAAAATAGTTTGCACATTCGGCGCGAAATTATGCAATAAATATTGACACAAACGGGTTTTAAAATTAAAATAAATCAAAGAGGTTGTTGCAATGAGTTCGAGAGATTTCAACGATATAATCGATTTTCCGCAAAAAATAGCGCTGCAAAGTCTTAATATCGACGTTTCCAAACCGTTGATAGCCATTGTTTGCGCGCAAAGCGGGTTGTCCTTCGTACACAAAAACGCGCAGAACACTGCGGAATGGGTTGCAAAAGGCGTGGCCAAGGCGGGAGCCGAAGCAGCCGTTTTCTGCGTCCCTTCCGTAACAGACTTTATTTTCGGTGTTTCCGCGGAAAGAAGCAAGTTTGCAATAAACAAATTCGTGCCGCTTTACGCCGAAACCATGGCTCAGTCAAATCTGTTCGACGGCTTCGTGTTCGTTGCAAGCGACAATCAGTCGGTTTCGGGTATGCTCGAAGCCGCGATTACCTGCAATCTCCCCTCGCTTTTTATGTCCTGCGGCGTTATGCCTCCCTTGAAAATTGCGGGCAAAAATTTCGGACTCAATGAAATTTATTCTTTCGTCGGAGCCGTAAAAAGCGGAAAAGTCAATCCCGCAGTATTGCCCGATTTGAAGAGCGCCATCGCGGACGGATTGGGCAACGATTACAAAAGCTATGCGGAAAACTCGGCGATATGCATCTGTGAGGCGTTGGGATTGGCTGTAAGCGGCGTAAGCACCGTTCAGGCAGATACGCCTGCCCACAGAGAGTTGTCTTTAAAAACAGGCAAGCAGATTGTGGAAATGTACAAAGAAAAGCTGACGCCCCGTATGACGTTAAGCGAGGAAGCGCTAAAAACAGCCCTCTGTTTCGACGTCGCAATGGGAGGCTCCTGCACGGGACTTACTACCGTTCTGTCCGCGGCGCGGCTTCTCAATATACGTTTCGACATGAAGGAGCTTAAAAAATTTTTCCAGCTGCCGCGATTGGTTAAAAACGAAAATTTCGACGCTTACGCATTCGGCGGCGACGGCGGCGTGGCGGCGGTGCTGTACGAGCTTGCAAAGGGCAACAAAAACATATCTCTCGACTACACCGCTTACGATATGAAGCCAATGAGCAGGAGCGCCCGCCCTTCCGTTTCGAGCGAAACTATCCTGCCTTATTTGAAGGGCACGACAGGCAGATGCACCTATCTTTCGGGAAACCTCGCGGAGGACGGCGCTGTCGCCGTCAGCGGCTCTCAAACTGCTTTTGAAGGCAAAGCCATAGTATTCAACAGTGAGGAAGAAGCCGTAAACGCCATAGCCAACAGAGAAATAGACGAAAGCTGCGTGCTGATAATAAGGTATCAGGGACCGTCCTGCGGCTTCAACGAGCTGAGAACATCTCTTGCGCTTTTGCGCGGTATGGACATGGACGAAAAGGTTGCGGTCGTCACAGACGGTCGTTTTTCCGATTTTTCAAGAGGTCTCGTGGTTGGCTTGGTTTCGCCGCAGGCGCAGACAGACAGCGGTCTGGCTCTCGTCCGCACGGGCGACACAATAGAAATAAATCTGCCCAAAAACAAGCTGAACGTCGATTTGAAAGCAAAGGAGCTCAATCAGAGGAAAAGGCAGCAGGAAACACCCGAGCTTCCCCTGTCCGACAATCTCAAAGCGTATTCATCCCTGTTTTCCTCCGCAGAAGAAGGCTGTCTGATTAAAAAAATTCAATAAGCAAAAAAACGGCGTCTTAGACGCCGTTTTTGATTCTTCAATTCTTTTTGTGTCTGAGAGAAGCCGCGACAAACTCGCGGAAAAGCGGATGCGCCCTGTTGGGACGGCTTTTGAACTCGGGATGAAACTGAACGCCCACAAAAAAATCGTTTGACGGAATTTCAACGGTCTCAACCAACAGCCCGTCCGGACTTGTCCCCGTTATTCTCATACCCTCCCGCTCTATGCTGCTTCTGTAATCGTTGTTAAATTCATAGCGATGGCGATGTCTTTCGCTTACAAAATCCGTGCCGTAAGCCGCCTTCATCAACGAACCGTCGGCAATCCTGCAAGGATAAGCGCCCAGACGCATCGTACCGCCCATCTGCTTGCCCTCCTGATCGGGCATAAGGTGGATAACCGCGTGGGCGCTGTCAGGCTCGAATTCGGAAGAAGTCGCCCTTTCGATACCCAACACGTTGCGGGCAAATTCGATGACCGCCACCTGCATACCGAGGCAAATGCCAAAATAAGGCACATTGTTTTCCCGCGCGAACTTAACCGCTCTGATTTTGCCCTCTATGCCTCTGTCGCCGAACCCGCCGGGAACCAAAATGCCGTCGCAGTCGCCGAGCAGCTTTTCCGCCGTCCTGTCGTTGACGCATTCGGACTCAACCCATTTGATTTCTACCTTTGTTTCGTTTTCAAAGCCGCCGTGTCTCAAAGCCTCCGCTATCGAAAGATAAGCGTCGTGCAGCTTTACGTATTTCCCGACAATGGCTATTTTCACGGTGTGTCTGACCTTGTTTATTCTGTCAAGCATGGAAACCCATTCCGACAAATCGGGCTCGGGTGTTTCGAGATTGAGCTTGCGGCAGATAACCTCCGACAGTCTGCTTTCTTCAAGCATCAAAGGCGCTTTGTAAAGCACGTCCACCGTGGAATTTTCTATGACGCAATCCTTTTCCACGTTGCAGAAAAGAGCGATTTTCGCCCGTATGCTTTCGTCAAGCGGCTGGTCGCAACGGGTAACGATGATGTCGGGAGAAATGCCCAATCCCATAAGCTCCTTTACGGAATGCTGCGTAGGCTTGGATTTCTGTTCGTTTGAACCCTGAATGTAAGGCACAAGCGTGACGTGCACAAACAGACAGTTGTTCTTCCCCACCTCGTGGGAAATCTGCCGAATCGCTTCGAGAAACGCCTGACTTTCTATGTCGCCCGTGGTACCGCCTATTTCCGTAAGAATGACGTCGGCGTCGCTTTTCTGCCCCACCTTGTGCACAAAGCGTTTTATTTCGTTTGTGATGTGGGGAATAATCTGCACGGTTTCTCCGAGATATTCCCCCTTGCGCTCCTTGTTGAGCACGTTCCAATACACCTTTCCCGTCGTGAGATTGCTGTACTTGTTGAGATTTTCGTCGATAAACCTCTCGTAGTGCCCCAAATCGAGGTCGGTTTCCGCGCCGTCCTCCGTCACATAAACCTCTCCGTGCTGATAAGGACTCATTGTGCCCGGGTCCACGTTGATGTAAGGGTCCATTTTTTGAGCCGTCACTTTCAGCCCGCGCGATTTGAGCAGCCGCCCGATAGAAGCCATGGTGATGCCTTTCCCCAAGCCTGAAACAACGCCGCCGGTTACGAAAATATACTTTGTCATGTGTGCTCCCTCCGAATTTTCCGCGATTTATATAAAATATTCATTGCTCACTGATAGGTGGATAAAATCTGCTCCGCCACGGCCCGCTTCGTCACACAGCGATCCATCGCCTGCTTTTCGATGTATCGGTGGGCCTCCTGCTCCGTCATATTCAGTTCCCCGATCAGCAG
>ERZ779874.2844-NODE-2844-length-13858-cov-52.454394_pt1 | contig 13858 bp, 12 predicted proteins | sample MGYA00511031_ERZ779874 | MGnify/ENA primary metagenome ERZ779874 (study PRJEB29588, sample SAMEA2156850) | human gut metagenome | biome: human gut; feature: human-associated habitat; material: faeces | place: Denmark | collected 2008/2010 ...
GCTTTGCCCGTTCCAAGGCTTCCGCCTGCCTGCGGCAACGTTCCTCAAAATCTAGCGCCAAGCGCAAGGAAATACAGTTCAATGAAGCGGAATATGCCGTAGTTGAGCAGAAAGCCAATGCCGCACGGCTGTCTGTGGCAGCGTTCATCCGCGAATCTGCATTAGGCAAAAAACTGTCAGCTGCACTCACCATAGAAGAGAGCGAGCGGATGAAACGCACAGCCAACATCAGCTATAAGATGCAAGTCAACCTCAATCAGATTGCACGGCTGGCCAATATCCACGGTTTACCTTTTGTAACAGACGCGATCCGCGAATATATCTGCCGTACCAACAAATATTTCAAGACCGGTTCATGGCATGAAATGGATTTATCTGCCTATGAATCCGAGCAAAAACAACAGAAACAACTTGCCGCAAAAGTACGTGAGCTTCAAGAGAAGAACACGGAATTACAGAAAGCGGCGACCAACTATTACCTTTATACCGCCGAAGGTGAACGCCTTTTCTGCGAACGGCACAATTGCCGTATTTATCCTGACAACCGAGGTATCTATTGGCATTTCAAGGTTGCCGACTATCCGGCTTATACACTTCCGACAGAAATTAGTCGGGCATATCTTAACCATGAGATTTCGATACGGGATGTGTATGTGTATTGGTGTAAGGAAATAAGATAGAAAAGACTCTGTACTTTTGACATTTAAAGAGAGAGTGAGAGAAGGAAAAATCGGGGTATTGTTCCATTGACAAGTTGATAAGCTCTCAAAAACTTTCTTAATATTCATCATAAGATTTGTTTTTGGGGGATTATATTCTGATATTTAAATTATCTAATCACATAATCTTTATTGAATATGAATATCATTCCTAAAGAAATATTTTCATCACCTTTATTGAATAAGAAGATCCTGTTGTCTTACGATTTATTTTATGATGTAGTCGTTGAACATTTATTAAGAAACGGTTGTATCATTCATAAACTTTTGTGTGATGCTGAGATTGCAAATTTTAATGATCCAACCTATTCTTCTTTAGTGAAAAGTTCTGTTCGTGAAGGTCTAGACCAATATTTACATTCCATTAAATATGATCTTGTTATCCTTTCGTCTGATTGGTTAGAAACTCAAGAACTTGACTATATATCTAAACGAAAAGAAGTTATTACAGAGTTTATAAGACCTAAATTAAAACTTGGTGGTTTTTTGTTCATAGAATTGAAGAAGAACATGGAGTTTCTTAAAGCAATTCTGCATGAAATTGACAAATATTGTTTGGTAAATAAAATTCGTTATTATAATCCAACAGGTACTGTATGGGTATTATGTACTTATTTCGGTGAAAAGGTTTCTGAATTTTTAGGTATTTTCTCTTGTCGATTTTTTCTTGCTGATTCAGATGTTTCATTTAAGATAAATCCTCATTTTGGATCTTCTCAATCTACTTGTTTCCGTGGAATGTTTCCTATAGGTGAGTTAAATTTCACGATTCCATTATTCGTTTTTGATTTTCTTTTGGATGCATTGCCTGAAAATAAAAATACCAATCTAAAGCCAGAAGATGTAGTTTGTTTTGGTGATTGTTTGTACAAACCAAAGGGTGACGAGCGTTATGTGGATGATTTATATGAAACTGATCAATCTGATGAATTTTATGAAAAGCATAAATATGGGTTATATATAATAGAGGATAAATATTTTAGTTCTGATCCCCAAAAGATAGAAGAAAATGCTTATCGTTATTCTTCGCAACCTTTATCAAATTTTAAAGAAGAATTATCTGGCATAAAAGAGTATGTTTCGTACCCTTCAGGACGTTATATCGTAATTGATATTCATAATTTAAAAGTTGCGGCTTTTATAGTTGGTACCATTTTATATCTTCCAAAGTCAAAGCATGATGGTTATTTATTTTTTAAAGTGCAAGACGATTGTATAAAAAGCAGTGATGAATTGATTAGTTGGGCATGTGTAATAACAGATTTTTTAAAAGGACGAGGCTTGTCAGTCTCTTTCAAATTGACATCGGATGATATTAAGCGCATTGTCTTAAATCTAATGTATCCTAAGAACAAGATAGGTGGGTTAAAAGATTTAATCTATTCAAAGCAAGAACTTGGAGATCATCCAGTTTTAAAGGATTTTTTAGATAAATTGAACGGTAAAGAATTGATACTCAAAGAGTATGAACGCTATTTTTGGAAGAGCGAGGAAGACATAACGAATTATATTAAAAAGATTACAAAGAAGGAGTTAACATTCAATCAGTGCATAGGAATTTTATATGAGTGTTTGATGGGAAAAATGTTTCCAGGAAGAAACAAAGGAAATGAAAAAGTTGTTGAGAAATTCATTCCTTGCAACCGGAAAATTTCAGAGATCAGAAAAGAGGTAAAAAAAAATTCTAAATGTAAAGGCTATATAGATGAAGTAAAGAAAGTACTTTTTTAACCCCAATTGGGGCATTCCTCTGATATAAACCTCTTATTTTTGCAGCATCAAAGTTAATTACTTGGTGCTTTTTTATTTTCAATATAAAAATTATGAATAAAAAAAATTTTATTGGTTCCGCAGCTACAATTGGCACAGGAACCGCAATTAGTATAGGAGGTCAAACAGCTGCAATGGGTATTGCAACAACATTTGGAACAGCGTCAACTGGAACTGCTATATCAACATTATCAGGAGCTGCTGCTACTAATGCCGCTACTGCATGGTTGGGTGGCGGTGCTTTAGCTGCCGGAGGTGGGGGCATGGCAACTGGGGCTTTAGTATTAGGTGCTATTCCAATTGTAGGGGCAGGAATTGTCGCAGCGGGAGCTGGATTTGGAATTTATAAGTTTTGCAAAAAGAGGAAGCAGAAATAAGAATTACCTTCATATTATCAGTCAAACATTTTAAATTTCGAGTTTATGGTACCATTAATTATCATGAGTGGCCCTGTGGTAATCAGCACGACCACGAGAGAGCTGGCAATACTTGCAGCTACGTTTGTGGCAGGCAAGTGCATTAAATCCCGAATGAATAAGAAATTGGGGATAAAGTAAGAAGCATTGGTCAACTGCCCAAAGTAATTCTATTAGTTACTCCAATGGGTAGTTGACCGGCTTATTCAGATTGAATTGAATTGTTAACGAAAAAGGAGGTAAAAATGCAACATCTAGTTTTTGAGCCTTGGAAAGGCGAGTTATATGAAAAAGAAGGGTTAGCAGGTAAGCGAGTTATTGTTTCGGGACATAGCCATCATTGTGATAAACATCCGGAATGTTCATTCCGTGATAAGTGTAGATCTACTGTAAGCGGATGTAGAGATTGCCGGACAACTTGTCCCCATATGGATGAAATACAAGAAGAGTTTCCTAATGAATGGGAAGAAAAAGGATTGGCATTGAATACTAAGACTGAAATTGAACAATTCTTAAAATCGGGTAATCAAAATACTTATAAGAAGTTTTCCAATTTTATGTGTGAGTATTTTGGATATTCAACAGAGGAATTTTGGGATAGGATTGTTTATTATAATTATGTCCAATATTTTTTGCCAAGTCGTGGATCGGAAAAATATTGGATTACTAAAGATCAAGAAAACGATTTGGCTTTTGAGGAAATGCTTACTATGTTACCTGCCTTACCCGATGTTATTATTGCATGGGGAGCTGTAGGAAATCATTTATATGATAGATATAGAGTAGATGGTAAATCTGGAGAATATAAATACCTTTTCAAGATAAAATTGCAAGGAGAAATTATTGATGTTTTAAATAGTTACCATCCAGCATATTCTTTATTCAAAGATGGTGGAAAACTCAAGAATAGCATGGACTCTATTTTTTTATAATTAGATTATCATAAAGCGTATCACTAAAAATAAAACGTTGAAAGGAACTTACTAATGTATATGCAGGTAAATCTCTTTATAATCTAACCAGATTTAAAACTTCAGTAGTCTATGAATACATTTCTCAACACCGGAAATATTATCAACTTCGTGTTGATACTTCTGTCGCTATCCGTAAGCGCATGGTGCATCTATCGTTGTAAGAGAGGGAGCAAGCGGCGCAAACCCTATTTTGCAGGAATTGCGCTGTCTGTGCTGGTGATAGCTTTGTGTATTCGAGGCTCATATAAAATATTTCACTACTGTGACTTATATAATAAGATTGTTCGCCCTACAAAATCATACTATCTGAATGAGTTGACTTTGTCTCCTGAAGAATGTAGAGAGGATTTTGAAGAAATAACGGACATAGTGCAGGAGAATTACGCACCGTTAGCTCACCACAAGCATATTGATTTGGCGAAACTTAATGAGGCGTATAAGGAAGAAGTGAGTAAGGTCAAGGATGCGGAGCAATACGGTTTGCTCCTATTACAGTATTTCAGCGCTTTAAAAAATATGCATACGCATCCTTTCTTTTCGAGATACCAAAGCGGTGTATATGCAGTCAGCAGAAATGATTCAGTTTGGATATCAAGATGCTTGAACAAAAGCGTTGATTTGCAACGTAAAGACCTGATAATCGCAATCGATGGTATGCTTACGGCTGATTATATCAAGAAAGAAATGGAGATTACCCCTGCGTCTACAGATATGGCAAGGAAGAAAACCGCTGCAATAAATATATTCGCTTCATACACTGACACTTGTAAACGGGTTACGGTGCAACGTAATGATACTGTTTTCAATGTATTACTACCTCTCTTTAAGGAAGAAGAAATGATTGCGGCATTGAAGAAGCAGGCAAATGCAACAGACAGTTCACGCATCTATTTACCTCCTTCAATAGCTCCTAAAGTCTCATCCTTGTTGGCGAAAACATTAAAGGTGTATGACAATATCGGGTATATCCGCATCCATGATTTCGGTCCCGGCAGTGTGGAAGATTTTTGCCGACAAATGAAAGGGGAATTCAAATGTCCCTATCTGATACTTAACCTGCAGGGAAACTTAGGTGGAATAAAGGGCAATGTAATGGATATTGCGCCTTATCTGATTTCCAAGCCCATTACCATTGGGAATGCTATCGTAAAGAGTGATACGGCTCAATGTTATAAAGGGAAATTATTGCTCCTGACAGATGGACTGACTTCATCGGGAACCGAAAGTTTGGTGGCAATCTTGAAAGAACAGCCTAATGTCATGGTAATAGGCTGCCGTACCGCCGGAGACTGTGGAAGCACAGCTTTCAATTTCAAGACCTCACACGGTATAGAATTCAAGTTAGCTACAGAACCGCCTTTTCTGTTGCCGGATGGTGTAACGTGGAGTGAAGGACAAGGAATTACTCCTGACATAGAGGTGGAGGAAAATTTACCATGGGAAGAAAAGAACGCTTTTAGTATAGCAATAGATTTAATAAACCAAGACAAACTAAAAAACAATGATTATGAATTCAAATGATTTAAATCAGTTATTGAACCAGCTCATTACATGTGAAGGAGCTATGATTTCTTTTTCAGAAGAAGATGTAGAATACTTGAAAGAAGAAACAGATATTCAAGTGTACACAGCAGAAACAGAGGATGTTTCACCCAATAGAATACAAGAGGTTAAGGAAAAAATTAAGCAGCAAACAGAGTTTGTCGCAGGCAACTTCCAGCACTGTTTGTTCCTTATCGAAATGAATCCCGAACATCAGCTTTTGACCAAAGAACTTCAATATTTCTTTGACGAGGAGTTTTATAAGACACTCAAATTGGGTTTAAGGAAAAATACTCGAATAACCTCCTTAAGAATTACCGTTGTCTTTAGCAGGAAAAGTATCGGCTGCTTAAAAGATTTACTGAGTCGGTATCAATTTGAGGATATAATACCTCACATACAGCAATTATCCAGCCAGACTCCTATTGAAAAAGTGAACAAACTTTATGAGAGTTTGAAGTTTTACGAGGCAACGCCAACAGATAAAAGTATCCGCATTGCATCAAGATTTGAAGGCTGCTATCCGAAAACAGACATCAATGCTTGTGTTTTAGATGAGCAGAGAGTGGTTGTTTCTCCGGTAGTAGGTTATGATTCCTTATCGGAATTGACAAATATGCCTATTTATATAGATAAGGACGTACATATCTCTGAAAAAGAAGTTTTGGCCGGATTATTGCTGGAAGCAACTACAGGGGCATAATTGGAATTTCCACTTAAACCGAAAATCAATAGATAACACATATCTATTTCATCTTTTAGGCGAAAGTCTCAATGGTGTTTAACTCCATTTAATAATCGGTATAGAATCCTTTCTACGGGAACAAAATGGGAACAATGAGCACAAAACAAAATCGACTAAGTATTGATATTTAATCACTTAGCCGATTTGCTCGTACCCAGACCCGCATTTGAAATAATTAAAGTGGGGAAAATGCGGGTAAAAAGAAAAGCGCAGGAAAACGCAGCAATCCAACTATATTTCAAGCATTTACAATTAGATTAAATTTTAATCTCGGTTAATCAAATTGCAAAATATTCAGCAGATGTGGGGAAAATGTGGGGAAAATATCTATATTTGTATCAGAATAGAAACTTAACCCGTACGCCCATGAAAGTAACCTTTATCATTAAAAAAGCAGCCAAGCGATATGATACAGAATCAATGGCTACAATCTATGTACGCTTTAGAAACGGCAGGCAATTAGACTCCGTTGCTCCTACCCAGTTGGCTATCAATCCTAACCTATGGGATGATAAAGATGAATGTGTAAAAACAAAAGCAGTCTGCAATGAAGAGATGCGTACTCATATAAACGAAGAGATACGCCATTTGAAAACCTATATAGAAAAGGTGTATCAACAGGAAAAGGAAACCATAAACAAAGAGTGGCTAAAAATAACACTTGATAAATTCTACCATCCTGAAAAATACTTCATGCCAGAGCAAGTGGTTATCAAACCTACCACCGGAGAACTATTCGATGAATTTCTAAACAAGCACCCTTTATCAGAAGTGCGAAAGAAAAATTTCCGAGTTGTCAAAAGAGCCCTACTGCGTTATGAACTCTATGTAAGGGAAACAAAGAGAGGACAAAAAGACTTTGTCCTCGATGTGGATTTGGTAACACCAGACACACTTCGGGATATGTGGGATTTCTTTCAGAACGAATACCAATACTATGAACTTTATCCGAGTATTTATGAAACCATCCCCGAAAAGAGAACACCACAACCAAGAAGCAAGAATACACTGATTGACTGTTTTTCAAGGATACGCACGTTCTTCCTATGGTGCTTCGACAACAAGCATACCACAAACAGACCTTTCGACAAATTTCCGATAGAAGAATGTACATACGGTACACCTTATTATATAACACTTGAAGAAAGGGACAGAATTTTCAATGCCGACCTATCAGCCACTCCGCAACTGGCAATACAGAGGGATATATTTATATTCCAAACACTGATAGGCTGTCGAGTGAGCGACCTATACCGTATGACCAAACTAAATGTGGTTAATGAAGCCATAGAATACATTCCCAAGAAAACAAAAGAAGGGAATCCGGTCACGGTACGTGTCCCTCTTAATGACAAGGCAAAAGAAATCCTTGAACGCCATAAAGAATATAAAGGGAAACTGTTACCGTTCATATCCGAACAAAAGTACAACGATGCCATAAAAAAGATATTCAAATTGGCTGGAGTTGACCGAATCGTAACTATCTTAGACCCATTGACTCATAACGAAGTCAAACGACCTATTTATGAAGTGGCAAGCAGCCATTTGGCAAGGCGTACTTTTATCGGCAATATCTACAAAAAGGTGAAAGACCCGAACCTCGTTTCCGCACTATCGGGACACAAGGAGGGAAGCAAAGCTTTCAGGCGATACAGAGATATTGACGAAGAAATGAAAAAAGACCTTGTGAAACTATTAGATTAATATACTTTAAACTTTTTAGCGTATAAAATCAAGAAACAAATAAAAGAAATTCCTAACTTTGCAAGAAAATAAATTTAAAATTTGTATTATGGATAGATTGTTGCCAATAAGAATAGAAGCATGCCCACTTATAGACGCTTTAATTGAGTTCCGTTTTGAAGCAGCTATTACCAAAAGCGCAGTTTTTGGCATCATATACAATCTCATAAAAGAAGAGTATAGAGGAAATGTCATTAATTTGCCCATTTTACAAATCCCAGAACAAATTAGGGAGGTTGACCCTAACTTAAAATTTAAGCCCCTATACAGAATTGAAAACGAAAGATTTGTAATTCAAATAGGATATGATGTTTTGAGCATAAGCTCAAAAATGCCATATATAGGTTGGAGCGATTTTTCTAAACATTCATTTTCAATAATCAACAAGGTTATTAGTTCTGGAATAATAAAGCGTGTATCAAGAATAGGACATAGATATATTAATTTCTTCAAAGGAGATATTACCAATGGTCTTACGATGTCTTTTTCCATGACAGAAAAATACACATCTGAAAACTTATTGATACGGACAGATGTCAAAGATGGTAATTTTATGAACACCCTACAATTTGTAAATAATGCAAACTACAAACCACATCCTAATTCTATAGAAGTGGTAGGCTCATTAATTGATATTGATACGTCTCGTGAATATTCCGACAACTATTTCACTTCTAATATAGAACAAGAAATAAATATGGCTCATAAATGCGAAAAAAAGTTGTTTTTCTCTTTGTTAAAACCAGACTTCCTAAATAGTCTAAAACCTGTTTTTGAAAATGAATAGTTTAACGACTTACATAAATACCAATATCCTATTAATGTCTGCCTTATCATGTATGACATTAACAGACACGGAATTGCTTTCTTTATCAAGTAGGCAAACATATAATGATGCTATAATACCGTCTATTAACACTCCTGTCAATCCAATAAATATTTATACAAATTATTCCATTAAGGACATTCCTATCTCAACAGAGACCATTCATGTTAATATTCCCGAGCATGAAGATTTTGAGATAATCAATTCTTTTGCGAATAAGATGTTAATGGAAGCAACTCCTATAGATGAAGAAATTCAAAATGTCATTAATGACCACTTTTGGGATATGCTATGATTACAGAAGATGAATTAAAAAAATATCTACCCAAATATTTGTCAGAAGAAAATTACAAGACCCTTTTGGCAGAACTCAAATCTTTCCCTTATAACATAGATGGAAGGATGTACACTTCTATGCTTGACAAGAATGTCATTTTTCAAGGAGATGGCTTAAAAAAAATGCCTATAATTGATTTAGTTAACATCGAAAGAGGTGTAAAAAATGTAAGCTGTTTGATTTTATCAAACACTTGTGATATGGATTTATCTAATTCTCGTATGTTTCCTGCTTCAATCATGTATGCTCCTATTATAAATCTCACAACATATATTTCAGTTCTTCAAAAACAAGGTGTTAATAGTAGCAAAATTGAAAACCACATTTCAGATCTCAAACAACAAAAAATAACCCAAATAATCTTTCTTCCTGCAAATTCCCAAATGGAAGATTCAATAGTTTTTCTTGATAAAATCTATCATGTTGACAATCGCTTTATAAACCGAGACACATTAGAAGATCAACGCTTATTTTCTTTAAGCGATTATGGTTTCTATATGTTAATATTCAAATTGTCGATACATTTCTCACGCATACAAGAGAAAGTTAATAGAGGTTGCATTGCTAATTAACTTGTATGGGACAACAAGAATATGATAATTTCAAAAGACTGATAAAGGAATGGCTTGACAACCATCCGGATGAATACGCCGATTTCGTAGAGGAAATGAACGACAAGAAGTTTAAAGGATTCTTCAAAGTTTTCAAGATAGCCACGAAATTAGCACCGAAATACAAGGAAGCCGCACGTAAAAGGATAGGCGATGACAGAACACCCGACTTTGAAGAACTGGAAAATATCCTTTTGCATTCAGACCTTGCCGAGAAAATAGTGAACGAGTTTCATAACCCAAACAAGAAAAGTATTGTCCCCGCCATGCTCGCATGGCTGTATTACGGACGGAGCTATGAATGCATGGTGGAACAGGGAGAGGAACTGACCCAAAGAAAGGATATACCTAAATTGTACAAATGGCTTATTTCCGGCATGGTCAAGTTCATTATAAGAAAAAGCATCACCAATGGAATGAGAAGTAAAGAGGACTGGCAAGTTTTCAGGAAGCAACAGAAAGCCATAGAAGAGAACACTCTTGTGGAATGGGCAATAGAAGAAGATGAAGATACGGACGAGGAAGACACAGATACCTTATCAGAAGAACAACCGAAGACCGCAGGACGCAAAGCCGACACACGCACACTGTCTGAACTTCTGATAGAAAGACATGCCATACTGATTGAAAGAATTGGCACACGATTGAAAACCCATGCTACGGAAACAGATATAGCACGGTTGTTTATCGCATTGGTAGAATACCGTTTCATGAGGAAGTGTCCCATCAAGACTTTCAGAAATGCGCTGCACAATCAATTCAAAGAACAAGAAATAGTCCACGAAAGAGGTATTCAGAAAGCATACAGAAATCTCATTTCACCACTTGGAAACAGCAAAAAACTGATAAAAGACATTGGTGAAGACCATGAAGCTATCGAAGAATTGAAAGCATATCTATCCAATTGAAATTCGTTTAATTCGCTTTTTGATTTTACGAATTTAACGAATTGAATATCATTGTTTTACGATTAATTTTCGCTATATATTTGCGCCACTATCCTAATCGGGGTAGTGGCTTTTCGTTTATAATACTGCCAAAACGGGAAGTCTTACAACCGGCAGTTTCAAGAGCCTATGACAGACTTATTGGCAATTATCCAAAACGGCAACGGCAACATTAAGTTGGAAGTAACAGGAGAAGATTTGCTTTTATTCTCCAACCAGTTAATAAGCCGTGCGAAGCATGAACTTTCTACAGCTATTGCGGAAGCAAAAAAGGAAAAGTACCTCACCAAAGAGGAAGTGAAAAAAATGTGCGATGTTTGTGACACCACACTCTGGCACTGGTCTAAGAAAAACTACCTAAAGCCTGTAAAGGTCGGCAACAAGGTCAGATACCGCCAATCCGACATTCAGAAAATCTTAGGTGGACATAACCCTTTAATCTAAGTCTATGAAGGAGGAAGAATATATGCGCGTAGGAACAACTTTGTACAAGGTGGTCAATCAGCCATGTGCCAATGGCGGTTATGAAAAGAAACGTGTCGTATGGAACAACAGCACATTACGGCAGGACTACGGAAAGAACTATCTTGCCACCGTTCCCAAGTATGACGGCTTTTGCACAGTTCCCAATCATTTGAACTACCAAAAGGAGATTGAGGGGTTTCTGAACCTTTACGAGCCGATAGAACATAAACCGCAGCAAGGGGAGTTTTCTCATATCCAATCCTTGATGCGGCACATCTTTGGAGAGCAATACGAACTGGGTATGGATTATATGCAACTGTTGTATTTACAGCCGACACAGAAGCTGCCCATTGTTCTGCTTGTTTCGGAGGAACGCAACACAGGCAAAAGTACGTTCTTAAACTTCCTGAAAGCCGTGTTTGAGAACAACGTGACTTTCAACACCAATGAGGATTTCCGAAGCCAGTTCAATTCAGACTGGGCAGGAAAGTTGCTTATCGTGGTGGACGAGGTCTTACTCAACCGCAGGGAAGATAGCGAGCGATTGAAAAACCTAAGCACGACTTTCACCTACAAGGTGGAAGCCAAAGGCAAAGACCGAACGGAGATTGCTTTCTTTGCCAAGTTCGTGCTATGTTCCAACAACGAATATCTGCCCATACTCATAGACGCAGGAGAAACACGCTACTGGGTGCGGAAGATAATGCCGTTGCAGAGTGATGATACCAACTTTCTGCAAAAGCTAAAAGCGGAAATACCCGCATTTCTTTATTTCCTGACCCAAAGGGAACTATCCACAACACAGGAAAGCCGTATGTGGTTCAACCCAAGACTGACACATACCGCAGCCTTGCAGAAAATAATCCGAAGCAACCGCAACCGACTGGAAATAGAAATGACCGAGTTGTTGCTTGACATCATGTCGAACATGAACGTGGAAAGCGTATCATTCTGCCTGAACGACCTTGTAACCTTGCTACTCTATTCACAGGTCAAGGTTGAAAAGTATCAAGTGAGAAAAGTTGTGCAGGAAGTATGGAAACTTACTTCCGCACACAATTCGCTATCCTACACCGCTTATGAGTTCGCACCCCATCGTGAGTGCCACTATGAGCCGAAAAGGAAAACTGGTCGGTTTTATACGGTAACGAAAGAACAACTGACCACTATCTAATTATTTTGATGAAATGATGAATAAGGGAAGTAACATATTGCCTTACAGATAGATATGTATTCATCAAACACTCATCAACAACGATTGCTGATGAAAAAAGAAAACATCATTTTTCTTTTGGCAAGCAATCTGATGAGAAAAAGATGAATCGATATAATTCTGTTTAACAGCGTATTACATTTCAAATTCATCAAATCATCATTTTTTCATTCACCTACAAATCTGTAAGAAAATGACAATAGAAGAAGCTAAAAGCATACGAATAGCCGACTACCTGCACAGCTTGGGTTATTCACCAGTAAAACAACAAGGTATCAACCTTTGGTACAAATCTCCGTTTAGGGAAGAGAGTGAAGCATCGTTCAAAGTGAATACCGAACGTGAACAATGGTATGATTTCGGTTTGGGAAAGGGCGGAAACATCATTGCACTGGCTGCACATCTGTACGCTACCGACCATGTACCTTACATCTTGAAACGGATAGCGGAGCAGACACCGCACGTGCGCCCGATATCTTTCTCTTTTGGCAAGCAAAGCTCTTCCGAGCCGAGCTTCCAACATCTGGAGATTGTTCCGCTGTCATCTCCTGCCCTGCTTGCCTACTTGCAAGGTAGAGGAATAAATACAGAACTGGCGAAAAGAGAATGTAGTGAAGCCCGTTTCACCCACAACGGCAAGCGGTACTTTGCCATCGCCTTTCCCAATGGTTCGGGTGGGTTTGAGGTTCGCAACCGCTATTTCAAGGGCTGCATCGCCCCAAAGGAAATCTCCCACATCAGACAGTCTGGGAAAGCGAGGAATACCTGTTATGTGTTCGAGGGGTTCATGGACTATCTCTCCTTTCTGACATTGAGACAGGAAAGCTGCCCGAATTATCCGGAGCTGGACGGACAGGACTACATCGTATTGAACTCCGTATCGAATGTAAACAAGGCTCTCTATCCGTTGGGCAATTACGAACGCATCCACTGCTTTTTTGACAACGACCGTGCAGGCATGGAAGCCCTCCAACAAATCCGCAAGGAATACGGCAGAGACCGATACATCCGTGACGCTTCTCAGACTTACAGCGGATGCAAGGACTTGAACGAACACTTACAGAAACAGGTTGAAAGAAAAAGGCAAGTCCAGTCCGTCAAAGGGGTGAGCAGCCAGCCACCGAAAAAGAAGAATGGCTTTCGGTTATAGCCCACTATAACTACACGCTTCGCTTTCGTAGTTGTGGGCTCTCCCGAGGGGATTAGGGCTTTGCCCTAATGACCCACTCAGGGCGTTTCACCCCTGAGAACCCCGAGCAAAGAGTGACCCTCTCTTTGCAATCTCCGCTTATGGGCTACCCCTAAGAACCCCTCTGCGAAAGCGAACAAAATAATAAATTGCAAACAAAGAAAAGAAGCTATGGCAACAAAATCAAGCATACACATCAAGCCTTGCAACATCGCATCAAGCGAGGCGCACAACCGAAGGACTGCCGAATATATGCGTAACATCGGGGAATCCAGAATCTATGTCGTTCCCGAACTCTCCATCGACAACGAACAGTGGATAAATCCCGACTTCGGCACTCCCGAACTGCGAACTCATTATG
>ERZ779874.2846-NODE-2846-length-13852-cov-3.703704_pt1 | contig 13852 bp, 12 predicted proteins | sample MGYA00511031_ERZ779874 | MGnify/ENA primary metagenome ERZ779874 (study PRJEB29588, sample SAMEA2156850) | human gut metagenome | biome: human gut; feature: human-associated habitat; material: faeces | place: Denmark | collected 2008/2010 ...
CCGCCGATGCCGTGGATATGCGTGTCAATAAAGCCCGGTGCGATGTTGGCACCCTGCATGTCGATAAAGCGGACGTCGGGCGAAAAATTTTTTTTGGCGAAACGGGTTTCGTTGAAAACATCAATGATTTTATAGCTTTTGAGCAGGACGGCACAATTGTTCATTACCGAATAGCCGGTCAGCAGATTGGCGTTATGCAGGCAGATTTCCGAATCCATTAATTAAACTTTCCGAATTAAATTTTGATGAGGGTTATTATAGAAAGCAAAAGTAAATTATTGCCTAAATTTAAAATTAGTTTATTTTCATAAGGTAAACTTACGGAGATAAACATGCTGAAACAATGGTGGTTAAAATGGCGGGAACCCAAGCCTTTCAATGAAGGGTATCTGCCGGAGGCGGACGGGCACCGGATTTATTTTGCCGAATACGGGAAAAAGGGAGGAAAGCCGGTTCTGCTGACGCACGGCGGTCCGGGCGGACAGACTCATGCCGGACATGCCGCGGTTTTTGACCTCAAAAAATATCGGGTGATTATGTTTGATCAGCGCGGCTGCGGCAAATCGCTGCCGGCGGGAAAGCTGGAAAACAACACCATGGAAGATACCCTGTGGGACATGAAACGACTGTATGAGCATTTGCAGCTTAAAGAAAAGGTTATTCTGCGGGGAGCATCCTGGGGATCAACGGTTATGCTTTGCTTTGCCGAAAAGTATCCCGAGCTGGTGGAATGTCTGCTGTTGTCGCAGATTTTTTTGGCCGACGGCGTACACGAGGAATGGTTTAACAAGCAGAGTGCATTGTTTTATCCCGAGTTTGTCGAGGCAATGACAAAAAATGCCGGAAGCTGGAAATCGCTGCCGGAATATTATGCAGAGCTGATTAACTCCGGCGATGAAGCCAAGCAATTGCAGGCGGCGAACCAATACGGCTGGTATGAGCGGGTTTTGGGAGCGGTGAATCCGTCATTCGGAACGGCCGCGGCGCTTGACGATGCGGGGCGGCAGGAACTGCGGCCACAGGGGCCGGGGCAGGCGCGGGAGCGGCCTTTTTGCCAAAGAGCGCTTTTCCCAGCAGCAGCCCGACCAGCAGAGCAATGGCAATATACAGATACATCATATTATTCACGCTCCTTTTGATTAGAGCGGAACATTGCCGTGTTTCTTTCTGGGAGCTTCCACGACCTTGCCATCAAGCATCTCCATGGCAGCGATGATCATCTGACGGGAGGTGGAGGGGATAATGACATCATCCACCATGCCGCGCTCGGCAGCCTTGTAGGGGTTATTGAACTCGCGCTTGTACTCATCGATCAGCTCAGCGCGCTCCTCGGGAGTGGCCTTACGGAAGATGATGTTAGCGGCACCCTCGGCGCCCATAACGGCGATCTCAGCGGTGGGCCAGGCGTATACGATATCGGAACCCAGGTCCTTGCAGCACATGGCCAGGTAAGCGCCGCCGTAGGCCTTACGCAGGATCATGGTAACCTTCGGAACGGTGGCTTCGCAGTAGGCATAGATGACCTTGGCGCCGTGGCGGATGATACCACCGTGCTCCTGGGTGGAACCGGGCAGGAAGCCGGGAACATCTACCAGGGTGAGCAGCGGAATGCCGAAGGCATCGCAGGTACGGATAAAGCGTGCAGCCTTATCGGAGCAGTTGATATCCATGCAGCCGGCCATGGCCTTGGGCTGGTTGGCGATAATACCAACGGAGCGGCCATTGAAGCGGGCAAAGCAGGTAATCATATTGGGGGCATACATGCCCATGTAGTCCATGTACTCGCCGCCATCGGTGATGGCCTTGATGACATCGTACATATCATACGCCTTGTTGGGATTATCAGGGATGATGGTATCCAGCTGATCGGCAATGCGGTTGGGATCGTCACCATTGAAGATGGTGGGAGCGGCATCACGGAAGTTGGAGGGCAGGTAGCTCAGCAGACGACGGATCTGGTTGATGCAATCGGTATCATCGGAGGCCATGAAGTGCGCAACGCCGCTGACGCGGTTGTGGGTCATAGCACCGCCCAGCTTTTCAGCATCGATCTGCTCGCCGGTAACGGATTTGATAACATCGGGGCCGGTAATGAACATCTTGCCGGTCTTATTCACCTGGAAGATGAAATCGGTGAGAGCGGGGGAATAAACGGCGCCGCCGGCGCAGGGGCCCATGATGGCGGTGATCTGCGGAACAACGCCGGAGGCAGCGGTATTGCGGAAGAAGATCTTGCCGTAGCCTTCCAGACCGTCCAGACCTTCCTGGATGCGGGCACCGCCGGAATCATTCATGCCGACTACGGGAGCGCCGACCTTGCGGGCATTCTCAAGGATCTTGCAGATCTTATTGGCCTGAACTTCGCCCATGGAGCCGCCGACAACGGTAAAATCCTGGGCATAAGCGTAGACGATGCGGCCGTCTACCTTGCCGTAGCCGCCAACAACACCATCACCGGGGAAGTGCTGCTTTTCCTGGCCAAAGTAGTAGCAGCGATGGACAACGAAGGCATCGATCTCAACAAAGGTGTTGGGATCGAACAGGGTCTCGAGACGCTCACGAGCGGTCATTTTGCCCTGCTCATGCTGCTTTTCGATACGCGCCTGGCCGCCACCGAGAGCGATTGAACCTTTGCGTTCAATCAGGTCTTCAAGTTTGGTCATAGTTTTATCCTTCTTTCAGAGAGTATATGGGTTGCCGCTTGCCGGAGGAGCGGCTCCGGCAAGCGGGACTTGCACAAAAAACTTAGTGGAACTTTTCGACATACTCGTCGGCCTTGGCCTCTTCCCAGCCCAGCATATTCACCAGAATATCGCGGGTGGAATCGCCCAGGGCGGGAGCGGGGTGATGGTCGGCATCGGCCTCGACGGAAGCCATCTTCACCGGGTTGCCGGCGATCTTGACCTTGCCCATGCCGGGCTGGTCTACCTCGATGAGCATGTTGCGGGCCGCGACCTGCGGATCGGTAAACAGCTTATCTACGGTATTGATGCCGGTGCAGGGCACGCCGGCCTTTTCCAGAATATCCAGCCACTCAGCGGTGGTCTTGGTACGGGTCTTTTCAGTCAGCAGGTCACCAATGAGCTTGAGGTTCTGGTTGCGGTGCATATTGGTATCGAAGCGGGGATCATCGATCAGTTCGGGGCAGCCCAGCGCGTTGCAGAAAGCCGCGTACAGGCGGTTATTGCCGCAGGCGGCGATGACATAGTTATCCTTGGTTTCAAATGCCTGGAAGGGAGTAACGGTGGGGTGAACAGCACCCAGAGGGCCGGCCACGACGCCGGTAGCGGAATACTTGATGATGGCGTTTTCCAGGATGGCGAGCTGGCAATCCAGCATACCCACATCCACCATATCGCCTTCGCCGGTGATAGCACGCTTATACAGGGCGGTAACGGCGCCAAAAGCACCAAAGATACCGGCAATGATATCGCCGATAGAAGCGCCGACGCGGACAGGCTTTCCGCCGGGCTCGCCGGTGATGCTCATTACGCCGCCCATGGCCTGCACTACCATATCGTAGGCGGGGCGGGGGGCATAGGGGCCAGTCTGGCCAAAGCCGGAGATAGCTACATAGATGAGCTTGGGGTTGACTTTCTTGAGCTCCTCATAGCCCAGACCCATGCGGTTCATGGCGCCGGCCTTCAGGTTTTCCACCACGATATCGACATGCTTCACCAGATCCTTGAACATCTCAACGCCCTCGGGATCCTTGGTGTTGCAGACGACGCTCTTTTTGCCGTGGTTTACACTGACAAAATAGCCGCTCTGGCCATTGACAAACGGGCCATAGCCGCGGCTGTCATCGCCGGTACCGGGTTTCTCCACCTTGATGACCTCGGCGCCCATATTGCCGAGCATCATGGAGCAGTAGGGGCCTGCCAGCGCATTGGTAAAATCCAGTACACGGATGCCTTCCAAAGGTTTTTTGGACATAAGTAAAGACCTCCCAAAATGATGTAGGTAAGCACCGTCCGCAGCGGTAGGGAAGCGGGGCGGTGCCCATGACAAATAAAGCAGGCTGCAAGGCCGGAGCGTGAAAAGGCCGCAGTTCCCCTACTCTATTTGTTATTTATCTACATTATAAAGGAAAGCAGAATAAAAGTAAATGGCGGAAGAGCTTTTTTGCCGCCAAGAAAGCAATAAATTTTTTGGTGAATTTTCATAGAAAAATGAAAATTATCGAAATAAAGTGAGTTAATAATTTAACAGGTATTAGGATATATGAACAAGAGCATAAGAACATTTTCGTTCATCTTATCAAAAGTGAACGAATCCCGCCGAACGGCGTTCTGACAAAAATCACGGGCGGTTTTTTATTTTATTGTGTAGTATTTACAAGGTGCTATATTCCATTTTTCACAAATTAGAGGGCCGGAATTAGGCAGAATATCAAAATCGATCAAAAGGAATTGAATTGACAGGCCTCCAATATTATAATGTAGATGCTGTATAAGTGTTACTCTGCATAAAACCAATCAAAAAGGAGTGCTTACATTGAAGGAATTTAACTATTTCGCTCCGGGTTCTGTGGAAGAAGCTCTCGAACTGATGAAAGAGTACGAAGGTAAGTATACCATCCTGAATGGTGGTACCGATGTAATGATTCGTCTGCGCGAGCGCCTCATTAACCCGGAAGCCGTGATCGACATCAAGCGTATTCCCGGCTTGAAGGAGATCACTTTCTCCAAGAAGGACGGCCTGTACATTGGCGCATGCGTTACCTGCAAGGAGATCTCCGAAAGTGAGATCGTGAAGGAGAATTACCCCTTCTACGCTCAGGCGGCTTCCGTTCTGGGTTCCCAGCTGGTACGCGGCCGCGCTACCAGTGTCGGCAATGTCATCAACGCTTCTCCTCTGGCGGATACCGTCACTCCTCTCGTTGCCTGCGACGCCAAGCTGGTCGTAGTAGGTCCCGAGGGTCAGCGTGAGGTCTCCCTGGTGAGCTGGGCTGGCGAAAGCCAGGAAGAGAGAATCGCCCGCGGCGCATTCTTCATCTTCGTGCGTAAGGTCGGCCTCAAGCCCGGCGAGATGGCCATCGGCCTCAAGATCCCCTATGTGGAAGGCCAGAAGGCTGTATTCACCAAGTTTGACCGCCGTAAGGAGGTAGACCTTTCTACCGTTTGTGCTACAGTTGGTAAGTTTGGTGAGGGCTACCGCGTAGCCATCGGCTCCTGCGCTCCTACCCCCATTCGTCTGCCCAAGACCGAGGCCCTGCTGAAAGGCAAGAAGCTGACCCCCGAGCTCATCGGTGAGGCAGCGGAGCTTGCCGGCAGCGAGGTTTCTCCCATCAGCGACGTCCGTGCTTCCGCCGAGTACCGCATCAGCCTGGTAAAGGTTGCTGTACGCAGAAGCCTGGCCGAGCTTTCTGTATGAGAAAGGAGCGTGCCGAAAAATGAAAACTTATCATGTTGATTTCTTTGTAAACGGCGAGGAATATGAGCTGGATGTACCGGCTAATAAGACCGCGCTGAATGTTATCCGCGATATGCTGGACCTGACCGGTGCCAAGGAAGGCTGCGGCGCCGGCGAGTGCGGTGCCTGCGCCATGATCGTTGACGGTGTACTGATCAACGGCTGCCTGATGCTGGCCCCCGAGATGGACGGCAAGCACTTCGAGACCGTTGAGGGCTTTGCCGATGAGAAGGGCAACCTTTCTCCCATCCAGCAGTCCTTTATTGACCACGCTGCCCTGCAGTGCGGCTACTGCACTCCCGGCTTCATCGTTTCCGCTACCGCTCTGCTGCGCGAAAATCCCCATCCCACCCGTGATGAGATCGTCCATTACATGTCCGGTAACCTGTGCCGCTGCACCGGCTACAAGAGAATTATCGAGGCGATTGAGGACGCTGCCGAGCGCATGAATGGAGGTGCCAAATAATGAGTAAATATATTGGCGTAAGTGTTCCGCGTGTAGACGGCGTTAAGAAAGTTACCGGCGCTGCCAAGTATGTGGGCGATATGAAATGGCCCCGTATGCTGTATGCCAAGTGTGTAAAGAGCCCCTATGCCCATGCCAAGATCCTGAGCATCGATGTTTCCGCCGCCAAGGCACTGAAGGGCGTTCATGATGTAATCACCGGTGACTACTACACCAAGCGTGGTGGTCTGTATCTGGAGGACAAGAACTTCTTGGCGGTTAATACCGTTAAGTTCTGCGGTGAGCCCGTTGTTGCCGTTGCAGCCGAGACCCCGGAGATCGCCGAGGCCGCCTGCGAGCTGGTCAAGGTCGAGTACGAGCCCCTGCCCGTTATCAATAACCCCATGGAGGGTATGGCCAAGGATGCCATCCTCATCCATCCCGAGCTGCATACATATAAAGTAGTTCCCATCTTCCACCCGCAGGCTCATACCAACATCTCCCACCATCACATCATCCGTAAGGGCGATGCCGATGCGGCCTTCAAGTATGCCGAGGAGCATCCTGACGAGTACTACATCACCGAGCATGAGTACCATGTTCCCCATGTTCAGCATACCCCCATTGAGAACCACATTGCAGTAGCCCAGTACGAGCCGGACGGTAAGTGCACTGTTTGGGCTTCCTGCCAGTCCCCGTATGCGGTTCGTCAGGCGCTGTCTGCCTCCTTTGATATCCCGCTGAACAAGATGCGTATCATCTCCCCCTATGTGGGCGGCGGCTTCGGCGCCAAGGCCGGTACCACCATCGAAGGTATCATCATTCCTCTGGCCATGCACAGCAAGGGCCGTCCCGTTATGATGGAATACACCCGTGAGGAAGAGTTTGTCAACTCCTATGTTCGTCAGGGTCTGTACACCAAGATCAAGACCGCAGTTCGTAAGAGCGACGGTAAGTTCCTGGCGGTTCAGAACGACTTCTACTGGGATGGCGGCGCCTACACCGAGTACGGCGTAAACATCGTTAAGGCCTCTGGCTTTGCTTCCACCGGCCCTTATGAGTTCGACAATGTTAAGACCGACGCTTACTGCGTTTACACCAACAACCCCGTAGGCGGCCCCTACCGTGGTTTCGGTATGTGCGAGATCCACTTCGGTATCGAGCAGAACATCGATGAGGTTGCCAAGGAGATCGGCATGGATCCCATCGAGATCCGCCGTGTCAACGGTCTGGCCCCCGGCAAGTCCACCGGTACCGGCGAGATCATGAAATCCTGCGGCTTCCTGGAGGCCCTGGATCAGGTCGCTGAGGCCATTCAGTACGATAAGCCCTGCGATCCTCCCTCCGGCCCCCACAAGGTACGCGGCAAGGGCATTGCCGGCGGCTGGAAGTCCCCCTCTCAGCCCACCAACGCTGGCTCCGCTGCCATCATTCGTATGAATGAGGACGGCACCTTCTTCCTGATGACCTCCGGTCACGATATCGGCCAGGGCTCCGATACTGCCCTAACCCAGATTGCCGCCGAGGTTCTGTGCTGCGATCCCTCCAAGTTTACCATCCGCACCGGCGATACCGACCATACCCCCTATGAGTGGCAGACCGTTGCCTCCCGTATCACCTACTGCGCCGGTAATGCGATCAAGCTGGCTGCCGAGGATCTGAAGGAGAAGCTTTTGGATCTGGCTCAGATCAAGCTGGGCTACATCAAGCGCGAGCTGTACCTCGAGGACGGCTGGATCATCAACCGCAACCACCCCGAAAGCCGTATGCCCATGTCCGATCTGGCACTGGGTCTGGCGTTTGAGGACGGCTCCGGTTACGGCGGTCCCGCCATCGGTGTGGGTACCTTTACCCTGCCCAATAACATCAACTATGATCCCGCTACCGGTTATTCCCCCAAGCCCGCCGCGTTCTGGACCACCGCTGTGGCCGGTGCCGAGGTTGAGGTCGATACCGAGACCGGTATCATCGAAGTAAAGAAGATGGTAGAGAGTTGCGACCCCGGTCACATCGTCAACCCCGAGCTGTATAAGGCTCAGGTAGAGGGCGGTATGATGCAGGCTCTGGGTACTGTACTGTTCGAGGAGCTGAAGCTCAAGGATGGTAAAGTCCTCAATAAGTCTTTCGTGGACTACAAGATCCCCACCATCGATAATGCCCCCGAGACCTTCATCGCCATGGGCGTTGAGCATCCCGAGGAGACCGGCCCCTATGGCGCCCGTGGTATCGGCGAGCCTGCAATGGTTCCCGGCGCCCCCGCCATCGCCAACGCGATCTACAATGCGACCGGCTGCCGCTTCACCGAGATGCCCATCACTCCCGAGCGGATGCTGAAGGCCCTGCAGGAAAAAGCCGCTGCTGAGAAGAAGTAATTCTATCCAAAAGCGCGCGCAATAGGCACTAAAAATGCAGGCACCTGCCCTCTGTGGTGGGTGCCTGTTTCTATGTCTTTGTGGTGTATTAACATAATCTTAACAGCATAAAATATCCCTCAAGGACCGAATTATCGAACAAGTTTATTGCAAAGGGTGCAAAAATGGAGAAAATAGCAGCATATTTTAGGACATATTTAACATATCTAAATAGGAATATGTTTATAACATTCCAAATATAATTGAAAATGATAGGGGAGATATTGGGGAGTTTCTCCAATGGGTGATGGCAAAATGCACAACATCAAAAACTGTAAATTGTGGAATACGGAAAACCGGGGGCCGAGAGATTGAATTTTTTATGAACACAAGATATAATAAGGATGCTGCATTAAAGAGATTTCGCAAGAAATCCGTGCCGATGTGTAAGTACATAAATGGGCGCACTCGGTCTTGATGCAGAGGTTCGATAGACCAAGAGAAATGGAGAATCCAAATCATTGAGGAGGCAAATTTAATGAGTACTAAAGTTACAGGCATTTATGATGCTCGTAAGGAACTCGGCTGGGGCAAGTCCATTATCATGGGCCTGCAGCAGTGCTTCGCCATGTTCGGCGCTACCATTCTGGTTCCCGTTCTGACCAACAGCTATGGCGAGGGTATTGTGGGCCTTTCCGCTTCCGTTACCCTGTTCTGCGCTGGTGTTGCTACCCTGTGGTTCCACTTCATCACCAAGGGCAAGGTTCCCGTATTCCTGGGTTCCTCCTTTGCTTTCCTGGGCATGTATCAGGCTATTATCCCCCAGTACGGCAAAGAGTATGCGACCGGCGGCGTAGTTGCTGCTGGCGGTCTGTATGTAATTCTCGCTATCCTGATCAAGGTTCTGGGTACCAAGAGAGTTATGAAGCTGTTCCCCCCTGCGGTCTGCGGCCCGCTGATCATCCTCATCGGTATTAACCTCGCCGGCTCCGCTATTGACAACCTGTTCACCAACTGGATGCTGGGCATTGTTCCGATTCTCGTGATCATCATCTGCAACACCTGGGGCAAGGGCATGATCAAGATCATCCCCGTTCTTATCTCCCTGATCGTTTCCTACATCGTTGCCATCATCATGGGTGCTGTTGATTTCAGCGCTGTTGGTTCTGCTAACTGGGTTGGTCTTCCCAACTTCCATCTGCCCAAGTTCAATGCTGACGCTATCGTTGCCGGTCTGGCGGTTGCCGTTGCTGCAATGGTTGAGCACGTTGGCGACGTTATGGCTATCGGCGCTACCTGCGGCAAGAACTTCATTGCTGATCCCGGTCTGACCCGCACCCTGCTGGGCGACGGTATCGGTACCTCCCTGGCTGGTCTGCTCGGCGGCCCTGCCAACACCACCTACTCCGAGAACACCGGCGTAGTAGCCCTGACCCGCGTATTCGACCCCTTCGTAATGCGTATTGCTGCTGTCATGGCTATCATCCTCTCCCTGTCTCCCAAGTTTGAGGCAGTCATCAACTCCATCCCTGCTGCCATCATCGGCGGTATCTCCTTCGTACTGTACGGCATGATCGCTGCTACCGGTATCCGTACCATCGTTGAGAACCAGGTTGACTATGTTAATATGCGTAACGTTCTGATCACCGCTATCATTCTGGTATCCGGTCTGGGCTTCAACCATAAGAACATCGTCATCGGTAGTGTTGCATTCGGTGGTCTGGCCTGCGCTGCTGTGTTCGGTATCCTCCTGAACGCTATCCTGCCCGGCAAGGACTATGAGTTCAAAGAGGACTAATTCAGAGTAACTGAATGAAAATCCTTTTAGAGCTAAGGGATTGGAGATCATCTAAGGGATGAACTCTACCAAATAAGACAGCTCCATTTCTCATCGTGTTTTACACAAAAGCCCCCCGTCCGCAAGGACGGGGGTGTTTTTGCATGATAGCGGGTACGGCGCAGAAAAAAGGAACAGCCCGCCGGCTGCTCCTTCTCGGTTATTTTTGCTGTGCTGCAGTCAGGTCCGCCACGGTATCGATATCAAAATGCTCCTGCGGGGGCGCAGGGATGGTATGCACCAGCTCCGGGTGGGCCCGCATGACCTCCCGTCCGCCCACATCGCCATCCTGCGCCAGCAGCTCCCCGTAAACGGCAGCAGGGAAGATAGAGGGGATGGAAAAGCGCCCCTCAAACTCGCATCCCCATATCCCGCCGGGTTCCTTCTCCCATGCGTTAATCAGCCGGTGCAGGGTCTCCACGCTAAGGAAAGGCTGGTCCCCGGTGAGGAACAGGCAGCCGTCGCTCTCCCGGCAGGCGGCCAGCCCCAGCCGCAGACTGTGGCTCTGTCCCAGCTCCGGCTGCGGGTTCAGCAGCACGGTAAAGCCTGCCGCTTCCGCTAGGGGAGCGGTTTCCACCGAGCAGACAGCTGCCCGCTGCATAACGGGCAGCGCTGCCGCCAGCTCCAGCGTGTGGCATAACAGTGGCTTGCCATCTAGCAGCTGCAGCAGCTTATTGGCCGCCCCAAAGCGCCGGGAAGCCCCAGCCGCCAGTACAACCAGCGAAAGATTCATTCGGCGGCCTCCGGGAAGAAATCGGCCAGGTGGGCCTTGGCATAAGCTTTGCAGTCGGCCTCCCACTGGCGGTAACGCTCCAACAGGGAACGCCCCTCCGGCGTCAGGGTGGAGCCGCCGCCGCCGGCGCCGCCTACCTTCCGCTGGATCAGCGGATAGCTGAGAGCAGCCTCGCAGCTGCGCAGCATGGTCCAGGCCTTGCTGTATGCTATTTTCATTTCCATGGTGGCGGTACGGATGGACTCACAGCGGTCAATACGCTCCAGCAGCTCCGCTATGCCGGGCCCAAATACCTTCACATCGTCCATACGGATCCGCACTGAGGTGCTGGCAGTCATTTGTTTATTGCTCATGGGGAACCTCCTTTATCCTTCCTTAATATCCTTATTATGACTGATATCAATTGACTTTTCAAGTGCCGCGTGTTATTCTTTGAACAGTATATCGGTGAAAACCGGAGAGGGGGAATAAATATGGAACACCATTCGGCAATGTCGTCCTTTGGCCTAGAAAATTCCCATGTAACGGCGATCGTAGGCGGCGGCGGTAAAAGCAGCCTGATGGCTGCTCTGGGGAAAGAATACCACCGGCGGGGCGAAACGGTCATTATGACCACCACCACCCACATCCGCCCGCCCAGGGAGAATGGCTACATGGGCGATGACGCCGCGGTTTTAGGCAGCCTTTTGGCCAGCTGCCGCCTGATGACGGTAGGCACCATGAGTGAAGAAAGAAAATTCGGCCCCTCCCCGCTGCTGGAGCAGCTTCCGGAGCTTGCTGACCGTGTTATAATAGAAGCGGACGGCACCAAGGGCCTGCCGCTGAAGGTGCCCAATGACCGCGAACCGGTCATTCCGCCCTTCGCCGATGCGGTCATCGCTGTGGCGGGGCTTTCCGCGTTGGGCCGCCCGCTCGGTGAGGTGTGCCATCGCCCGGAGCTTGCAAAGCTGCGTTTTGATCTAGAACCGGACCAAATTGTAACCCCGGAGCTGATGGCGATGCTGCTTAGCTCTCCGCTGGCGCAGCGCAAGGATGTGGGCAGCCGTCCATATGCCGTTCTGCTCAACCAGGCGGATCGGGCCCGGCCGGATGAAATAGCGGCCTTGGCCACTCTTTTGTTGCAAAAAGGCGTGGAGCGGGTCGTAACCGCGGCCCTGCAGCGTCGGCCCGGAGAATACGAGGTTTGGAAGCGATAGGAGGAGAGAATATGCTGATCGCCATTAAAGGCGCGGGGGACCTCGCCACCGGCATTGCCTGCCGGCTGCACCGCTGCGGGTTCCAAATCGTCTGCACCGATATCGAAAAGCCCACCACGGTGCGCTGCACGGTGGCCTTTTCCCGTGCGGTGTACGATGGCGCCGCAACGGTGACAGGGGTCACGGCCCGCCTGGCCAAAGATGCTGCGGATGCCCGCCGCATCATCGGGGAAGGGGAGATCCCCATTCTCATTGACCCCGAATATAAAGAGGCCAAAAAGCTGGAACCGGCTGTGCTGGTGGATGCCATCATTGCCAAGAAAAATATCGGAACAAAAATCACTGATGCGCCGCTGGTGGTGGGCATCGGCCCCGGCTTTACCTCCGGTGTGGATTGCCACTTCTGTGTGGAGAGCAACCGCGGGCATGATATGGGCCGCACCCTGTATGAGGGCTCGCCCGAACCGGATACCGCCACCCCTGGCAATGTGGGCGGGTTCAGCGGCGAGCGCATTATCCGCGCCACCGCCGATGGCATCTGGCACCCGGTGGTCAAGATCACCGATGTGGTGGAAAAGGGTCAGCTGGTGGCCTATGCCGGGGAGGAGCCTGTCTACGCCAATATGGGCGGCATCGTCCGCGGTATGCTGCCGGAGGGCACCCCTGTGACCAAGGGCCTCAAATCCGGCGATATTGATGCCCGTTGCAAGGTCGAAAACTGCTTCACCCCCTCCGATAAGGCCAACGCCATCGCGGGCGGCATTCTGGAGGGTGTATTGTACTATACCAAATTACTGGAGGGAAAATAAAATGCAGGGTGATATTAAAATGAGCAAACTTGCCTCCTGCGGGGGCTGCGGCGCCAAGGTAGGCGCGGGAATGCTGAGCCAGATCTTGCAGGGCATCCCCACGGTAAAGGATGAAAACCTGCTGGTGGGCTACGATACCAGCGACGACGCCGCCGTTTATAAGGTAAGCGATGATTTGGCCATTGTGCAGACGCTGGATTTCTTCCCTCCCATTGTGGATGATCCCTACATGTTCGGGCAGATCGCCGCAGCAAACGCCATCAGCGATATTTACGCCATGGGCGCCACCCCAAAGATCGCGCTCAATATCATGACCGTGACCCCGCAAATGTCCAAGGAAATGATCCACGAGGTGCTGCGCGGCGGCTACGAAAAAGCCTATGAGGCGGGCGTCATCATCGCCGGCGGCCATACCATCAATGACCAGGAGCCGAAATACGGCCTTTCCGTGACCGGCTTTGCCCGTCCCGATGAGATCCGCATGAATTGCACCCCACTGGAAGGGGATGTGCTCATCCTCACCAAACCCCTGGGCATTGGCATCACCACCACCGCCAACCGCGCCGAACTGGCCCCGCCGGAACTGTACCAGCGCGCCGTAAAGCAGATGGCAACCCTCAATAAATACGCCTGTGAGATCGCACAGAAATACCGTGTCCACAGCATGACCGATGTGACCGGCTTTGCCCTGATGGGCCATGCCACCGAAATGGCCCGCGGCAGCGACTTAACCATCGTCATCGATAGCGCCAAGGTGCCGGTACTGCCCGGGGTACAGCCCCTGGCCGAAATGGGCCTCATCCCGGAGGGGGCCTACCGCAACCGTCAGTTTGCCGGGCCTACCGCCCGCTTCGCCGAAAGCGTCCCGCTGTATCTGCAGGATATCCTGTACGATCCGCAGACCTCCGGCGGCCTGCTCATCGCCGTGGATGCGCGCGATGCCGAAAAGCTGCTGGCAGAGCTCCTGCAGTGCGAAAATGTACCGGGCGCTGCCATCATCGGCTGCGTGGAGCAGTACCAGGATTGTTCCATCTATGTAAAATAAGCAAAAAATCCGGAGCCCCTG
>ERZ779874.2850-NODE-2850-length-13847-cov-5.255148_pt1 | contig 13847 bp, 14 predicted proteins | sample MGYA00511031_ERZ779874 | MGnify/ENA primary metagenome ERZ779874 (study PRJEB29588, sample SAMEA2156850) | human gut metagenome | biome: human gut; feature: human-associated habitat; material: faeces | place: Denmark | collected 2008/2010 ...
AAGTACTGGAGTACTTTCAGCATCGGACTGCAGTACTTTCCGCATAGTACTGGAACAACAACCGAAGATATGCGGAATTTATAATGATTAATCAAAGGGAGTCACAAGAGAGAAATAACATTCATGAAAAAAGAAACCAATACAAATAAGCCATCATTCATTCCGTCAAGCCATAATGTTAATCTCAATACGGATTACGAATTTTGGCTTAATGATTTAAAAAGCCGCTACCAAAGAGCACAAATCAAGGCGGCTATTAAAGTGAATTCCGAAAAACTGCTTTGGAACTGGCAACTAGGACGTGACCTGGTGGAAAGACGTGCTGAAGAGAAATGGGGTTCAGGGATCGTAGAGCAACTTAGTCTCGACCTTAAAGCGGCTTATCCTCAGGAGAAAGGATTCGGAACCTCTAATTTATGGGCCATGAAACAGTGGTACATTTTTTATTCAGAGAAACTCCACCAACTTGGTGGAGAATTACCCACTCCAAATATACTAAACGATCCCAAGCTGAGCCAACTTGGGACAGAACTTTCTGACCATCCTTCTAATGGATGCCCTTTCCCTACATTATTCGCCTATGTGCCGTGGCGTCATCACGTGGAAATAATCACAAAATGTGATACACTAGAAGAGGCCCTTTTTTATATTTATCACACTATAACAGAAGGATGGAGCCGCAGCAATCTACAATATTGGATAAAAGAAAAGCTCTATTTCAAGCAAGGAGGAGCCATCTCGAACTTTACGCAACAATTACCGGCCGTACAGGCCGAACTGGCTCAAGAAATAACCAAAGACAATTACGACTTCAGCTTCATTTCTTTACCCCCACGCTATAAAGAAGAACAACTGGAAGAGGCATTAGCAACCCAAATTACTCGCTTTTTATTAGAATTGGGTACAGGTTTTGCTTACATTGGCCGACAAATAGAAATAGTAGTAGCTGGGAAAAGCCGACGAATCGACATGTTATTTTACCATATTAAACTGCGATCATATATTGTATGCGAATTGAAGGCTGTCCCTTTTGAGCCTGAATTTGCCGGAAAGTTAAATTTCTATGTCACAGCGGTCAATAAGCTAATGAAAACAGAACAAGACAATCCAACCATTGGTTTACTTATCTGTAGCGATCTAAATAAAACCGAAGTACAATGGTCGTTCGAAACAATCACTTCTCCAATTGGTGTAGCTTCCTATAGCAATGTGAGAATTGAAGAAATGAAAAAACTATTGCCTAGTGAAGAACAATTGACGCAACGAGTTAAACAACTGGAAATACAGCTTAAACGCCATAAAAGAAAAGAGAAACAATAGACGAAAACTCACCCCAACATATGATATTCTTTCAACTCCCGTCGAAACGCCAACGCTCGTCCGTCGGTCACCTTGTCCATCAAAGCCCAGAAACGGTCGTTGTGACTCATCTCGACCGTATGGCACAACTCGTGCAACAGGACATAATCGACCAGATGCCACGGAAGGAGCATCAACGACAAGGAGAGGTTAATATTTTTCCGGCTGGTACAACTGCCCCAATGACTCTTGCTGTTATTGATCTTCACCTCATTGAAACAAAAACCATAACGCCCCGCCAATCCGGAAAGCCTGTCGGGCAAGAGCCGCTTGGCCTCATGGCGCAAGGCCCGCTCGATCATCGACCGAAGCAATTCCTGCACCTTCGTATCGCTAAAACAGGTCTCAGAGGGACACTCGACCGACAACACCTCATCCTGCAGGCACATCCGGAAATCCTTTCGCTCCGACCGGCAGATCCGCACACGGAACGTCGTGGCCCGCAAGTCGGTCGTCTCATCCAGCGGCGGTCGCTCCGGATGTTTCACCAATGCCGTCTCTATCCGCGCACGGTTCTCATTAATAAAACGCCGCATCAGCGCTTCATTGCCCCCAACCGGCATCACGGCCAGCACCTTTCCTTTACTGATCTTCAAGCTATAATGCCTTGCTTTCGGGCTTTGCCTGAAAGTGACCATGCCTATTCCCTCTATGAATACCTCTTTTTCCATGACCGCCCGCGAAAGTAACGAATAAAACAAAATTAATCAAATAGAAATCATTATCTTCGCGGGCAGAAAAACAACTTTAATAAACTATTGAAATCATGAGTAAGAAAGCGCTTTTAATCATTTGTGACGGTTGGGGTATTGGCGACAAAGGCAAGGACGACGTGATCTCTTGCACACCGACTCCGTATTGGGATTCTTTGTTGGCAACCTATCCTCATTCACAATTACAAGCGAGCGGCGAGAATGTAGGCCTGCCTGATGGCCAAATGGGGAACTCGGAGGTAGGTCACCTGAACATTGGCGCCGGCCGTATCGTTTATCAGGACCTGGTAAAGATCAACCGGGCATGCGCAGACAACAGCATCCTGAAGAACAAGGAGATCGTTTCCGCTTTCTCTTACGCGAAAGAGAACAGCAAGAGCGTCCACTTCATGGGCTTGACTTCCAATGGTGGTGTACACAGCTCATTGAATCACCTTTTCAAACTTTGCGACATCGCGAAGGAATATGAGATCAAGAATACATTCATCCACTGTTTCATGGATGGCCGTGATACCGACCCGAAGAGCGGTAAGGGCTTCATCGAGGAGTTGACAGCGCACTGCGCCAAATCCGCCGGCACGATCGCCTCTATAGTTGGTCGTTTCTACGCGATGGACCGCGACAAACGTTGGGAGCGTGTCAAAGAGGCTTACGACCTGTTGATCGAGGGTAAGGGCAAGCAAGCTACCGATATGGTACAGGCTATGCAAGAGTCTTACGATGAGGGTGTAACCGACGAGTTCATCAAGCCGATCAACAACGCGAACGTAGACGGTACGATCAAAGAGGGCGATGTTGTCATCTTCTTCAACTATCGTAACGACCGTGCGAAAGAGTTGACTATCGTCTTGACACAACAGGATATGCCGGAGCAAGGTATGCATACGATCCCGGGCTTGCAATACTATTGCATGACTCCGTACGATGCCTCTTTCAAGGGTGTACACATCCTGTTCGACAAGGAGAACGTACAGAACACTCTGGGCGAGTACCTCGCGAACAGCGGCAAGACTCAGCTCCACATCGCCGAGACAGAGAAATACGCGCACGTAACCTTCTTCTTCAACGGTGGCCGCGAAACACCGTATGAGAACGAGGAGCGTATCCTGGTTCCTTCACCAAAGGTAGCGACTTACGACCTGAAGCCGGAGATGAGCGCCTACGAGGTAAAAGACAAATTGGTTGAGGCAATCAACACGAAGAAATACGACTTCATCGTTGTCAACTACGCTAATGGCGATATGGTTGGACACACCGGTATCTACGGCGCTATCGAGAAAGCGGTTGAGACAATCGACAACTGCTTGAAAGATACGGTAGAGGCAGCTAAGGCAAACGACTACGAGGTCATCATCATCGCTGACCACGGTAATGCCGATCACGCCTTGAACGAGGATGGCACGCCCAACACGGCACACTCCTTGAATCCGGTTCCGTTCGTTTACGTTACCGAGAACAAGGCCGCTAAGGTAGAGAACGGTGTCCTCGCGGACGTCGCTCCTTCTATCCTGCATATCATGGGTATGCCGCAACCGGCCGAGATGACAGGCAAGGATTTGATTAAATAAATATAGAACGACCTAAAGGGCTGTACTCATTATGGGCACAGCCCTTTTTTTGGTCCTATCACCTACCAACAACATGATCGACATGATTCAAATAGACGATACACTGGTCAGCCTCGACGTGATCGAGCGCCATTTCTTATGCGATCTGGCTCACTGCAAAGGAGAATGCTGCGTGGAAGGCGACGCGGGCGCACCGCTCGAGGAGGAGGAATTCCACAAGCTGCGTGAGATCCTGCCGGAAGTTTGGAACGACCTATCACCCAAAGCACAAGAGGTTATCAACAAGCAGGGTGTCGGTTACATCGACGAGGACGGCGACATTGTCACCTCTATTGTCGACGGCAAGGATTGCGTCTTCACCTGTTACGATGCTGATGGCATCTGCAAATGCGCCATCGAGAAGGCTTACCGAGAGGGAAGAATCGACTTTTACAAGCCCATCTCCTGCCATCTCTACCCGATCCGGATTACGAAATACCCGGAATTCCAGGCAGTCAACTATCATCGCTGGAAAGTATGTAAGGCGGCGGAAATATTGGGTGAGAAGGAGAAGTTACCCATCTATAAATTCTTGAAGGAGCCGCTGATCCGCAAGTTTGGACAAGCTTGGTATGACGCACTCGAGGAATGCGCCGACGAGTGGAACCGGCAAAAGGAGACTAACGGATAACAATCTTCCGGACTACGTCATTCAGGCGGATAATATAATAACCTTTAGGCAGATCCAAGGCGTATTCGCCGTCAGGTTGCGAGACTCGGATCTCTTTCACCTTGATGCCGACTACGCTGAAGATCTCAATCACGCTGTTCACTGGCGCAGCCGAGATCTTAATCCGGTTCTCATAAGCGACAATCTCCGTCTTTTCCACCTCTTGCGTCACGGCACGAGTTTGCTTAGCCGACGGAACGACTTCAGTCGCCCAGCCGTCAATCCCGTTCCCCATAAGCAAAAGGGCAGACAACGCTAATGATTTCCAAAACATTCCCATACGATTATCCGGATTTCTCCACAAAATTAAGAAGAAAAATCGTTCCCTTTCTCAGAAAAACACTTTTTATTCATCAAACGGGCCATTCAGACCGACAAAACCATTCCCTCGTTCCCCAAAATCGTCTCCGGGAAAACCTCACGGGCCTCATCCAACAAGAAAGCCGTATTCTCGTAACGAGCCGAATAATGACCGATCACCAGACGCTTTACGCCAGCCTCGCAGGCGATCGTTGCCGCCTGACGGGCCGTCGAATGGAACGTTTCCTTTGCCCGAGCCAAATCCCGCTCAGCGAAAGTGGCCTCATGATAAAGTAAATCAACACCTTCAACATAAGGGACTATCTCCGGATGAAAAGCCGTATCGGAACAGAAGGCGTAACGTTTAGGCTGCTCGGCAGGCCTGGTCAGGCGGGCATTGGGAATCACCTCACCTTCAGGTGTAATAAAGTCGGCACCACGCTTGATCCCCTGGATCTGACGAATCGGGACCTGATAGAAGTCAATCATCTCACGGATGATATGTGCCTCCTTTGGTTTCTCGGCGAAAAGATAACCACAACAGGGAATCCGATGCTTTAACGGAATAGACCAGACACTCAACGAGCGATCCTCCATGATCAAGGCGTGCCGGGTCGTATCGACCGGCTCAATCCGAACATCAAAAGGCATTCCCTTACAAAAGAGACGCAGGATCGGCTCAAGGAAATCCTCCAGCTCTTTCGGTCCATGAATCACCAGCTCACCCGTACGCCCCAACATACCCAAAGTCGAGATCAGGCCTGGCAAACCAAAACAATGATCGCCATGCAAATGAGAGATGAAAATATGCGTCAGCCGACTGAATTTCAGGTGGGCATGACGTATTTGCAGTTGCGTGTTCTCTCCACAATCGACCATGTACAACTTATCCCGAAGGTTAATCACCTGAGAAGTCGGCAAATGACGGGTTGTCGGCAACGCCGATCCACATCCTAAAATATGCAAGTCAAAATCAGCCATAATCCATCAAAGAATCTCCCGCGAAGTTAAACCAATAATCCTGGTTCAACCAATTTATCTTTCCATTTTATCCGATCCCCATAAGCCTCATGGCGGGAACACACAAAAAAAGAGGCATCGTCACGACGCCTCCTTCTCTATAAGGAATAAATGATAAAATAAAAGTTATGTGGAAGGTTATTTGCTAATACTATTGAATATTGCCATTCTCAAAGCCACTCGCGTTGGAAATGCTGTTATCCCCAAAACCGCCATTTTCCGTCTCGTAAAGAGCAGTCTTATCCGTATTATACTTGACGGTATAAGTCCGCTCGCCACTGAAAGTACGCACTTTCACCTTCAAGTCTACCGTCTTGCCCTTAGTATCAGGCAATGACGCGAGATTAAACGCTACCCGCCCTGAGCCTGAGGAAATCGCCGGATCTCCTTTAGCGTGATGACGGAACTCAACCATGTATGGATCATTCTCCGCATCGGGCTGGATCAGGTTGATATAATGCGCCTTCTGCCCGCCTTGCTTGACAATGAAATAGAAATTCAGGTAACCATCACCGACCCAAACATTCTCTACACCCGGGATATCCACAGGATCCGTTCCATAGATCGAATCGTTAGCGGCGCCCATATCGGGGGCGATCTGCTTTGTCAAAATATCATGAATACCATTCAACTTGATGTAATGGGCGAATCCCTGAATCGAGTCGCTCAATATGGTAAAGCTTACAAATGCCCGTTGATTCTCTTTCGGCTCATAATCCGGATAATTTGTGGCCGCCGGCCATAAGGTTTTTCCGTTGTCCAACCGCAAATAGAACACGTTGCCTCCTTGAGGAACCACCGTGGCGATCGCCAACCAAACATTATCCAACGAATAGTTCGGATCGTTCACCAAATCATCATCACCCAAACAAGAGGGAAGCGAAAATAGGGTCACAGCCGCAACCATCAACATCAGAATAATCCTCTTTAGATTTTCCATAAACTAATACTTAAAGAATCTATCTTCAATCTGTTTCTGTAGGGTTAGACGGTAAAAGCAGGGGAAACGCTGCACCCCTTATCATCTAAAAGATGTTAATGGATCAAAGAGTTATAGATCAAGCGAGCGGTCCGTTCCGAAGCGCCCGGCTCACCCAAGATCCGGATCACCTCATCATACCCATCCAACATCGCCTGGCGATAGGACGGTTCTTTTATGATCCGGCCAAGCTCTTGCCGGATCGACTCTAACGAGAAACGTCCGCCAAACAGCTCCTGGACCACTTCTCGTCCGGCGATCAGGTTCACCAACGAGATATATGGCGTATGGAAGAAATGCTTAAATACAAAGCTGGCCAATTTTCCCGCTGGCGTATAATAGCAAACCACTTGCGGTACCCGGAAAAGGCAAGTTTCCAACGTCGCCGTACCGGAAGTGACCAAAGCAACCTTGCTCTCACGAAGCAAAGCATAAGTCTGGCCAAAAACGATCCGCACGTCCGAATCACCCATATAGCTCCGATAATAATCAGGATCGATACCAGGAGCGCCAGCGATCACCGGTTGGTAATGAGGAAAACATGCGGCGGCACGCAACATAGTCGGCAAATTGTCTCGAATCTCCTGTTTCCGACTTCCGGCCAAAAGCGCCAGAATAGGCCGCTCACGATCCAAATCGCACGCTTCGGCCAAGCTCGCCTCTCCAGAAGCCGACTTCAGGAAATGAGAAACCGAATCAACCGATGGATTCCCAACATAATCCACCGGATAATTAAGCTTATGGAAAAAGTCGACCTCAAAGGGCAGGATACAGAACATCCGATCCACATAACGACGAAAATCCTTGATCCGATACTGTTTCCAAGCCCAGATCTTCGGTGAGATATAATAATGAACCGGAATGCCCAACCGCTCATGGACAAACCGGGCGATCTTCAGATTAAAGCCTGGATAATCAACCAATATCACCACATCGGGAGCGTAAGCCTCGATATCCGCCTCACAAGTCCGCATATTCCGCAAGATTGTCCGCAGATGCAGCAGGACAGGGATAAAACCCATATAGGCCATTTCCCGGTAATGCCGAACCAAAGTGCCGCCTACGGCCCGCATCAGGTCGCCACCCAAGAAACGGAAGTCCGCCTCCGGATCAATCTTAGCCAAAGCGGCCATCAGGTTCGAGGCATGCAAATCGCCCGAGGCCTCACCCGCGATCAGGTAATATTTCATGGTCTGACTATAATTTCCAGTTATCCAAATGACTCATGAACTCATAATCGGTCACGTCGACCTTACAAGGTACCAGACTGGCATAACCCGCGTCGAGCGCTACCATATCGTTGTCCGGCAAGATCGGCTCACGACTCTCGAAATCGCCCGTCAACCAATAGACCGGCTTGCCGGCCCCATCCTCCGAAAGCTTGAACTCGCGCACCCAACGGCCATCTGTCTGCCGACACACCTTGACTCCTTTTACCCGATCGGTAACAGGCACGTTCAGGTTCAAGTAAGTACCATGCGGCAAGCCCTCCTCAAGAACTTTCTGGGCCACTTGCCGTCCCAACCGGCACGACTCCGTAAAATCGGCATCTGCCCGATGATCGAGCAATGAGACACCTAAAGAGGGAACATCAAAAATACAACCCTCGATCGCGGCGCCCATTGTCCCCGAATAATTCACGCAAATCGCCATGTTACCACCATGATTAATACCCGACACCAAAAGATCCGGCTTGCGTTCCAGCACTACGTTAATGGCCAATTTCACACAATCGACCGGCGTACCCGTGCAACGGTAGACAGTCAGTCCCGGTTCCTCACGCACCAAGGCATACTTGATCGGGATTAATGAGGTGATAGCGCTGCTCATACCTGATCTCGGCCCGTCGGGAGCGAACACGACCAGGTCGCCCAAATCCCGGAGAGAATTCACCAGTTCATTAATACCCTTGGCCAAATAGCCATCATCATTCGTGATCAGAATTAAAGGTCTCTCTTTTGTCATACGAATCTGTTCCTGATTTTCTGTTTTGAGTTGCGCGAATATACGCAATATTTCGTGGGCCAAACCTTAAAAATCTGTTTCTATGAGGTTGAGAATTGTGAAATTATCACTCGCCAATAGATGAGATTAAAAGGGAAATATGTATTTTCGCGAGTTATCAACAAGAAAGGCGACTTATCAACAAAACGAGCATTGTTTCGGACGAACCTTGTGGCGTTCGCTTTTAAATGCTTAGTTTTGCCTGCGAAAAACGATGTTTAACATGGGAAAGATTATCGCCTTAGCAAATCAGAAAGGTGGCGTAGGAAAAACGACCACGACCATCAACCTGGCGGCTTCGCTTGCCGCCCTTGAAAAGAAAGTACTCGTTGTCGACGCTGACCCCCAAGCGAATGCCTCATCCGGATTAGGGATCGACATCCGCAACGTAGAGCTTTCTATTTATGAATGTCTGGTGAACGGGGAAGACCCCGATGGCGCGATTGTCCCGACGGAGGTAGAGGGCCTGGAAATCATCCCCTCGCATATCGACTTGGTCGGGGCTGAGATTGAGATGCTGAACCTCGAGAACCGTGAGCGGATCTTGAGAAACATCCTGGAGCCTTTGAAAGGCCGTTATGATTTTATCCTGATCGACTGCTCGCCCTCTTTGGGACTGATTACGGTCAATGCCCTAACGGCTGCCGACTCGGTGATCATCCCGGTTCAATGCGAGTATTTCGCCTTGGAAGGAATCAGCAAGCTGCTGAACACGATCAAGATCATCAAGTCAAAATTAAACCCGGCGCTCGAGATTGAGGGCTTCTTGCTGACGATGTACGACTCTCGCTTGCGCCTGGCCAACCAGATTTATGAGGAGGTGAAACGGCCGTTCCGCGATTTGGTCTTCACGACCGTCATCCAGCGGAACGTCAAGTTGAGTGAGGCCTCCAGCTATGGCAAGCCTGTCTTGTTGTACGACGCCGACTCTAAAGGTTCGCAGAACCACATGCAGCTGGCGCAAGAGATTATTGACAAGAACAAACAATTATGGCAACAATAAAGAAATCAGCTTTGGGAAGGGGCCTTGATGCCTTGATCACGATGGACGACCTCCGTACGGGCGGCTCGTCGTCGATCAGTGAGATCGAGCTTAGCAAAATCCAACCCAATCCGGAACAACCCCGCTCCATCTTCGAGCAGGAAACGCTTGAGGAGCTCGCGGCCTCCATACGATCAATCGGCATTATCCAGCCCATTACCTTAAAGGAGATGGGCGACGACCGCTATATGATCATCTCCGGCGAACGCCGTTACCGGGCTTCCCTTATGGCGGGACTCGAACGCATCCCGGCCTATATCCGGACCGCCGAGGACGATAATGTCGTCGAGATGGCCCTGATCGAGAATATCCAACGTGAGGACCTTAACGCGATCGAGATCGCGCTGGCTTACCAAAAACTCCTGGACAATTACAACTTGACCCAGGAGGCATTGAGCGAGCGGGTCGGCAAGAAACGGGCGACCGTAGCCAACTACCTGCGCCTGCTGAAACTGCCAGCGGAGATCCAGATGGGGTTGAAAGACAAGAAAATCGATATGGGTCACGCCCGTGCCTTGATCCCGGTCGAGGATCCAGAGGTACAGCTCGCCCTTTATGAGCAGATCCTCGAGCAGGGATTGTCGGTCCGAAACGTCGAGGAGTTGGTTCGCGGTATCGCCGCTGGCGAGAAATTGCCGGAGAAAAGCGCCAAGGAGACCCGCAAGCCGATGTTGCCCGAGGAATACAAGATGCTGAGAGAACACCTTTCGCGTTTCTTCAACACGAAAGTACAACTCACCTGCGATAACAAGGGAAAAGGCAAGATTACCATCCCTTTCGCTACCGAGGAGGAATTGGAAAAGTTGATCGGCCTATTGGATAAATTGAAATGAGATATTGGACGCTCTTGCTACTGCTGTGCGGATGGCTTTGCCGATACACGACGGTCAACGCGCAAATCAGCCAGGTGCCGGCCCGCGACTCGATTGAGGTCGTGACCGCGGACTCGGTCGTGACCAACGTCATGGCCGAGGCCGATACGACCGCGACAGCCATCATCGCCGACACGACAATGACCGTAGCCAAGGAGGCGACCGCGTTTAAGCCCAACCCCACCAAAGCGGTGTGGCTGGCCCTGATCCCGGGTATGGGACAGATTTATAACCGGAAATACTGGAAATTACCGATCGTCTATGGTGGACTGATGGGGTGCATGTATGCCGTTACCTGGAACAACAAGAACTACCAGGATTACTCGGAAGCCTATCGCGACATCATGTACGACGCGGAACATAATAAGGATAACCCCGACGCCTGGAGCGACAGCTGGCAGAACCTCAGCTCGCGCGACCCGGCCGAGGCCATCAACGACACCAATTACCAGGACCAGATCAAGAGCCGGAAGGACTATTTCCGCCGGTATCGCGACCTGAGTATCATCATCACTGTCGGTGTCTACGCGTTGAGTATCATCGACGCCTACGTGGACGCCCAGCTCTTCGACTTCGACATCTCGCCCGACCTGTCGATGCGCGTGGAGCCGGTTGTCTCACCCAAGACGAGCGTGTCGCCCGGCTTGTATGGATTGAATTGCAGTTTTAAATTCTAAGGATCGTGAAAAATATACTGATTGGCCTATTTTGCTTGTGTGGTTTCACCGCCCTCGCCCAGGAGGATTTCTCCGCCGAGGAACGTGAGGGGCATCTTGTCCTGTCGCGCGACTCGCTCGAGGAAGAGGTCGGCTTGATCCCCGAGGCGATCGACGCTGATGTCGACAGCCTGCTCCACTCCTGGCACGTGCGCTACTTCTCCAAGACGGAGGAATATTGCCACGATGATGAGGAGAATGTCTATTTTCCCGACTCGATCTATATCGAGCGACTGGAACGCCTGCCCCGTGTCATTACCCTGCCCTACAACAACATCGTTCGCGATTGCATCGACCTCTATGCCGAGCGCAGGCGCGACCTGGTGCGCTATATGCTGGGAATGGCCGATTTCTATTTCCCCATCATCGAGCAAATACTCGATGAGCATGGGCTGCCGATCGAGCTGAAATACCTCGCCGTGGTCGAGAGCGCGCTCAATCCCGTCGCCCTGTCGAGGGTCGGCGCCGCGGGCATCTGGCAATTCATGCTCCCGACCGGCAAGAGCTACGGGCTGGAGATCAACAGCCTCATCGACGAGCGGCGCGACCCGGTGAAGGCCACACACGCCGCCTGCCGCTATTTCGAGGACATGTATGCCATCTATAAGGATTGGAGCCTGGTCCTGGCAGCCTACAACTGCGGCCCGGGCAACGTCAACAAGGCCATCCGGCGATCGGGCGGGAAGACCGATTTCTGGGAGATCTTCCCCTACCTGCCCCGCGAGACGCGCTCGTATGTGCCGCTCTTCATCGCCGCCAATTACATCATGACCTACCATTGCGAGCACAACCTCTGCGCCCTGCAAACCAGCCTGCCGCTGGCGACAGACACGGTCGTCGTGAACCGCTCGCTCCATTTCGAGCAGGTATCGGATCTTCTGCAAGTGGATATGCCGACGCTCCGGGCCCTCAACCCACAATACAAACGTGATATCGTCCCCGGTAATGTCCGCCCGCTCGTGCTGAAGCTGCCCGCCGAGCGCACCTATGCCTTCATCGACAAGGAGGACACGGTCTATACGCACCGGGCCGAGGAGCTGCTGGCCAACTGCATACCGGTCGACTCCGGGCAATCACTGCCTCGTGCGGCCACTCGCGAGACCATCACGCATATCGTCCTGAAAGGCGAGAATCTCTACACCATCGCCAACCGCTATGGCGTCACCGCCAGGGACATTCGCAAATGGAACAGGCTCAGCTCCAACCGGGTGGCGAGAGGGAAACGATTGAAACTCTACGTGGATAACGGCGGTGTCTATCTTGCCGCCAAAGGGAAGGAAAAGAATGATAACGCGACGGCCAAAGCCGGCGACCAACGCCCGGCGGCCGCGGCCAGCGAGGGTTTCGTCTCCTACAAGGTCCGCTCGGGCGACTCGCTCTATTCCATCTCCAAGAAATATCCCGGCGTGACGGCCGCCACGCTCCAGAAAGTCAACAAGCTGAGCGGCTCCAACATACAACCGGGACAGATCCTGAAAATCCCGGTGGGCTAAAAGCACAAAAAAAAGAGGGGGAGCTTTTCAGAAAGTAGATATTTGATACCCCACCCTTCCAGGGCTTAATCTTTTTCCTCAGCGCGAAGGGCTAAATCTCGCCCGGCGTGCCGCTGTCGTCGCCCCCGCCCGGCTGCTCGGGGTCGGTCGGCTCGGAGGGGTCGGTTGGCTCTTCTGGCGTCTCCGGTTCCGGCTCCTCGCCGGTCGGTTCCTTGTCGGTGTCCGCCTCGCCCGACGAGGTGCCACCTTCCATGTTGGCATAGAGGTTGATCCGCGCGTTCACGTCGTCGATGAAACCCGCCAGCTCGTCCGACGGCTCGACGACCGCGTAAGCATTGACCACTTGGACGATCAGGTCGTAAGCCTCCCGAACCTCGCCCAATTTCTTGTAGGTATCCACCTCCTTGTTCCCCTGGCGGCTCTTCTCCTCCTCGGCCTTCGCCTCAAATTTCGTCTTGAAGCTCTCGTTCGCCTCCTTCAGGGCCGCGACCTCCTCCTCCAGGTGCAAGGTGGCGACCTCCTCCGCGTACTCGTCGAGCACCCGGCACAGGCCGTCGATCTCGACCGTTTCCTGTTGATACTGATGACGTTGAATATTCTTGTACGGAGCGATGTTCGCGCTCAACGTATTCGCCGCCGCCGCTTTCGCCTCGAACGGGCTGCTCACGTGCGCCCGGATGACGCTGCTCACGATCCCCACCACGCGGTCTCGCAAGTCGTCGTCCGCACGCAAAATCTGGGTGCTCGCGTAGGCCGTCGGGCGCCGGATCAGCTCCTGCGCCTCCTCAATTTTATCCAAATAAACCGTTACTTGTGTCTCGATGTGGAGCGCCGCCGGCGTGTATTTCTCGATCAATTTGCTCACGCTCTCATGAAAAGATACCCGTACGCCCGCCGTCAATTGCGTCTCACCAAATGATTTGATTTGTTTTGCCATAATAATCTATTTAAAGTTAATTTCCTGTTCAAAATCCCACGCGGCCGACGCGCGGGCCATCCAAGCCCCTGGAAACCTTCCGCACGCCATGCGCGGGCCGTCCAAGCCCCTGGGAGCCTTCCGCACGCCATGCGC
>ERZ779874.2854-NODE-2854-length-13822-cov-2.687368_pt1 | contig 13822 bp, 6 predicted proteins | sample MGYA00511031_ERZ779874 | MGnify/ENA primary metagenome ERZ779874 (study PRJEB29588, sample SAMEA2156850) | human gut metagenome | biome: human gut; feature: human-associated habitat; material: faeces | place: Denmark | collected 2008/2010 ...
TGAGGACAGTGGAGGAGCCAATTCTTCCTGCCTTGTGTAAAATTATTTTTATTGGTATGTTGGTTCTGACGACAGCAATGCTTTTGGTAGATATAAATGCATTTGTAAGATATGATTCTCATCTTGGGGGACTTCACTTATACAGGAACATGGTTATGACCGGATTGGGAAGCTGGGGGATGTTCTCTGTTCTTTTAATCCTATGTTGTTTCTTTGGAATGAAACAGGAGAAGAAACGTTTCTGGAAGAAACGAAAAGAGGGTGGAATTGTTGATGAAACTCAGGAAGACCGTGAGCGTAGTCAGAGAGCTATACGTAAAATCATGAATCCCTTCGTTTTGTATATGAAGACTTCACTTATCGGATTACTGTTCTGGGTGATTTTGCTTGTCGTATATCTTTTTTTATCAAAATAGAAGACCTTCTCTGCATCCGGCTAAAAGCATCTTTGCAGAGAAGGTTGTTTTTCTTATTTTTCTTTAATGTGGCCTGGACAGAGAAATCAGAAGACAAGTAACATTGGAGCAGTAATGCTTCATTTGCCAGTTCACCCGGATAAACAAGTGTCGGTTGCGTTTTTAGTTTCACCATTCCCGGTATATATTTGATATCCACTGGGTGAGGAAGCAGAGTGTACTCTTCAATAGAAGGAGCTTGGCAGGACGCCAAAAACAAGAAACAACAAAAGAGAATTAGTATATTTGATTTCATTGATGTGTATACTTAAATTATGGTTATATAGTATCCTTGACTGTTTTTATCGTAAAGACCAATATTGAATTAACATGGGGGCGTTAATATCACCTGACAAATGGCAATAGTTCAATGGTCTGATCAAGCAGACCGTTAACATAAGTACGCAAAATACCGTTCTTATATTCCAACTTTAAACGTAACTCGGAGTATTTCTGCGGAACATACCATTTACCATTCGTACCACGTGGCATGATTGCCCAAGTATCAGCTGTTCCCAGCATATTGGTACTGGTATATACTTTTCTTTGATAACGTACCTCTGGTTTCATAGTATTGGCATTCAGATAATACCCCAGTTTTCCAAGTTGCAACAGACAACCACGATATTTTACCGTATCAGGCTTCAAGGTTACGGAAATTACAAAGTCTTCCTTAAGATCAAATTTAAAATCCTTAGCTTGTTCAACTGTCATCTCAATATTCTCAGTTTCAGTCTTAACAGGGAAACCTCGAAAATCGGAATGAATCGCAGTACAATACCCCAACGGATGTGTGGTACTTACAATCCAGTCATAGTAATTGCCATGCATCCATGTCAGCCGTAACGGAGTATCTTCCGAATCAGGAATAATATAGGGACGCACATTATTGTACCGGGAATTACGGGTAACAGCCTCAACGGCAACCACATCTCCCCCATCATTCAGCATATATTTCTGTATCTCATATTTCCGTCCATATTTGCCTTCTACGGGAACAGAACAATAAATCACATTTGTCTGTGCAGGATCAATAGTCATTCCGCCACTGTAGCACTTCTCGATATAAGAACTTTGATGAAAATGTCCGCCGGCATGAGCCAGAAAGTTCTTTTTCCATTCTTTTCCTGTCCAGTGGGCATAATAATAATTGTGTGAGGTTTTGTCTTCACTGATACGAACCATGGCAATAACAGGATTCCCCGGTTTGTCGATGGCTATCTGCCATACCCAGTCACGCTCTTCAGGACTATCTACCACCGTATAAGGATACTGTTCTACATACTCACTTCTTTTATTTATCTGAAACGGGCCATCGGCTATGGTCGAAAGCACATTTCCCTTCACATCTTCCAGTTGCAAAGTGTGTATATCGATATAATTGAAATATAAGAAATTTGGACTCTCCTGATCAGGATGTCCTGTAGTATAAGTGAAAAGAATCTTATCTTTTCCATTCGACGTATATTTGGCATAGGGACGCGTTCCGGTAGACTGTACCAATTGGTAAGGTCCCCACTCCACGTTTATATTATCTTTTTTATCCGGTAGGGATAACTTGGCAATCGTAGGATGCCAGCCTATTCCACGCCAGCAAAGATAGATGTGATCCGGATCATCGGAAAGAATAAAGGGAGAAGGATAGGTGGTGTTATTCTCAGTGATAATTTTCTTCTCTTCTCCTAAAGTTGTAATGTCACCCGGTTCCCGCGAGATGCGATAGTAAAAACAACGTTCATCCGTATGGCGCGAATAGAATATCATGACACGCTCATCAGGCAGTATCAGGAAAGTCGGGTTATCATGATCATCCGGCTGGAAGCAGGAACGGATAAGGACTTCTTTCTGCTGCTTTTTATGAAAATCATATTGCATGGCTTTTATATTTCCATGAGTATCAATGTAGCCGATATAGGTTCGGTCTATACTGCCATCTTTACTTTTATAATGCAAGGCACGAGGATCGGCAAACCAACACCAAGCACCTTTATCCGTCACCTGATATCCTTCATTGACGATAGGCGCATCTTCGATGAAACGTACCATTTCACAAGCAGCCAATAAGAAAGCACCTACACCAAAATTGGCAGTAGAATTAGCATCCACCACTTGTCCGGGGATAGCTTTCTCACCAATAGGTTGTACATAGCCTACATGCCCATTCGGTTGCAAAGCCACTGTAGCAAGATATTCCCATGCTTTCAATACTACCGGTTCATAAGTTTCTCTATCCAATAAATCATTATTGACGCCCCACAGCAGACCATAGGTGAAGAAAGCAGTTCCACTGGTTTCCGGCCCGGGAGCATGTTGCGGATCGAGCATGCTTCGGGTCCAATAACCTTCCGGTTGTTGACAGGCGACTACGGCTTTAGCCATTGTCCGAAAACGGTCGACATATTCTGACCGGTATTTATCATCTTGAGGCAAGTCTTTCAGCACTTTGGCCAATGCAGCCAGTACCCAGCCATCACCACGCGCCCAAAAGTCCTTTTTACCATTTACACTTTTATGTTTAGGATAGACATACTTCGCATCACGATAATACAGACCAGCCTCTGCGTCATACATAATGCTATTGGCATATTCCCAGTACTCATGCAGCTTCTCCAAATAAAGCGGATTTCCGGTCACCTTATACAGTTTAGTCATAACGGGCATCACCATATAGAGTCCATCAGCCCACCACCAATAATCGGAGCGATCGGTACTCATTTCATATTCCATAACCTCGCGGGCACGGGCTATTTTCCGTTCGTCAGGCTCCACAGTATAAAGGTCGATATATGTCTGAAAACACACCTGATAATCGCCAAACAGAACATATTCATTACTTTCACCATAGCCGGATTTCCATTTAGACTTATCTTTGCTTCTGGCTCCCATCCACTGATTATGCCCAGCCCATGCTTCAGAATAATTGTAGTAAGCGGTATCCCCTGTCAGGAAATAAGCTTCCATGTTTCCGGTATGATAGGCAGCATGATCCCAGAATGACCAACTATGTTTAGGATGCGTAGTTTGCCAGTATCTGTTCACTTTATGGATAATACCGGACACATCGGACACCTTCGGAAGTTCGGTTGCTGCACACGGAAAATATCCGGAACAAAAAATAAGAGTCAGAAAAGCAAAAAACAGTCCTTTCATTGTTATTCTATTCATACTTGATTCTATATTGATTGATACAAATGAAAACGGGGTGATCTCAAGAAAAGAACGATCACCCCGTTCCTTATAATACCTATTGAAAAAATGCGAATTTACTACTCAGAAGAGCCGAAGCCCAATTTAGTTAGACAGGTTATCTTCGTCGGCTACAGCCTCCTGCCAGTTTCCCCACATCGGCACACTGTCATCATATTTGTCATAGCCATAATTCTGGCGTAGTTTTCCCAAACGATTGGCATCAATAGCTGATTGTGGAATAGGCAAATACAGATTACGCTTGTCAATGGTATATTTATGGTTCTTCACAATCAACTCCGGATTTTTATTATAGAATTCATTGTAATGCATAATGCGTTGATACCAATAACTTCCACCATTCGGGTCTGTACCTTCCTGTTTATCATAAGTATTCACATCATACGTATTTCCCCATTCATCCGGTTTTCCGCTTAGGGCAAGGCAATAAGACACACGACTCAATTCAAGATAGCGCCATTCTTCCAGATACAATTCACGTGCACGCTCATCCATGATATCTCCAATGGTTACAGTTGTGTAAAGCTGTTTGCACTGAGCTCTCTCCCTCACTTTGTTTACATCCAGAGCAGCACCGGCAGGATCGCCATTATAAAATTTTGCTTCAGCACGCAGCAAATAAGCCTCTGCCAGACGGTAGCAATACCAGTCGGCTATGCCACTTGTAGTGGAGCTGCTGGAAGCGCCATTGAACTGTGTACTACTTTCTTTCGCCTCGGCATTCTGGTCCATTAAATAGATTTTATAGTGAGGCCATCCGAACCAATCACGGATTGTATCCTTACACCAAGACTTCTGAAGATACTGACCATAATATTTGGAAGAAGGATTATTGACCCTGACAGAATCCATCATCATCCAGTTTCCGCTCTTTGTACTACGTCTCAAATCTCCCTCATCATCTACTCCATTCACTTCCCACATACCATATTGAGAGTAATAAGTAGGGTGCAAATAACCTGTACCACGACCTATGGAGCGATTATAATCATATTTAGAGTCATAATTCTTATCGCTACGAGCAAAACTTTTCACAGCTTGTACTCCATTAGGATCCAATAGATTACTCTTGTCATCCCACAATGGACCCAGAGCACGCATTGTATTGAAAGCAACAAAAGAATTCGATGAACCGATACCGCGATTAGGCATACCCAGTATCACTTCTTTATTTTCGGCTATCAACTTATTTTCAGGTCGGTGCAAATCCCAGATCACATTGCGTTGAATAGGCCACGTTTCTGTATTGAAAGGAGTGACAAAAGTACCAAAGGTATTCGTCATCAACGAATAACCGGAGTTATCTATCACTTCATTCAGCTGCTGAATAGCCTTCTCCCACTGTCCGGTTGCCAGATAAAGTTTAGAAAGTAACATGCGGCAAGCTCCCTTATTGACCAGACCGATCTCTTTCATATCCTTTTGTTCCGGAACCCACTGTACGGCAAATTCCATATCCTCAACCATCTTCGCAAGAATGGCCTCACGGGAAGTTGTTTTATAGTCGAACTTCGGACCTTCTATAATCTTTGTCACCAATGGGACATCCTTAAACATAAAGACCAATGACAAATAACGATATGCCCGATGAAAATAAGCCCAACCAATGTATTTATTTCTGGAAGCTTCGTCCATATCCTTAATTTTGCCGATATAGCTGGTTATTGTATTAGCTGATTTTATACCTGTATAAGTTTCACCCCAGAAATACGAGAACTGATTCACTTCGCTGCCTCCGCCGCCCATTCCGTCCGAAGGAGTCAGGCGTTCGGATGGATCTGCCCAGATAGTACTCTGATCTGTTTTTCCGGCAACAGCTAAATCGGTATGCATAAACAATGTATAGAAAGGAGTTACCAGATTGGCAGCTTGATAATAGGTCCAGTAATTGCGCAAGTGTCTATCCAGCGTAGCTACAACAGAGCGCAATCCGGCTTCAGTAGTAAAGGTTTGTTCAGGTTCATAGAATGAAAGCGGGTCCGGTTTCAGGAAGTCTTCTGAACAAGAAGAACACAACACACCGACAGCAACCATACCTATTAATGCTATATTTTTTATCTTTTTCATATCCGTTATGTAATTAAAGAGTTAAAGTTAATCCAATATTAAAGGTTCTCGGAGCCAAACCACCGGTTTCAGGGTCCCAGTATTTCCAGTCTTTAGCCCAAACTGCAACATTCTTGATGCTTCCGCTAATAATCGCCTTTTCTATACTCCAGCGTGAAATGAACTTCTTGGGCAGTTTATAGGCAAGTGAAATGTTGTCCAGACGAATGAATGAACGATTATGTAATTTGCCCGGTGTAGTCACTCCCGACGGACCTTGTGCATCTAAGCGTCCATATTCATTGGTCGGATTATCTACAGTCCAATATCCCTTCTTAGCATATACATTCTGACCATTCGTCACTTTTGAGCCTGCATTATCTTTATTCAGGTAATCTGTTTCCAGACTCTTATGCCCCATCTTTGAATAAATATTGAATGAGAAAGTTAGATCTTTGAAGAAAGTAAATTCATTACGCATAGACCAATTCACTTTCGGACTGCTTTGTCCCAGGAATTGCTTGTCATCATTGTCATACACGATAGTAACACTACCGTCTGCATTTACTTTATCATTATCAGGATTGTTCCATACCTTAGGGTCACCCGGACGCTGTCCATACTTGGCAGCTTCTTCCACTTCATCTTTCTGCCAGATACCGGTTACTTTATAATCCCAGATAGCCCCAATAGGCTGTCCGATAAACCATTTATTGGAAATATCATCTCTTTCTTTAGTACCTATTACTTCACCTTGAGCATTAAGCACATTTTCATACTCATAATACAGATGCTTGATTTCATTCTTATTAAATGAAAATCCTATCGTAGTATTCCATTCCAGCACATCATTTTTAATATTTGTTGTACTTAATGAGATTTCCACACCACGGTTCTGCACCTCTCCCAAGTTCGTAGTGACTGAACCAAACCCAGAAAATCCGGGTAAGGACTGATTCATAATCATCTGTGTAGTAGGCATGTGATAATACTCAACACTACCACTGATACGGTTATTCAGAAAGCCAAAATCTAAACCAATGTTCCAGGCAGTGGTCTTTTCCCATTGCAGATGCGTATTGGCCAGACGGTTCATTGTAAAGTAACGATATTCTGTCGTATTACCACTTGCGTCTACATAACCATAAGTACCTCCGGTACCTGAGCCCAGGTCGGCAAGAGCAATATAGGGATTAGCCAATGAACGGTTACCATTCTGTCCCCAAGAAAATCTCAGCTTACCGAAACTCATCGGTTCCCAATTGAAAAATTTCTCATTTGTGAAAGTCCATCCGAAGGCGGTTGAATAGAAAGTTGCACGCGGATTGGAAGTACCAAAAGCTGAATAACCGTCGCGGCGTATAGAGCCGGTAAACATATATCGGTCATCATACGAGTAGAACAGGCGTGCAAGCATACCGTCAGCGGTTTCATGTCCATCATCCGAACTGAAAGCACTGGATTCTTTGTCACCTGCTTTTACATAATGGAAGCCCAAGGCATCAGTCGGTTGTAAGTTATTGGCACTCAAATTGTCACCCCATGAACGTCGTTCTTCAGCTTCCTGTACTAGTGTCACTGTAAAATGGTGCTTCTCAAGAAAAGTTTTATCCCAAGTCAAAGTGTTGTTCAGTGACCAGTCAAAACGCTTACCATTGTTACGGCTTGCCGACCCTGCCGTTACATCAGGATCTTTTGAAGACTGAAAAGAACGGTAATAGTACCACTGGTAACGCGGTGCTATATTGAAGGCATAAGTGATGCCGAACGGTAACGTCAATTTGGCATTCAAAATAGTATTAAGTACTGTATAACCCGACTCACGTTCCTTAAATTGTTGTCTGTAATCATAGTTGTACCCCGTATTTCCTGAAACATTTCCCATCGGAAAGCGCTCCAATTCTCCATTTTCATTCCGATAAGAAGCAAATGGGCTGTTTTCAGTGATCTGCTTGCCCCAGTCTACCGTGGTATCCCCATCGGTACGCTCTTGGAAGTTGACATTAGCGCCTACTTCAAACCAGTTGGTAACTTTTGCATTCACTTTCATGTTAGAACGGAAAGTGGTATAATCATTACCTACTGCCACTCCTTCATTATCCATATATCCCAGAGAGAAATAGTAATTCACACGATCGGTAGCGCCAGACATGCTCACGTTGTAATTCTGGTTGAGACCTGTACGAAAAGAATGATCGTACCAATCAAAAGTTTGTCCCAAGAGAAAATTGGCAAGGCTATTTCCCTGTAAACCAAGCCTAGTGGCTCCCCATACTTCTTGGTCGGAAATGTCCGAACCCGCATTGGTATATGCACGCCATTGGTCAAGGGTAATACCGTATTTATTCAGATTTTCCTGTGTGGGAGCATCATAATATCCTGCAGGGTATTTTTTCTTATCCGCCTGATACTCTTCATAAGCACCAGTTTCAGGGTTTACACCGTATGTACCTGCAACATACCAATCGCGGCGATACTTCAAATAACCTTCCCCATCATAAACATCACGGTTAGCTCCCATTGTAGAAAAGCTCCAGTTGGTACTGAAATTAATCATCGGTTTACCATTTTTTCCTTTCTTGGTAGAAACAATAATAACACCATTAGCAGCTTTTGCCCCATACACAGCAGCGGCAGAAGCATCTTTCAATACATCAATTTGCGCAATGTCATCCGGATTGAGTTCGGAAAGTTCTCCATAAAACATCATGCCATCAAGAATAATCAGCGGATCATTATGCCCACCGTCTGTATAAAGAGAACGTTGACCACGAATTTGAAGAGAACCACCACCTTTCGCAGAAGCATCCATACCCACATTCAAACCCGGTGTACCACGTAGTACATCCTGTACTGTCTTGGGTGCCTCGTTAGCAAGATTGTCCGGACGAATCTGAATGACAGAACCTGTCAAATCCTTTTTACGCATCGTACCATAACCCACTACAACCACTTCGTCCAACATCTCAGTATTCTCCTGCAATACTATATTTAAAGGTTTTCCTGAAATGGCTTTCACACTGGCCGTCTGATAACCGATAAATGAGATTTCAATAGTTGCATTAGCAGGAACACTCAATCTGAAGTTTCCATCAATATCGGTTATCACACCATTGGATGGATCTCCTTTTTCTTTCACGCTGGCTCCAATCACAGGTTCCCCCGTTGCGTCTTTCACAATACCAGTAATGGTCTGTTTCTGTTGTTGCACTGTCTGTACGACATTAACATCATCTTCGGCAAATACCGCCAAAGGATGAATACCGACGAAACCTACACAGATTAGCAAGGCTGTTATCGCCTTTCGATTTCTTTTGAATCTAAACGAATTCTTTTTCATCGTCTTTTAAAATTTATTAGATAATTAAGGTGACTAATTCAACAAGATGCATATATGTTCTTTGTTCTAAATCGTTAGCCAAAAGTAGGTGGATATAAGGAATAAGAGGATGAATCATTACCGGGAAAGGGTTATAAACGCCTTATAAGCAGGTTTCCGGTAATAATTCACCCTCCTATTACTCACTTTTTCGGAAGTTTGCTCCATATATTATTTCATTAATTCTAAAAACATATGAGAGCATACCTTATTGACAATCCATTCATGAATCCGGTTACAGAAAAACTGGAAGTCATAATACTTCCTTCGACTCTTTACGAAGATATTACAAGCTATATTACCCAATTGCTATCAAAAACAAATGCATTGTCTGCACAAATGCAGAACCAATCGAAGTATCAAAGAATTGCGCCCAATCCATCCGAGCAAGCATTCCTTAAACAAATACTTGCTGCTATCGAGAAACATATGGATAATCCGGATTTATCCATGCCACTCCTGCAAGCAGAAATCCATATATCCAGATCCATGCTCTATCGAAGAGTGAAAGCATTGACCGGATTGTCACCCAGTGAATTTATTTGTAATGTCCGCATGAAGAAAGCATGCAGCCTATTGTCGGAAAGGCAATACAATATATCAGAAGTAGCTTATAAGGTTGGCTTTAACGATCCGAGATATTTCAGCCAATGTTTCAAAAAGAAATTCGGTAAAGCCCCCTCTACCTTCAGACGGTGCGGAATAATAATATAGCGATAGCACTACCGTTATTATCCGGTAATACTATCGCTATATTTTGTTTCAGATAAAAAATCAATTCTTCATATCTTCAAAGAATCGATGAATGGCATCCTTACTGACTACCTTCAGTACAGCAGCCCCATCCCCAACAATTACCGTATCGAAAAGGAAAGACAAACTATCAAATCCCATTGGGTCTTTACTTATACATGAATAGTAATAAGCGGAAGCATCCTTGGCACTTTTATCGGCAGGTTTTCCTATGAAATTTCCTAGATAGTAATTGCCATCAAAGATGTTATTTGTGGATTTGGTAAGACGAATCTCCGATTCCTGAGGAGCAAAAAAGATATTTTCTTTAAATATAGTGTTATTAGCATATCCATCCCATGAATCAGATGTAATGATACTACGGTCTATGAACGAAGCCGTCTTAGGATTAACATGCAGGATATTATTGTTTATCAGCGTATTCTCACAAGGTCCACCGATATGAATAGTAGCAGAAAATATACCACTGCGTGTGGCACGTGGACGAATAGCATCATTAATGCTTACATTGTACTGTACTACCGTACCCTGATTGCCTACTCCACCGTCTGTCCCGGAATTACAAATTAAAACCATCCCCCCATCATTATCATGACTAAAATTATATTGAATGGTCGTATTATGGCAATTATAATCGGAATCAAAGCCTTGTGCATCCCAAGGGGCTTTATGGTCACTCACTTCATTAAACTGAAGAACACTGTTGTCGCAACTCCATGGCCAGAAACCGGCAGCAGCTTCGCTATGCGGTAGTGTTCCCGGACAATTACGCATCAAGTTATATTCTATCAGTGCCCCTTCACAGCCTATCGGAACAATACCGTCACCGGGAACTTCTTCTATCAGGTTTTTACGAACAACAGTATTGGTACTGGGATGCCAATTATTACGGCTGCTATAGGAAGACCAAATCATGCCATTCCTCTCACAACGGCGAATGATGCAATTCTCAATGGTCAATCCATCAAAGGTCGATATTACATCTTGCCCTTTATTCACAATTAAAATGCCAGAACCACCTCCTTTCTGCTTGATTAAGCTACCATTTACATCATGGATTTCCAATGCATTGAGTATGATGTTATGAGATACACCGTAATTCTCACACAGCACTTTTACACCCGTGCGGTGTGCCAGCCGTTCTGTACCAGTATTTACCACTTCAAGGTTCTGTAGTGTAAGGTAGTCCGAGTTCTGTACTAATATTGTATATAGTGAAGCGTCCGGTGCTTTGATACATGGTTTTCTACCGATACCGTAAGCATCTATAATAACCCGTTTATCAGCCTTCCCCTTCGCTGAGAGTTCCAAAATGCCGATAAAAACAGACCCTCTTCGAAATAGTAACGAATCTCCTGCACGAAGCTGAATATCTTTCAACCTCTCCAGACTTTTCCAAGCTGTTTGTTTACTCAATCCATTAGCATCGTCGTTACCTTGCAAGGCATCTACATAATAATTTTTTCCAGTCTTGGCACTGCTATCACAAACACAGAAAAAGGTGCATGCAAAGACAAGCAGCAATGTTGCCGTTTTTAGTTTAATCATAGTTTCCTTCTTTAAATTCATATTTATATTTAGAATTAATTCACGTCCTCAAAAGTAGAGGAATATAAATAAAAAGAAGGAGAACTATTACCGGAAAAGAGAGACTGATGGTTCAAAAAGGTACTTTCTTGCTAATAAATTCAATTCTCATACTTCATCATGTATTCTGTAGGAGACAGTCCGAACTTCTTCCTGAAACAAAGACTGAAATATTTAGGATCATTGAATCCCACTGCATAAGCCAGATCTGAAATACGGATTTTCTTCTTTTCATCTATCAAACGACATGCAGCTTGCAGACGAACATTATTGATAAATCCAGAAGGAGTAAGCCCCGTCAATAACTTCAACTTATCAGCCAGAGTAGTTCTCGCCATTCCCATCTCTGCCAAGAATTGTGCATGTTCAAAATTACAATCATCCAAATGTGCATTCACACAATCCACTGCTTTTTGGATAAAAGCCTCATCCATAGAAGTAAAATTCAACTCTTTAGCTTCAAACACTAATTGCTTACGAAAATCTATTCCCATACGGTTACTCTTCTTCAACAAATTGTCTATCTTGGCTAATAAAACAGACAAGCGGAGTGGTTTGCAGATATAACCGTCTGCCCCCGATTCATACCCCATTACCTGATCCTCATCAGTTATCTTGGCCGTCAACAAGATGACTGGAATATGGCAAGTTTCAAATTTCTCTTTAATCCTGCGACATAATTCTATTCCATCCATTTCAGGCATCATGATATCCGAAACAATCAGATTCACTTCTTCTTTTTCAAGCACAGCCAATGCCTCTACCCCGTTTCTTGCCTGTAAGATATGATATCTGCCCTGCAACAAACGGACCATAGACGACAAAAGATCCTCATTATCTTCTACCAGCAATAAAGAGGAACTACCCGGTTCTCTTTCAGCCATATCCGTAGCAACTGCTTCTTCTACTTCACCAATAGGCAGAACATTATAAGCTGCATACTCCATACTTTCATCAATTTCCTCTTCTTTGAATGCCTCCCGCCGCACAGGTATTTGTACCACAAATGTATTGCCTTCCTCTTTATTGCTAAAGGCATGGATAGTGCCATGATGCAATGCCACCAGATCTTTTGTCAATGAAAGGCCGATGCCGGTACCAATAGTATGGAACTTCCGATATTCACCTTCATAGAACCGTTCGAACAAATGCGCCAGTTTTTCTTCCGGAATACATTCTCCCGGATTGTTGACAGTGATTTTCAGTAATCCGGTTTCTTCATCATAAGACTGACATAGGGTTATGGCACCTCCTTCAGGAGTATATTTAGCAGCATTAGAAAGCAGGTTATATATAATCTTATCCAACTTATCTACATCGAAATATCCAGAACACTCTTCGGTCGCCTCCAAAGAAATAGATAATTTTTTCTTCTTTACCAAAGGAGCAAAAGCCAAAACGGAGTTTTTCAGGAATAAGCTGATATTACCACAAGAAACTTTCAACTTCAACTTTCCGTTTTCTACCTTTCTGAATTCAAGAATCTGCTGGATCAGTCTGATTAAGCGGGAAGTGTTGTTCTCCATAACCTGAAGAAGCCGCGAACTACTTGGTATTTCTTCCTTTAGTTCATCCACAGAGGCTGAAATTATAGATAAAGGAGTGAGTAGTTCATGTGTGATATTAGTAAAGAATTGCAGTTTGGCGTGATTGATTTCTTCTATCTTCTGGCGTTCAATTTTCCCCATTGCTATGGCTTGTCTCATACGAATGCGATTACGTACCATTCTATAGAAATAGTAGGTAATCGCCAGTATGCACAATACGTATACCGTATAAGCATACCAACTTTCATACCAGGCCGGAAGGCGGTTAAGGCTGATCTCAACCACATGGTCACTCCACAAACCATTTCCATCTGTAGCCTTTACCTGAAACACATATTTACCTTTACTCAACTTATTATAGAAAGCTGAGTTTTTTCCTGCCGACAAGTATATCCACTCTTTATCTATTCCGGATAAGCGATATGCATATCGTATCCGCGAACTATTCTGATAGTCTAAAGATGAAAACTGTATCTCAATATTTTGTTCTTCCGGATATATATCAACAACTTTCAATGATTTACCCGGCCGTTTATTATCCAGTAGAATACTCCGTCCCATAATCCGTATATCAGTTATAAGAATATCTTTGGGTTGGGAAATATTGTCCAGACGTTGAGAAGGAGAAATAGATAATATACCAGGAATACCACCAAAGTAAAGTTGCCCGTCAGCATCTTCAAACACAGACTGGGGAAGAAAACGGTTGAAACCAATATTTTTACTGGATGCATAGAAACTTCTGTAAGCTCCATTCTTAGGATTAAATTCCTTGACCTCCCTACTGGTTGTTATCCATACATGATGAAAACGATCCACTATGATATTGCTAATTTTGTCTCCGTTTA
>ERZ779874.2856-NODE-2856-length-13812-cov-4.158392_pt1 | contig 13812 bp, 10 predicted proteins | sample MGYA00511031_ERZ779874 | MGnify/ENA primary metagenome ERZ779874 (study PRJEB29588, sample SAMEA2156850) | human gut metagenome | biome: human gut; feature: human-associated habitat; material: faeces | place: Denmark | collected 2008/2010 ...
CAAAAATGAATCAAAAACAAAGACAAACAAAAAAGTATTAAGAGGAAAAAGAGAACAACTTTTTGGGAGGTAATGCAATGAAATTTGGGAAAAAGGTACTTTCAATGCTTCTGGCAACCGGCATGGTAATGAGCCTTGCAGCATGTAACAACAAGACAACAGAAGGTCCTGCTAACGGATCAGTAGCTGCTAAGGAAGTAACACAGCCTAAGTCATTCACAGTTATGGTTGATAACACAGTCGTAGCTGAGACAAACGGTGGTAAGGAGTTCTATGCATACCTTAAGACACTTCTTGGTGACGGAACAATCGATATTAAGTGGATTCGTCCAGATCACTCAGGATACTATGATGCAGTAGGTAATGCATTCAACGCAACAGATTCTATGCCAGACGTAGTTCTGCTTTCAGCTGATTACTATGCTCTGTATGCATCATCAGGTTACCTTTGGGATATGACAGATGCTTGGAATGCTTCTGAGACAAAGAACTCAGGCAGACTTATCAAGACAGCTGATAACGTACTTAACGCTCTTCAGGTTGCAGGTCTTGACGGACAGAAGAGAATGTACGGATTCTCACCATATCGTGGTAACGGATGCTGTACATATGTTAAGAAGACATGGCTTGAAGCTGCTGGTCATCAGGTATCAGATGTCCAGGGTAAGACTCTTACATTCGACGAGTACTATAAGATCCTTAAGGATATGCAGCAGGCTAAGAACAGCGTAGTTATTTCTTCAGCCGGTTACATCGGATCAGAGGCTCCTTATACAAACTACCTTCCAGAGTTCTATCAGAAGGCTCAGTACTCATTCTATAAGGCAGCTGATGGTAAGTACGTTGATGGATTCGCTCAGAAGGAGATGCAGGATGCTCTTACAAGAATCCAGACAGCTGTTAAGGATGGCGTAATTGATAAGGAATCAGTTAACAACTCAACAGCTAACGCTCGTGATAAGTTCTATGCAGATAACTCAGGTGTATTCACATACTGGGCTGGTACATGGGCTGACACACTTAAGACACAGCTTGAAGCTAAGGGCCTTGACAGCGAGCTTATCGCTATCAATCCTATCAAGGAACTTGGTACATATGTAGAGCGTATTGCACCAGCTTGGTGTATTACAACTCACGCTGAGAATCCAGAAGGAATCTTCAAGTACTTCATCGACACAATGCTTGATGGCGGCGACGTTCAGACAGCTTGGGAGTATGGCGCTAAGGGTACTCACTGGGATACAAAGGAAGAGTCAGTAACAGTTAAGGGTAAGGAAGATAAGCCAACAGAGTACAAGGAAGGCGAGTTCCATATGCTTCCATCACCTGAGAAGCCTACAGGTCTTATGAAGAAGAACCATATCGATCCAATCCTCGCTCTTGCAACATTCAAGAACGGAACAGATCCAGGTGCTAAGGCTCTCACAGATGTAGCTAAGACAAATGGTGAATTCTTCGCTAACAATTCAACAGTTGCTGTAGCTGTTCCTTACACAGAAGAGATGGCTGATAACATCTCTGATATCAACAAGCAGAGAAACATCATCGTAAGTAAGGTTGCTAACGGTGAGATGTCAGCTGCTGATGGTATCAAGGAATACCAGAGCAAGGTCGGCAACAAGGTTGACGAAGTTCTTAAGTCACTTAATAAGTAATTAGTTTTAATTAGTTTTTTCATGATAGGTTTGCTTTCAGGTGGGCAGCCACCTGAAAGCAGATTCTGTCTAAAGCAGCTTTTCTTAAGTAGGCTTGAATGAATTACGAAATTTTTTAGGAAAGAAGGAAGGTAAAAAGATGCAATGTAAGTCTTGTAATACAGAGTTACCTAAACATGCTAAAGTGTGCCCAAAGTGCGGCGCCAAGGTCAGCGATAAGGGACCTCAGAATCTTAAGGTAATTGCTATAGCCGGTGCTGTAATTGCGTTTATAGGTGGGCTACTGCCTTTTGTTCAGAATACTGGAGATGTTGAAAAAGCCTACAGCTTTATGAATATCCAGATGCCTGTATTCTGGTATCTGTATATGATTGCTTTAGTAGCAACAATTCTTCTTTGCGTAGCAAAGAAAGAAAAACTTTCAATTATTACAACTGCAATTGCAGGCGTAATTTTTGCAGTAGCATTTTTCGTATCACCATTCCTTGAATATGCCGGAAGACAGCAGGGCAAGGGCGGTACAGTTATTAACAAATATAACAATGTTATGCTTAGTGATCTCCTTTCTAATGGAGAGAACGGTATTGGTATGGGTACATTCGTTGTAATTATCGGTCTGATAGTCGCAATTATAGGTGTATTCTTCGATTTATTGAAGTATTTTAAGAAGGAAATTAATGTTGACGCAAAGTACATGACGAACTCCATCAACAAGAGTGTATGGTCAATGGTATACTACTACAGATGGTTCTATGTTATGTTCCTGCCGGCACTGATCTTTGTATTGTTATTCAACTACTGGCCAATGCTTGGTCTGCGTTACGCATTTACAAGTTATAAAATCACTAATCCGTATTACATAGGTATTACTCATTTCCATGAGATGGCTACAGCGGATATTTATTTCTGGACAGCATTTAAGAATACTCTTTACCTGAGTGTTATAAAGCTCATCCTTAACACAGGTGCAGCTGTTATCATTTCTCTGCTGCTCCATGAGATTTCTAACATTATATTTAAGAAGACAGTACAGACAATCATCTACCTCCCTCACTTTATGTCATGGGTTGTTACAGCTTCTCTGTTCCGTCTTATCCTTGCTCCAAGTTCATCAGGTATGGTTAACACATTCCTTGCAGAAGTACTTGGTATGTTTGGTGGTAACCCATCCAATGGTATCTTCTTCCTTGGAGATCCGAGATACTGGGTTGGCTCATATTTCGTAATCAATGTATGGAAGGATACAGGTTGGGGAACAATCCTCTTCCTTGCTACACTGTCAGGTATCAGCCCTGAGCTTTACGAAGCAGCTGAGATTGATGGTGCTAACCGTTTCAACAAGATGAGATATATAACACTGCCAGCACTTACTAACACAATTATTACAGTATTCATTCTTAACCTTGCTAAGGTTATGAACCTGTTCGAGTCAGTATTCGTACTTATGAACGATGCTGTATATGATGTATCTAACGTATTACAGACATTCGTATACTACAAGACATTCGGTGGTGGACGTCCTGATTACGGTTATACAACAGCCGTTGGTCTCTTCCGTTCTGTTGTCAGTGGTGTTCTCGTTATCATCTGTAACTATGCAAGTAAGAAGGTCCGCGGACGCGGTATTGTGTAAGGAGGGTGTGAAGAATGAGTGAAATCGTAGTTAAGAAGAAAAAGAAGAAAGTAAAAGTATTCCCAATTGTTAATGCAATTATCTTTATACTTATTTCTTTAATCATACTTGTTCCTATGTGGAAGGTTATCGTTGACTCTTTCGATGCCCGCGCTGGTTATGGTATGTTATTTTGGCCACAGGTATTCTCTATCAATGGCTATAAGGAAGTTATTACTAATGCCGTGCTTTACAAGCCATTCCTTATTTCTGTATTCGTTACAGCAGTAGGTTCATTACTTGGTCTTACACTGGCAACACTTGGTGCTTACGTACTTATTCAGTACGAGATGCCTGGACGTAACTTCTTCGCTAATATGTTACTGTTCACAATGATATTCAATGGTGGTATGATTCCTACATACCTCGTTATGAAGAACCTGCACCTCCTCAATACACTTGGTGCCGTTATCTTCCCACTGGCTATCAATGTATATAACCTCGTACTTATGAGAAACTTCTTCGAGGGTATTCCGGGAAGTTTGTTCGAGGCAGCACAGATTGACGGATGTTCTCCAATGGGCATCTTCTTCAAGATTGTACTTCCTCTTTCAAAGGCAGCTATTGCCTCAATCGGTCTGATGTTCATGGTAACATTCTGGAACGATTATACAAACTTCAAGATTTATATTAATGATAACTCACTGTTCAACTTCCAGATTAAGCTTCGTAGCTTGGTTATGGATAACGATATGCCTGATGTTGGTGGTGTAGATCCTAACACAGTTAAGAATGCAGCTACTATCGTTGCTATTCTTCCGTTCATGATTATGTACCCATTCCTTCAGGACTACTTCGTACAGGGCGTTAACGTAGGTGCTGTTAAGGAGTAATCTATAGTATCTACAATATAATATGAATTATAAAGGCTTTGCCTGCTGATGTGTCATTTGCATGACATGTCATTGGGTAAAGCCTTTTTTGACACAAACTTTCTGTAAAATGGCAGTATATATGTTGCTTAAATGTGGTAATTGGTGAAAAAGTGTAGTAAAATGGATTCATTAAGTAAACATATTGGACAGGTATATATTAAGAAATATGTCAGAATGGAGATTGAGTGATATGGATACAAAGATTTTTTGGGCAGGGGATTCCACTGTAAAGCAGAATAATTATACGAGTTTTCCACAGACAGGAATCGGTCAGGCATTCGAACTTTTTATAAAGCAGAGCATACGTATTGAAAATTATGCGCAGAATGGCAGAAGTACCAGGAGCTTTATAGCTGAGGGACGCCTTGATGCAATAGACAAAAGAATAGGTGAGGGTGATTTCCTTTTTATACAGTTTGGACATAATGACGAGAAGAAGCAGGATCCATCCAGATATACTGAGAGCTTTGGTTCATATCAGGAGAATCTTCTCAAGTTTATAGATGTAGCAAGAAAGCATGGTGCGCATCCGGTGCTTATAACTCCGTTATACAGAAGAAAGTTCAATGAGGACGGAAGGACGCTTGTTGAGGGTACGCATCTGGATTACCCTGAGGCGATGATAGAACTTGGCAAGCGTGAGAATGTACCGGTTATTGATCTGTGTACATCAAGCAAAGCACTTATAGAACAGTTTGGCGAGAAGGCAACAAGAAAGTGGTTTATGCATGTTGAACCGGGTATATATCCGCATTTCCCTGATGGGAAGGAGGATGACACGCATCTTCAGTACGAAGGCGCTTACAGATTCTCACAGCTTATTGCAGAAGATATGAAGAAGCTTGGCGGAGTATATGCGGATTTATTTATTGATCCGGACAGCGATTATGAGGACCCTGCAATGTTGATAGATTAATATTGATAGATTAATATTACTAGATTAATGTTGATGATTAATAGGAGGAGAATAATTGATTAATCAACTGGAAAATGCAATATATCTCGAGAATCTTTCACAGATTAAGAGAATATTACAGGAGAATCCCAAAGAGATAAACAGGGAAGATGAACACGGTGTTGCTATGGCATTCCTTGCAGCAAAGAGCGGTAATGAGCAGATTTTGAGATATATTGTGGAATATTCGCTTGCCAACATGAATATGGTGGACAGGGATCACCGCAATATACTTCATTATGCAACAATGTCCGGGAGCCTTAAGTGCGTGAAGTATCTCGTCGAGAAGGTTGGGATGTCTCCGGTTAGTGGTGACTTTAACCTTGTGACACCTTATGATATTGCACACGATAACAAATTTATGGATATCGAAGCGTATTACGAAGAGGTAACCGGGGCGCCAATTACGCAGATGTACCGTAATCCAATAAGAACGGGGTTCTATCCAGACCCTTCTATAGTCAGAGTCGGCGATGATTATTATATGGTGAATTCGTCATTTATATATTTCCCATGTATACCGGTCTCACACTCAAAGGATCTTATTCACTGGGAGATAATAGGACATGCAATAACCAATACGCAGTGGGCAATGCTTGATGAACTTGAAGGAGGCAGAGGCTACTGGGCTCCGGATATATCTTACTATGAAGGCAGATTCTATATTACAGCTACATACAGGCTTAATGACACAGGTACTGTGTACAGGAAGCAGATCGTGGTGTCCAGTGATAAGCCGGAAGGACCGTACAGCAAGCCTGCAATCATAGATGAGGATGGAATAGATCCATCAATATTTAATGATGATGACGGCAGAAGATATATGCTTCTTAACAGAGGTGCAAGAATATTTGAACTGAGTAAGGATGCGACTAAGAAGATATCTGAGGCGCAGATGCTTTATTACGGAAGCAATAAAAGGGCACCGGAGGGACCACACCTGCTTAAGAAGGACGGATATTATTATCTGTTTCAGGCTGAAGGCGGAACAGGCCCGGGACACAGGATAACCGTGGCACGTTCCAGGACACTTATGGGTAATTACGAGAGCTGCCCGTATAATCCGATAATGAGACAGAATGACGAGGGAGCAGCGATACAGCGCTGCGGACATGGTAAGCCGGTACAGACTCAGAACGGTGACTGGTATATGGTGTATCTGTGCGGAAGAATGGTAGGCGGTGGATACAGTATACTCGGAAGAGAGACAGCGCTCGATCCGATTGAGTGGACACAAGACGGATGGCCGATAGTAAATGGCCTTAAAGGACCGAGTGTATTACAGATTAAGCCGGGTCTTCAGGAATGTGTATATGATGAGCTGCTTAAGGATGATTTCTCAGAGCCGTATCTTGATACACAGTGGATGTTCCCGCGAGCTCCTGAGCTTGACGGAATAGAGCTTAAGGCAGGATTTCTTAAGATACACGGAAGTGTTGCAGATCTTAGCAGCATGAAAGCACGTAATGTTGTCCTGAGAAGACAACAGCATTTTAAATTTGATGCAGAATGCAAGATGAAGATTAATCCCATGGCTATGGGACAGAATGCGGGCCTTACATGCTATTATGACGAGAATACATTTCTTAAGTTTGGACTGTTCATGGAAGCAGCTGTGAGGGATGATGACAAGGCACCGTCATATGTAATGAAGATTAATGTTATCCAGCACATAGATGAGGATAATATTGCCTGTGAAGGAGTTGCAGTTGATACAAAGCAGAGATTCATATGGCTTAAGATAGTGACTAATTATCTTAAGAGAAGCTTTTATTACAGCTATGATGGTGAAAATTATACACATTTTGTGACACTTGATAATGTGTATTATCTGTGTGATGAGGGGCTTAACAAGGGCAAGAGGTTCACGGGAGCCATGGTTGGCATGTATGCATATGCCGGCGGGGAATATACGCATGTGGCCGAGTTTGATTATTTTGAATATAAGAGCAGATAACAGACAGGTTAATAAAAGGCAGATTAATAAAATGCAGGAGGTAATCTGAAGTGAAGAATCAGAAGGTAGAGAAGTTTATTGACGGGTATCTGAAGAATTTTAAGAGTGCCAAGGTTGATAAGTGGAATTATGAGGACGGATGTGTGCTTAAGGGTGCACAGATGATGTATCAGGTAACAGGTGAGGAGAAATATAAGACATTTATACTTGAGTACCTTAAAAAATATATAAATGAAGACGGAACAATTAATTATTATAACGCTGAAGACTACAATATCGACAACGTAAGCACCGGAACGGTTCTTTTCTTTGCATATGATGAGACAGGAGAAGAGAAGTACCGCAATGCAATAGAGCATATTATGGATCAGCTCCGTAAGCAGCCGAGAACACAGGAAGGAAACTTCTGGCACAAGAACATTTATCCTAATCAGGTATGGCTTGACGGATTGTACATGGGACAGGTCTTCTATATGATGTATGAGAGCAGATTCGGCGGCAAGGAGCACTACAGCGATATAATTAAGCAGTTTAAGCTTGTGCGCAGGAATATGTTCAATGATGAGAAGCAGCTTTATTATCATGCATATGATGAGAGCAGACAGATGTATTGGGCTGATAAGACTACAGGGCTGTCACAGAACTTCTGGCTCCGTTCAATGGGCTGGTATCTGCTTGCACTTATAGAATGCCTTGATGCAATCGACCAGAGTGTATATGAGTATTATGACGACCTTAAGAGCCTTTTCAAGGAGGCACTCAAGGGAGTACTGAAGTATCAGGATGAGAAGACGCACCTGTTCTATCAGGTAATAGACCGTGCCGATGTCAAGGAGAATTATCTTGAGACCTCAGGCTCTGCAATGATAGCATATGCAATGCTTAAGGCATGCAGAATGAAGGCGGTTCTTGCGGAGAAGTATGAGGATAATGCAATCAGTATATTTGAAGCACTTGCTGATAATAAGCTTGAGGAAGTTGACGGAGAGCTTAAGCTTGGCGGCATATGCTCAGTAGCTGGTCTTGGAGGCAAGGAAAAGCGTGATGGCAGCCTGAAGTACTATTTCAGTGAACCGGTTGTATATGATGACCATAAGGGCGTTGGACCATTTATAATGGCATATTCTGAGATTAACAGATTATAAGATTATAGCAGGAATGGAGATTAATATGGAATTACAGATTGTTATTAAGACAGGAAGAAGCGTAGTTGTCGAGCTTACTGATTCAGGTAAATATTACTCAGAGAAGAAGTATGATATATATGTTAACGGCGGGAAGTTCATGGAGAGTGACAAGGTTATAACATCACTGTACGGACTTAAGCCTGATACGGAGTATACAATCAGCGCCGTATATGACGGTAAGGAGATAGCTCCTGTAAGTGTCAGGACGGATTATGAATTTGTGACACTTAATGTAAAGGATTTTGGCGCATATGGTAATGGTGAGCATGATGATACTAATGCAATCCAGTGCGCTATCATGGCATGTCCTAAGGCGGGACGTATTCTTGTCCCGGCAGGCGAGTATAAGATATCAAGTATTTTCCTGAAGAGTGATATTACGCTTGATCTTGCAAAGGGAGCAGTGCTTTCTGCATTCACTGAGAGGGAGAAGTTCCCTATTCTTCCGGGAGTTATTGAAAGCTATGATGAGACTGATGAATATAATCTCGGCTCATGGGAAGGCAATCCGCTTGACTGTTTCTCAGCAATTGTATGCGGAATTAATGTGGAGAATGTAGTTATCACAGGTGAAGGAACGATTGACGGCAATGCAGGCTTTGATAACTGGTGGTATAACGTAAAGATCCGTAATATTGCATGGAGACCGAGACTTTTCTTCATCAATCACTGCAGAAATGTAACAATGCACGGAATAACAGTGCAGAATTCTCCGTCATGGACGCTTCATCCTTACTTTAGTGACCATCTTAAGTTTATTGATGTTAAGATTAAGAATCCTGCCAATTCACATAACACAGACGGACTTGATCCTGAGTCATGTACGGACGTAAGAGTGCTTGGTACATACATTTCGGTTGGTGATGACTGTATAGCAATAAAGTCGGGTAAGATCTACATGGGCAGAAAGCATAAGATTCCTACATCTGATATGGAAGTACGCCAGTGCTGCATGCGCGACGGACATGGTGCCGTAACGGTCGGAAGTGAGATTGCGGCAGGTGTTAAGGATGTTCATATAAGAGACTGTATTTTCATGAACACAGACAGAGGCTTAAGAGTTAAGACGCGCCGCGGACGTGGCAGGGATTCAGTGCTTGATGATATTTCATTTGAGAATATTACAATGGACAATGTAATGACACCGTTTGTTGTAAACAGCTTTTATTTCTGTGATCCTGACGGTAAGACTGAGTATGTCGGAACAAGCAAGGCTCTGCCTGTAGATGACAGAACTCCGGCTATTAAGAGACTTACATTCAAGGATATTAAGGCAACGAACTGCCATGTGGCAGGTGCATATATCTGCGGACTGCCGGAGAGTAAGATTGAGCGTCTTACATTTGAGAATGTAGATATAAGCTATGCAGACGATGCAAAGTCAGGTGTTGCAGCTATGATGCTTGCATGTAAAGAATCATGCAAGGCAGGAATTATTGTAAGCAACATCAAGGAGCTTGTACTTAAGAACGTTAATGTGGAAGGCTGCGAGGGCGAACCTGTTGTCGCAGAGAATGCTGATTCAATCATTAAATAGTCTAATCACGGAAAGAGGCAGAGAATGTTTAAGATCAATATGAAAGGGCCCAGGGGAAAGTCAGTAGAAGACTGGTTCATCGAGTGTTACAAAAAGAACGAAGGGCACCCGATGAAGATTCTTCTTGGCCTCTACAGGGGCAATTATAATAAGTTTTTTCTTGCAGTAGTATTTTTCTTTATAAAGCACAGCCCGGTATGGGTGCTTCCAATCATTACGGCCAATATCATTAATGAAGTAACGGTTGGTGATGCTAACTGCTGGCGCAATATGATAATATACGGAATTATAATGATTGTTCTTATTGCGCTGAATATACCGATGAATTACGGATATACGAGGTATAAGAGTCTTGCAACGAGATATTGTGAGACAGGACTTCGTAAAGCACTTGTGCAGAAGCTTCAGCAGCTGTCAATTGCGTATCATACGGAGACGCAGTCGGGGCGTCTGCAGTCGAAGATTATGCGTGATGTAGAGGCGGTTGAGACGCTTTCAACGCAGATGTTCTTAAGTATACTTAATATCGCTCTTAATATCGGTATAGCACTTGCGGTAACGATATCGAAGAGTATGGTTGTATTCATTTTCTTTCTTCTTACAACGCCTATTGCGGCACTTACAATGGTATCGTTCCGTAATGTAATGAAGAAACGTAATACAGAGTTCCGTAAGGAGATGGAAGAGACCTCAGCCCGTGTCATGGAGATGGTTGAACTTATTCCGGTAACAAGGGCACATGCGCTTGAGGAAGAGGAAGTAAACAAGATGAGCGGACAGCTCCTTGCAGTTGCAGAAAAAGGCTACAGACTTGATGTGATTCAGTCTTTGTTTGGTTCTGTCGGCTGGGCGATATTCCAGGTATTCCAGATTATCTGTCTTATATTTACCGGATGGCTTGCACTCGGACATAAGATTCAGGTTGGTGACATCACGCTTTACCAGAGTTACTTTACAACGATAGTTAATCAGGTGTCATCACTCATGGCGCTCATTCCTACTATTGCCAAGGGCGTTGAGTCTGTTAATTCAATCGGAGAGGTACTCCTTGCCGATGACGTTGAGCGCAATGAGGGTAAGAAGGAGCTTGAGAAGGTTGAAGGAGCGTTTGAATTCAGGGATGTACATTTCAGATATCATAATTCCGGTCATGACGTGCTTAACGGACTTAATCTTAAGGTTAATAAGGGTGAGACAATTGCGCTGGTCGGTGAATCGGGAGCCGGAAAGTCGACGATACTTAATCTTGTAATCGGATTCAATATGCCTACCGGAGGACTTCTTACAATTGACGGTGAGGATATTACACAGATTGATTTAAGGTCATACAGAAAACATCTTGCGGTTGTTCCGCAGACATCAATTCTGTTCTCCGGCTCGATAAGGGATAACATAACATACGGACAGGAGAATGTGAGTGATGAGATGCTTCGTCAGGTAATCGAGGCTGCGAATCTTGCAGAACTTGTGGATTCACTTCCTGATGGTGTTGATACGGCGGTCGGCGAACACGGTGGCACGCTTTCGGGCGGACAGAGACAGAGAATATCGATTGCCCGTGCACTTATACGTAATCCGCAGGTTATCGTGCTTGATGAGGCAACATCAGCACTTGACAGTATCTCAGAGAAGCTTATTCAGGAAGCTATCAGTAATCTTACCAGGGAAAGAACTACATTTATCGTAGCACACAGGCTTTCAACCATAAGAGATGCTGATAAGATTGCTGTAATAGCCGATGGCAGATGCGTTGAGTATGGCACATTTGATGAGCTTATGGCACTTAAGGGTGAATTCTATAAAATGAAGATGATACAGAGCTGATGATACGGCGATATATGCTGATATCATTGACATTTTGGGCTTTGTAGTTTATAATAGTGCGGACTAATGAGAGTGTCCGCACTTTTTTGCCTGTGCGGCTGTATTTTTTATAGAAAGGTGATTGGGAGTCATGGTTGAGAACAAGAAGAATATTCTTACCTATACAGGTTTGAAGCAGTTAGAGGATGAGTTACAGCAGTTAAAGGTAGTCAGAAGACAGGAAGTTGCAGAGAAGCTTAAGGAAGCGAGAGCACAGGGTGACTTATCTGAGAATGCTGAGTATGATGCTGCGAAGGATGAGCAGCGTGATATTGAGGCAAGAATTGAAGAACTTGAGAATATTCTTAAGAATGCAGAAGTTGTTGTTGAGACTGAAGTAGACTCTGATAAGATAAATATCGGCTGTATAGTTAAGCTTTTTGACTTTGAATTCGATGAGGAGCTTGAGTTCTCAATCGTTGGTTCAACAGAGGCTAACAGCCTTAAGAATAAGATTTCTAATGAATCTCCGCTTGGTTCAGCCCTCATCGGCAAGAAGGTCGGCGATGTAATCAAGGTTGAGACACAGATGGGCGAGGTTGAGTACAAGGTACTTTCAATCAGCAGACAGTAATCATAACGAAGAGAGGTAATAACAGTGGCTGAGCAGAACAGACAGACACCGGATGTTAATGAGCAGATAAAGATAAGAATGGATAAGCTTAAGGCGTTGCAGGAAGCAGGCAATGATCCATTCCAGATTACAAAGTATGATGTGACTTATCATACAAAGGATATTAAGGATAATTTTGATGAGCTTGAGGGTAAGCAGGTATCAATCGCCGGAAGACTTATGCAGAAGAGAGTTATGGGTAAGGCTTCATTTGGCAATGTTGCAGACCTTAACGGTAATATCCAGATATATGTTGCGAGAGACAGCATTGGTGAAGAACCATATGCAGCATTTAAGAAGTTTGATATCGGTGATATCGTAGGCGTTAAGGGCGAAGTGTTCCGTACACAGAAGGGCGAGATGTCAATTCATGTGTCAGAGATTACACTTCTGACAAAGAGCCTTCAGGTGCTTCCTGAGAAGTTCCATGGACTTACAGATACAGAAATCCGTTACAGACAGAGATATCTTGACCTTATCATGAATCCTGAGGTTAAGACAACATTTGTGAAGCGTTCACAGATTATCAAGGAGATCCGTAATTTCCTTGACGGAAGGGATTTCATGGAAGTTGAGACACCTATGCTTGTATCTAATGCAGGCGGTGCCGCAGCAAGACCATTTGAGACACATTACAATGCGCTTGACGAGGACGTTAAGCTTCGTATCTCACTTGAGCTGTACCTTAAGAGACTTATCGTTGGTGGTATGGAGAGAGTATATGAGATAGGAAGAGTATTCCGTAACGAGGGTGTTGATACAAGGCATAATCCTGAATTTACACTTATGGAGCTCTACCAGGCATACACAGATTACTATGGCATGATGGAGCTGGCTGAATCACTTTACAGGACTGTATGTGAGAAGGTCAACGGAACAACTAAGGTTAAGTATGGTGATGTTGAGATTGACTTCTCTAAGCCATTCGAGAGAATAACAATGCTTGATGCAGTTAAGAAGTATTCAGACGTTGACTTTACACAGATTAAGACTGATGAAGAGGCTAAGGCCGTTGCTAAGGAGAAGGGTGTAGCATTCGAGGACAGACATAAGAAGGGCGATATCCTTAATCTGTTCTTCGAGGAGTTCGTTGAGGAGCATCTTATCCAGCCTACATTTGTAATGGATCATCCTCTTGATATATCACCTCTTACTAAGAAGAAGCCGGATGCTCCTGAGTACGTTGAGCGTTTTGAGCTGTTTATGAACGGCTGGGAGATGGCCAATGCATATTCAGAGCTTAATGACCCAATCGACCAGAGAGAGCGTTTTGCAGCGCAGGACGCACTTGCAGATGCGGGTGACGAAGAGGCTAACCACACAGATGAGGATTTCCTCAACGCACTTGCATACGGTATGCCGCCTACAGGCGGTATCGGCTTCGGTATCGACAGAATGGTAATGCTTCTTACTGATTCAGCAGCAATCAGGGATGTGCTGCTCTTCCCGACGATGAAAACTTTGAGTAAAGAAAACCAGTAAAATCAAGGGTTTCAGC
>ERZ779874.2860-NODE-2860-length-13806-cov-3.293724_pt1 | contig 13806 bp, 9 predicted proteins | sample MGYA00511031_ERZ779874 | MGnify/ENA primary metagenome ERZ779874 (study PRJEB29588, sample SAMEA2156850) | human gut metagenome | biome: human gut; feature: human-associated habitat; material: faeces | place: Denmark | collected 2008/2010 ...
CGGTATCGGATGCTGGCTGGCACCTGGTATGAATATCCACAGAGATCCGCTTTGCGGACGTAACTTTGAGTACTATTCCGAAGATCCTCTGATTACCGGAAAAATGGCTGCTGCAATCACAGAAGGCTGCCAGTCAAAAGGCGTTTCCATTACACTGAAGCATTTTACAACAAACAACAAAGAGACAAACCGAAACAGCAGCGATTCCAGAGTCAGTGAACGTGCACTGCGTGAAATCTACCTGAAAGGTTTTGAAATTGCAGTCAAAGAAGCACAGCCTTGGAGCATTATGACTTCTTATAACTTCTTAAACGGAATCGAAACATCTGAAAATAAAGATCTCCTGACAAACATCACCCGCGGTGAATGGGGATATGAAGGAATCTTTATGACAGACTGGGGCAACAACTCCAATCATGCAAGAGAAGTCCTGGCAGGAAACGATGTCAAAATGCCAAGCGGTTCTCCGGCAACTTTAAAAGCGGCCCTGAAGAAAGGCATCCTGAAACGTTCTGATCTGGAAGACTGTGCAGAACGTCTTGTGAAGATGATCATGAAAGTGAACATCTTTAAAGAAAAGATCCTCAATCCGGTGACAGTAGACATCGGTGATGACACATACTTTAAAGCAGCAGAAAATATTCTCTGGTCACAGACGGCAAGGGGCGAAAATACATCTGACGAAGATGGCGGAAAAGACCTCGGTTACTGTGATGCAGGAGCATGGACACAGTATCAGATCAACGTTGCCAAGAGCGGAACTTACAGCCTGTCTGCACGTTCTGCATCCAATGCAGGCGGCGGAGCATTTGATATTCTGGCAGACGGCACAAAGATTGCAAGTTTCAAGGCAGTCAACACCGGCGGATGGCAGAAATGGACCACACTGGAAGCACAGCAGATCAAACTGGAAGCAGGAGTTCATACACTCCGTATCGAGTTCACAGAGAGCGGTTCCAACCTGAACTGGCTGCATTTTGTAAGACAGTCTGAATACATTGAAAATCTGGAAAAACTGTACAAGGCATGGGCAAGTCAGGATCTTTCTGAATACACAGCAGAAAGTGCAGAAACTATGAGAACAGCCCTTGCAGCAGCAAAAGCAGTTCTGGATAAAGAAAATGCGACGGATTCTGAGATCCAGGCAGCCATCATTCAGATGACACAGGCGATCAATGCTATGGAATACGGCACAAACAAGGTACATCTGGAAGCGATCATTGAAGTAGCAGAAAAGACTCTGGCAAATCCGGGAGATTATGCAGATGTTTCCGCACTGGAAGCAGCAGTAAAAGCCGGAAAAGAAATTCTGGCAAAAGCAGATGCAACTCAGGAAGAAGCAAATGCAGCAGCAAATGCGATCGCAGACAGCATGCAGGCACTGATGGAAAGAGCAGATATCCGTTCCTTAAGAGAACTGACAGATGCAGCAAACGAGCTTCTGGAAAAGAACAGCGGCAAGTATACCGATGACACTGCAAAAGCATTGCAGGATGCAGTTGCCCATGCAGAAGAAATCCTGGGTAAAGACGGAAAATCCGATGCAGAGATCAATGAAGCTTACAATCAGATCATGGATGCTATTGTCGGACTTAAGATGAAAGGCAACAAGGCAGCTCTGGAAGCAATGATCAAAAAAGCAGAAAGCATTCTGGCGGAAAACAGCAGATATGTAGCGGCTACAATCGAAGGTCTGGATGAAGAACTTGCAGCAGCAAAAGCAGTTTATGAAAACAATCAGGCACTGCAGAGTGAAGTCAATGAAGCTGTTAAGAGCCTCACTTTCAAGATTGCAGAAGCAAGACTTCTGGGTGATGTAGACGGTGACGGTCAGATCACAACAAATGATACCGTGGAAATCCTGCGTGCGGCAGCTGAGATTGCCACACTTTCTGCAGAAGATGCAGCAAGTGCAGATGTAAACGGTGATGGTGCGGCAGATACCGCTGATGCAGTACTGGTTCTTCAGTACGCATCCGAAGCAGTCAGTGGATTCTGATTTTTTGAACGCAGAGAAGCATTCCCCCGCTTCAAGTGTGCAGAGCACTAAGCGGTGGGTGAGGGGGATGCTTATGTCAGTGGGAGTTGAAAGCTCCCACTGACAGGTCGCGAAGCGACTGCGTTCATGAGCAAGTAGCGAAGCGGATTGCGAATATCCACTTGACTCAATTGAGCACTTTGCCTACAACGCTTTAGTTCTTTCCATTAATATAGGAAATAAGGCCTTCTGCTTTGATGATCTTCTGCATAAACTCCGGGAACGCCTGTCCTTTAAACTCGGTTCCTTTTGTGCGATTATAGATCATGCCGCTGTCAAAATCTACTTCTACGTCATCGCCGTCCTCGATGCCTTTGGATGCTTCCGGACACTCAATGATCGGCAGTCCGATGTTGATCGCATTACGGTAGAAAATACGTGCAAAGGTCTCTGCGATGACACAGCTTACACCTGCTGCCTTGATGGCGATCGGTGCATGTTCTCTGGAAGATCCGCAGCCGAAATTTTTCTCAGCTACAATGATATCTCCCTTATGAACTTTGTTTACAAACTCTTTATCAATATCTTCCATGCAGTGTGTTGCCAGTTCTGCCGGATCGGAAGAATTCAGATATCTTGCCGGAATGATAACATCGGTATCTACATTGTCTCCATATTTAAATACTTTACCATGTGCTTTCATCTTATCTATCCTCCTATAATCCAAGCTCTGCCGGTGCGGAAATCTTTCCGGTCACTGCACTTGCTGCTGCAACTGCCGGGCTTGCCAGATATACTTCTGATTTTACATGTCCCATACGGCCCACGAAGTTACGGTTGGTAGTGGAGATACAACGCTCGCCCTCTGCCAGGATACCCATGTAGCCGCCAAGGCATGGTCCGCAGGTCGGTGTGCTGACAACTGCTCCTGCTTCGATGAAGATTTCCAGCAGTCCTTCTCTCATAGCCTGCAGATAAATCTGCTGTGTTGCCGGGATCACGATACAGCGGACACCTTTTTTCACTTTGCGTCCTTTTAAAATCTCTGCTGCACAACGCAGATCTTCGATACGTCCGTTTGTACAGGAACCGATCACAGACTGATCGATCACAACATCTTCTGTGATCTCATCGATGGTCCTGGTGTTTTCCGGAAGATGCGGGAATGCTACGGTTGATTTCAGAGTGCTGAGGTCAATGGTATATTCCTGTTCGTATACGGCATCTTCATCTGCTTCATAGACTTTATATGGACGTTTGGAATGTTCTTTCATATATGCAACGGTCAGGTCATCTACCGGGAAGATACCGTTCTTGCCACCGGCTTCGATCGCCATGTTTGCGATCGTGAAACGGTCATCCATGCTCAGGTATTTGATTCCTTCACCAACAAATTCCATGGATTTGTAAAGAGCTCCGTCCACACCGATCAGTCCGATGATGTGCAGGATCACATCTTTACCGCTTACCCATTTTGCCGGTTTGCCGACCAGGTTAAATTTAATTGCAGACGGTACTTTAAACCATGCTTTTCCGGTTACCATACCGGCTGCCATGTCGGTACTTCCGACACCGGTGGAGAATGCTCCCAGTGCTCCGTATGTACAGGTATGAGAATCTGCACCAATGATCACATCTCCTGCCACAGTCAGTCCTTTTTCCGGAAGCAGTGCGTGTTCGATTCCCATCTCTCCTACGTCAAAATAATTGGTGATCTCATTTTTACAGGCAAATTCACGTACACATTTGCAGTGTTCTGCTGATTTGATATCTTTATTCGGAATAAAATGATCCATTACCAGTGCGATCTTATCCCTGTCAAATACTTCCTGTTTTTTAAACTTGTCCATCTCATGAATGGCAACCGGGGAAGTAATATCATTTCCCAGGACCAGATCCAGATCTGCCTCGATCAGCTGACCGGCTTCTACACTTGGTAATCCTGCATGAGCTGCAAGAATTTTCTGTGTCATCGTCATTCCCATGTCTTGTTTCCTCCTCATTCTCGTGTTTCATGCAGAAACTCTTTTCTTTCTGCATACTCTGGCATTGAAATACCGCCTTTTGCGGATTTTAAACCTGTTTTTTATCATAGCATAAATATTGGTAAATTACAACAAAACTGCCGTGTATTTTATGGGCAAAACTTTTATCTGTAAAAAAGATGCCACCCGTTATTACAGGTGACACCTCTCTTCTATACTTATCTCAAAACATCTGCAAATGCTCTGTCTAAAAAGACACCACAAACATCTTATTTATTGCTCAGGAATTCATGGATACCTTTTGCTGCTGCTTTACCTGCACCCATAGCCAGGATAACGGTAGCTGCTCCGGTAACGGCATCTCCACCTGCGTATACACCATCTTTTGATGTCTTTCCGGTTTCTTCGTCCGCAATAATACATTTTCTCTTATTGACATCCAGACCGATGGTCGTTGAAGAAATCAGCGGGTTCGGTGAAGTTCCAAGGGACATGATAACGGTATCTACATCCAGGACAAATTCAGATCCCGGGATCTCTACCGGTCTTCTTCTTCCGGAAGCATCCGGCTCGCCAAGCTCCATACGGATACATTTCATGCCGGCTACTGCATCGTTCTCATCTACCAGGATTTCCGTTGGGTTGGTCAGCAGATCAAAGATGATACCTTCTTCTTTTGCATGATGTACTTCTTCTGCTCGTGCAGGAAGTTCTGCTTCACTTCTTCTGTATACGATATGTACTTCTGCACCGAGACGAAGTGCGGTTCTTGCAGCATCCATTGCTACGTTTCCGCCGCCGACAACAGCTACTTTCTTGCCATGTACGATCGGTGTATCGTAATCTTCACGGAATGCTTTCATCAGGTTGTTTCTTGTCAGGTACTCGTTTGCAGAAAATACACCTTTTGCGGTTTCTCCAGGGATTCCCATGAACATCGGCAGACCTGCACCGGAACCGATGAAGACTGCTTCAAAACCTTCTTCATCCATCAGTTCATCAATGGTGATAGAACGTCCGATGATCACGTTTGTCTCGATCTTAACACCGAGTGCTTTTACGTTTTCTACTTCTTTTGCAACAACATCCAGTTTCGGAAGACGGAATTCTGGAATACCATATACCAGTACACCGCCTGCCTCATGCAGTGCTTCAAAGATGGTTACGTCATAACCTAATTTTGCCAGATCACCTGCACAGGTCAGACCGGATGGGCCGGACCCGATAACAGCTACTTTCTTGCCGTTCTTTTCTGCCGGAGCTGCCGGACGGATGCCGTTCTCTCTTGCCCAGTCAGCTACAAAACGCTCCAGTTTTCCGATGGAAATGGCTTCGCCTTTGATACCGCGGATACATTTTCCTTCACACTGGCTCTCCTGCGGACATACACGACCGCAGATTGCTGGAAGTGCACTGGACTCAGAAATGATCTGATATGCTTTTTCAAAGTTTCCTTCTTTTACTTCATGTACAAATGCCGGGATATTGATGGATACCGGACATCCCTGCATACATTTTGCATTTTTACAGTTGATGCAGCGGGAAGCTTCTTCCATTGCTTCGTCTGCATTATATCCAAGGCAAACCTCATCAAAGTTGGTTGCTCTTACTTTTGGTGCCTGTTCTCTTACAGGAACTTTCTTTAATACATCTGCCATTATTTGTCACCTCCGCAATTTCCACATCCGCCATGATGTGTGTCACCTTCACGCAGTTTCAGAAGTGCACGTCCCTCTTCTGTCTTGTAGAGAGTCTGTCTCTTCATTGCCACATCAAAATCAATCTTATGACCGTCAAATTCCGGACCGTCTACGCAGGCAAATTTCACTTCATCTCCTACCATAACACGACAGGCTCCGCACATACCGGTACCGTCCACCATGATCGGGTTCATGCTGACAATAGTCGGAATGTTCAGTTTCTTTGTTGTCAGGCAGCAGAATTTCATCATGATCATCGGACCAATCGCTACGCAGTGATCATATACTTTTCCTTCTTTTGTTACCAGGTCTTCGATCACTTTTGTTACCATTCCGCTTCTTCCGTAAGAACCGTCATCGGTTGTAACATAGAGATTGCCTGCCACTTCGGAAAGTTCCTTTTCCAGGATAACCAGATCTTTTGTCTTTGCACCGACAATAACATCCGCATCAATGCCGTGCTCATGCAGCCATTTCACCTGTGGATATACTGGCGCAGTACCTACACCACCCGCTACAAAAAGGATCTTTTTCTTTTTTACTTCTTCGAGCGGCTCTGTGCACAGGTCAGACGGCTGTCCCAGAGGACCTACGAAATCACGGAAAGTATCTCCTGCCTTCAGTGTGGTAAATTTCTCTGTGGACGCTCCGATCGGCTGGAATACAATAGTAACTGTACCGGCTTCTCTGTCATAGTCACAAATAGTCAGCGGAATACGCTCGCCGACTTCATCCATTTTTACGATGATAAACTGTCCCGGCAGACAATGCTTTGCAACACGCGGAGCCTCTACAACCATCTCGTAGATATTGCCTGCAAGTTTTCCTGCTTTTAAAATCTTGTACATATCATACCTCCATATTTTTTGTTTTATAAAAGCACACCTGACTGTGTTTTTTGTATACAGTCGCAAGGTTCTACAAAACACTACATTAAAGTATAAAACAATCCCTTAAAAATTTCAATACTTATTGCCCCTGCTCAAGATAATTTTCGAACTGTTCCATGCTCATCAGCACTTTCCTCGGTTTGGTTCCTTCTTCCGGACCGACAACACCGGCATCCGAAAGCTGATCCATGATGCGTGCCGCCCGGTTAAACCCGATCTTGAACATTCGCTGGAGCATACCGATCGATGCTTTGTCTTTTTCAATGATAAACTTTCCGGCATCTGCAAAGTATTCATCTACATCGCTTCCGCTATTTTTCAGATCCTGGGCAGCCTGTGTCACCTGCGATAACTGCACCTGCATTTCTGCATTGTATGTTTCTGGGTTATTCTGCTGTGTTAAAAATTCTACGACCTGTTCCACTTCACTGTCTTTGACAAACGCTCCCTGAAGTCTTGCCGGTTTCTGGTAATTCTGCGGATAGAACAACATATCTCCTTTTCCAAGCAGTTTTTCCGCCCCGTTCATATCCAGGATCGTCCTGGAATCCACACCGGAAGAAGCCTTGAACGCAATCCTTGACGGCATATTTGCCTTGATCAGACCAGTGATAACATTGACGGAAGGCCGCTGTGTTGCAAGGATCAGATGGATGCCGGCTGCTCTTGCAAGCTGTGCCAGACGGCAGACTGCATCTTCCACTTCTCCGGGAGCAACCATCATCAGATCGGCAAGCTCGTCCACGATGATCACGATCTGTGGCATTTTCTTCATTTCTTCTGTCCGCTGTTCTTCCGGGATCGATTCGATCTTCTGATTGTAGCCTTTCAGATCACGCACGCCCTGGGTGGCAAACTGCTGGTAACGTTTCGTCATCTCCGCTACTGCCCAGTTCAGAGCACCGGCTGCCTTTTTCGGATCGGTGACAACCGGGATAAACAGATGCGGGATCCCATTGTAAACACTCAGTTCCACGACTTTTGGATCGATCATGATCAGCTTGACATCTTCCGGCGAAGCTTTGTAGATCAGACTCATGATGATCGTATTGACGCATACAGACTTACCGGATCCTGTTGCACCGGCGATCAGAAGATGCGGCATTTTTGCAATATCCGCCACCACAATCTTTCCTGCCAAGTCCTTGCCAACTGCAATTGACAGCTTGGATTTGGCTTCCTGAAACTCCGATGACTCCAAAAGTTCTCTTAAATAAACTTCGCTGCTTTCCTTATTCGGGACTTCAATGCCGACCGCTGCTTTCCCCGGGATCGGTGCCTCGATCCGGATATCTTCTGCCGCAAGGTTCAGCTTGATATCATCTGCCAGATTGACGATACGGCTGACTTTGACTCCCTGCTCCGGTGTCAGTTCGTACCGGGTGACAGAAGGTCCGCAGCTGACATTGGTGACATGAGCCTCCACGCCAAAACTGTGCAGTGTATTCTGCAGCTTCTGGGCCGTCGTTTTCAGCACCTCACTGCTGTTTCCGTTTTTTCCGCGTCTTGGAAGACCGAGGATCTCCATCGGCGGGAAGGCATACTGTGGTTTCTGCACCTTTTCTGCCGCTTCAATCTCCTCGCTGACACTTTCCAGCTGGACTTTCTGCTCTTTTGCGGAAGATCTTGGATTTTTCCGGTTTTTCTCTTTTTCCGTTTCTGTCGAACCGCCGGATTCTTCTGCATGATCCGGCACTGGATGCGGTGACGGTTCCGTATCAGAATGGTCTTCTTCATCCAGTCCTTCAATGGAAAGCATATTCAGAAAATCAAAGGATTCTTCCGGCTCCTCTTCGATGATCGGCTGTGCCTCGATGATCTCTCTTGGAATTTCACTTTTCTCCGAAACCAGATTTTCACCTACCGTCTGATAAGTCACACCGGTCACTTTATGATCAAGACGTCGTTTCTTTTCTTCTTCAAAGGCCTCTTTTCTCCGCTCCAGAGCTTCCCTTTCATTCATCAGCTGCTGTTCCCGGTAAAGTGCCTGCTCTTCACGGTGTATCCTTGCCTGCTCCATTCTGCGTCTGGCATCTTCCTTTGCAGAACAGTAGACTTTTTTGCTGCTTTTTTGCATACCACGAAACAGAGAACGCTGCGTGATCAGAACCAGGGCAATCACAGCCAGAAGGATCACGATCACATAAGCTCCCGCAATGCCGACGGACGGACAGAACACTTTGCAGAAAATGCCTCCGATAATCCCGCCGCCTGTATGTTCCTCGATGCTGTACTTATAATAGTCCATCAGATTTCTGCTCTTATCGTATCCGTTGATCAGTTCGCAGAAAATGGACATGGCAAGCCACATCAGACAACATCCGCCCAGTTTGACCCACATAATGCTTTTTTCCTTGTTTACAACTGCAAAAGCCACTCCCAGAAAAAGGGCAAACGGAAACAGATACGCCATCAGCCCAAATGCTCCGAGACTGATATGGCTTACCGTATTGCCGATGAAACCGCCGACACCGAAATTTCCGATCAGGATCAGAACGGACAGAGCAAGCACCAGCCAGACCAGGATTTCCTCCCAGAGAGAGAATCCTTCATTTCCTGGATTTTCGATTCTTTCCGGTTTCTGATAATCCGTTTTTCTTGGTCTGCCGACCTTTCCCTTTTTCGGTACCGCAGTCTCTTTCTTCGGCATTGCTGTCGTTTTCCTGCTGTTGTTTCCCTTCTTTGGTGCAGAATTGCTTCTTCTTGTACTTTGCACCGTTTTTTTTCTTTCTGCCATAAAATGTTGCTCCCCTTTATCTGTTTTCCTCGTCATATCACATTTTTCGTCGCTATAGCAAAGATAAAACTCGCTTTGTGGATTTTATCAGCTGATCAGCGGTCTCCATAACAAAAAACTGTTACAGAATTCATACCGTAACAGTCTTTTTGCATATAAAACATTCCTTTGTAAAATCGATTCTGTTATACCAGGAAGTTTGCAATGATCGCAATCACTCCTACTGCAAAACAGTAAATCGCAAATCCCATAAATTTTTTCTTACGCACGACTGTGAGCATCGTTTTAATGCATACATAACCAACGCATCCTGCAACGATCGCTCCGATCAGTCCGTTGAGTACGATGCCCCCGGTGATCGCTTCACTTCCCAGATCCTTGATCTCAAGAACAGCCGCTCCCAGAATCGCCGGGATCGACATAATGAAAGAATAGCGAACTGCAAAACGTCTGTCATATCCGCTCATCAGGCACGCCGCGATCGTTGTACCGGAGCGGGAAAGTCCCGGAAGTGTGGCACAGCCCTGTGCTGCACCGATCAAAAATCCGCTTCTGTAACTGATATCCTTTGGTATCTTTTTGCCGTTCGGTGTTTTCTCGGATACCACCAGCAAAATGGAAGTCAAGATCAGGCAAATCCCCGGAACGATCAGTGTCGCACTCGCTTTTTCCACCATTCCCTTTCCGATATAACCAATGATACCTGTCGGTATGGTAGATACCAGCACCAGTACCACAAACTTGCGATAGTTGTTTTTTACGATCTTGCGGTAACGCAGTGCACTGTAGGAACGCTGATTCTGAATATAACTTTTCAGATTGTAAATAATATCACCACACATATTGACCGTCTCAACGATCATACGCAGAATGTCCTTGCGGTAAACCACGAAAATCGCCACCAGGGTACCAAGATGCAGCATAACATCAAAAAATAATCCCCCGTCTGTCTGGATATGAAATATATTCTGGATGATCGCCAGATGTCCGGAACTGCTGACCGGCAAGAACTCCGTAATGCCCTGTACAATTCCCAATATGATCGCCTGTATAATTGACATAATAACCTCCCATACCGCATTTGAAACGGCTTAATCGAACTTTTTAAATTATAGCATACTTTCTATAAACTTACAAATACTTATTTTCAAATTCCACAATACGACAAATCCTCTCCTCAAAACCGAAAAAACTTCTTATTTTTTATAGACATTTGTCAGAAGAAGAGATACACTGTTACCAACATAGCATAAGTCAGCGGACAGATGGGATAACTTGTATCTTTCTCTGTTTATCCGTCTGCTTATAGTATACGTGGAAGGAGGTTTTATTTATGGATACTTTACATATTGCTGTTTGTGATAATCATGTTTCTTCCCTGACTTTTATCACCAGTGAGATCACCAAGCAGATTATGAACATGAATGTCCAGGCAGATGTTGCTTCCTTTTCTTCCGGCGAAGATGTCATGTGCCGTGTATCGGAAGGAATGTTTTTTGACCTGTACATTTTAAATATTGAAATGCCAAAGCTCGATGGCATCACACTTGCTCTGCAGATCCGCAGGCATCAGAAGAATCCGGTCATCATCTTTGTATCTGCAAGAGAAGAATATGTTTTTGATTCTTTCAAAGCACATCCTTACAGTTTCGTCCGCAAAGATCATTTTCATGAAGATTTGAGTTCCACACTGAAAGCATTCATGCTGGAATACCATAAACGGGAAGACTCGTTTCTTTATATTCTCCGCACACCGGATGCCCTGCACAAGTTAAATCTCAGACAGATCCTCTACATCCGGGATATCCGAGATGGTTTTATTGAGCTTTTGAAAAACGACGGCACTGCCAAGCGGATCCGCTATAACATAAATGACCTGGAAAAAGAGCTGGAGCCCTGTGATTTTGTCCGCATCCATCCTCTGGAGCTGGTCAACTGCGACTATGTTTTCCGGATCAAAAACGGAAAAATTATGCTTGATAACGGAACAGAACTTGCGATTGCCGATCCTTACCGGGAAAATATCCTGGAAAAATTCGGTGAAATATAGCCGCTCTTTTTCTCAGCAGCAGAACATAAAATAGCCAAGAAGCAGCAGCCCGAAGATAAAGAGAACCGACACAAAGACATTCGGCATAAAAAATGCGATCGTCATACCAAATGCGATCCAGAACACGGTATAGCCTATGATCCTTTTCATTGGATTTCTCCGAATCTCTTTATTACCAGAATATGCATCTGCAAAGGCATCGTAGCACAAAAGGTCATGGATTTTACGGAACTGTCCGATCCCCATGACCTTTTGTTATCTTTTTCTTTATTCTTTTTCTTCTTTTGCCTCTGAAATGATCTCGTCGTCATCTTTTGATGAGAAAAATTTTCCATCGGTAAATTTATTAACAAAATCCGGAACCATATCCAGGATCTTAGTCAGACCGTCCTGATTTTTGACATTGACCAGTTTGGTCGTCCCGTTCTGGATCACAAGCACGGCACTCGGACTCATTTTTCCGCCCATGCCACCGCCGCCGTTCTGTTTCTTGTCTTCATTTTTTGCTGTCGCAGCAACACCAAACGTGACATCTACAAGTGGCAGGATGATCGTGTCACCCACTGTGATCGCATCTCCCACAACGGTTTTGGTCGTGATAAAACTGTCCATGCCTTTGAAAAGAGAATTTACTGTACTCTGAAAGTTGTTGTTTTCTGATGCCATATTAAGCCCTCCTTAATCGTCTGAATCGTTTCCAGTATATTTTTAATTTTTTATCAAAAAATATCTTCGCTCCTGTCAGTGCAAGATGGCAGATGCGGATATGTCCCAAAGCCAAAACTTCTCCTTCGCAGACCTGATCTTCAAAATCAGGCTCAAGATCCAGTTCCTCGCACTTCGCCGGAAGGATCAGATAGAGAATCCCAGTAAACTCTCCGGTGAGTGCCGGATCTCCGAAACCATAATGTACATAGCCTTTGATCTTATGCGGGCGGATATGTCTCAGAAGATAAAAGAGATGATTCTTCAAGATCTGATAAACTTCCCGTGAAAGATCTGAACGCAGAAAATCAAGATATCGCTTCAGTGTCTCTTTTGATTTTGTAATAGAACGGATCGTTTTTTTCGCCTGCTCTTTTGCGGTGAGAATACGATTTCTGATCTTTTCGATCTGCATGCGTACCTTTTCGATTATATTGAAAAAACGATGTCGCTTTTCCGGTTCAGCCGCATCTTCTGCCTGCAATTCTGACATTTCACCATCCTGTGTTTCTGATTTCGAAGCCTTGTTTTCCTGCGTTTCGGTTTTCGGAGACGGTTCTGGGTCCGGTTTCGTTTTCTCTTCTAACACAGGCAGTGGCTTTTTCTCTTCCGAAACATCCTCTGTTTTTTCTGTCTCGCAGTTCTTTGTTTCATTGTTTTCTGCCTCTTCCGAAGAATCCTCCGTCTGCCCGGTATTTTTTTTGGCGAAATCGATCTTTTTTCCGAAAATCTGCGGTACAAAGGATATCTGCCCATTCCGGTAGCCTGCTTTTACCTTCAGGATGCCAAACAGCCAGCTCACACTGACGTTTGCAGTACTTTTTTTCAGTTCCCCGTGTTTTTCTGCACATATGCGATACCGCAGAGGCAAAAATAAAACGGTCAGAAGGATCAGCAGGACCAGTCCCAGAAGAACGGCCAGAAGAATCCCCACTATTTTCAGTATAGCCAGTATGATATGTATCATATACAAACACCCGTTAATTTCTTTCCTGATTATGATTCTGCAACGCCTGCCAGAATCACCTGCCAGACCTCACATAAGCCTGCCCTGTCTTTCACTGCATCTGCTTTTCAGATAACGGAGGATATCTCCGTTTCCGGTTTCTCTGTATGTCTCTTCCGCCATCTGGACCACCAGATCCACGGCTTCCTCATAGCCTTTGGCAATGCCGTAGATCATCGGCAGCTTTTTTCTCACTGCTCTTTGTTTCAGCCACGCAGAAGAAAGGATATCAAACTGATCCTCGCCGTTTGCTGCCTCGGTGATCACCCACACATCGATCATTCCCGCACCGATCTTCAATTTCCGGATGATCTTGTTTTTCTTTTTTGATGCACTTTCCCCCACATAGAGATATGGATACCACTTCATATTTTTTCCTTTCTCCTGCCATCGAATTCTTGTTCTATTTTACCAGACACAGAAACATAATGCAACGACTAACGAACTTCTCTTATCATGCAGTACTGTTTCAGGGAGAAATTTTTTTCAAGCACACCATATACCTTAAATCCAAATTTCTGATAAAACTCCACATTATTCTGATTGTGTGTCTCCAGCGAGATCATCATCCGGTGCTGATCTGCGTAGCGTATGGTTTCCTCCAGAAGTCCTGCCGCAATCCCATGATGCTGCATCTGCGGATTAACTGCCAGATAGATCACGTGGAGCCTGCGATTCTGATGAAGCTGATCCGTCCAGTTCGAGTTCAGATAGTCTCCGCCCTTGATAAAATTGTAAAATGTGTGCAGAGACGG
>ERZ779874.2868-NODE-2868-length-13779-cov-50.381959_pt1 | contig 13779 bp, 10 predicted proteins | sample MGYA00511031_ERZ779874 | MGnify/ENA primary metagenome ERZ779874 (study PRJEB29588, sample SAMEA2156850) | human gut metagenome | biome: human gut; feature: human-associated habitat; material: faeces | place: Denmark | collected 2008/2010 ...
CGAAGTTTCGGACAATATGCAGCGCATACAGGCAGTCGTTTCTTTGTATAGTGCACTGGGCGGAGGTAGGTAAATGATTTTGTGTCTGAACGATAAAAAATAATAAGATGAATAAACCCGTCATTGATGAAGCGAGCGAATCAATGACGGGTTTTTTGCTACCGCATGGAAAGTAAGCACATTTTTTTTGCAAAAATTGTTTGCTATATAATAAAATTCCGTAACTTTATACACGAAGAGCAGGAAAATTGTTTAAATGTCATATTTTTTGGTATAAATGAGAGACGTTTTTCGCTATATCCTTTGGTAACCACTCTTTGGTTTGGGATATGTATATTGAACTAACATTAAAAACAGAATAACTATGATTAGCCCTTTAGCTTATGTTGACCCTTCTGCAAAGATTGGCAACAATGTGACAGTACATCCGTTCGCTTATATCGACAAGAATGTGGAGATAGGCGATGACAATGAAATTATGCCCTACGCCAGCTTGATGAGCGGAACGCGTATGGGAAACGGAAACAAAGTTTATCAGGGAGCAGTAGTTGCGGCTGTTCCGCAGGATTTTGCTTATAAAGGTGAAGACACCATTGCACGTGTCGGCAACAACAACGTGATTCGTGAAAATGCGGTTATTATCCGTGGTACGCATGCAGACCATGAGACTTCTATCGGTGACGGAAACTTCATCATGACAGGTGCCCGTTTGTCACATGATGTGACGGTAGGCAACAAGTGTATCATCGGCAATGGTTCGCAAGTGTCAGGCTGCTGTACCATTTTCGACTATTCGATTCTGACATCGAATGTCCTGATGCAGGGTAATACCCGTTTGGGCAGTTTCTCGGTTGTACAAGGCGGATGCCGTTTCGTGCGTGATATCCCTCCTTATATCGTGGCGGCTCATGAACCGATTGAGTTCTACAGCATCAATACCATTGTATTGGAACGTTTCGGTTTCTCAGACACGTTGATTAAGCACATTGCGCAGGCATACCGTATTTTGTACAAAGCGAATACTTCACAACACGATGCGTTGATTCGTATCCGTGAGCAGATACCACACAGTAAGGAAATCGATACCATCATTCAGTTCGTAGAATCGTCCAAGTTGGGCATTATCCACTAAGCCGGTTCTATATTGGAATACAGTGTCACGGAGATACAGAGCTTTTCACGAGAAGATGAAAAAGGCTTTGTGTCTCCGTGTTTTTCTGTAGATGGCTTGATTGAACAAATTTCTGTTTTGTTCTATTCGGTTATCTATTGAAAATCTGTTATCTTTGCGCCGTTTTTTAGTGAGAAGAACGATGAAAAATAAAGTAACAGCCACCTTTGTCTTTGCTTTGTTGGTGACGGGTGGTTTATTGGCCATGTATTTTCTTCCTGCGATTCAAATCGATGGATATACGTTGCGTAAGGTTGATTTGTTGTCGGATTTGCGTCCGGAACCGATAGAAGAAGTGTGTTCCGACTCTGATTCGTTGGCATTTTTTCCGGTTGTTAAGCCGGTCTTTGTCGATACTTGCAAGACGGGGATGACCTGTATTGAAGACTATGCTGACTCTACGATGCGCGGAATGTCTCATTTTTATGATGCATTGGCTCAATGTGCCACTTTGAATCGTCCGGTACGCATTGCTTATTTTGGCGATTCCTTTATCGAAGGAGATATTCTGACCAGCGATTTACGTGCGATGCTTCAGTCTCGTTTCGGCGGATGCGGTGTCGGTTATGTGCCGATTACTTCCCGTGTGGCTGGGTTCCGTCCTACGGTACGGCATGAATTTTCCGGTTGGAAATCCCATTCTGTGACCGACTCGGTGGGTTTTAACCGCCGGTTGCAGGATTTGTCTAATCATTATTATTTTCCTTCTGCTGGGGCGTGGGTTACGTTAAAAGGACAGCGTACCTACGCTTCTCATTTAGAGTCGTGTGACGCTTCTTCACTTTACTTTGTGGCTTCCGATTCAGTTTGGCTGTCTGCTGTGACTAATCAAAAAGATACGGTTTCGTATGCGTTTTCAGGCGACAGCACTTTACAGGTGGCTACAGTCAGAGGTGCTATCCGGAATGTAACTTGGACAGTAGAGAAGTTCGATTCTACCGTGGTAGGTTATGGGGTGACCATGGATGGGAATAGTGGAGTGGTTGTGGATAATTTCAGTACACGTGGAAGCAGCGGACAACAGCTGGGAGGAGTGCCGATGCGGATATTACGTGCATACAACCGGTTGCGTACATACGACTTGATTGTCTTGCAATATGGGCTGAACGTAGCATCGGAAGGCATAACGAATTACCGCTATTACACTTCCGATATGATGAGGATTATCAATTATTTGAAGGCGGCTTTCCCCGAAGCTTCCATTTTGTTGGTAAGTGTGGGCGACCGGGAGATGAAAACAGAGACAGGAGAATTGCATACGATGCCGGCTGTGAAGAGCCTCGTGCGTTACCAGCAGGCGTTGGCGGCAGAGACGCACATCGCTTTTTGGAATCTGTTTGAGGCGATGGGCGGTGATGGCAGTATGGTACGGATGGTAGAGAGCAAACCGCAGCAGGCCAATTACGATTATACACACATCAATTTCCGTGGTGGAAAGCATTTGGCGGAACTTCTGTTTGAGACATTGATGTATGGCAAAGAACAGCATGAAAAACGGATGGCTTATGAAGGAGAATAGGTTACAATATGTGCTGTGTTTGCTGTTCCTTTGGTTGGGGATTCGGGGATATGCACAAGACCCATTGCCCGTTTCTTCTGAACCAGACCGGCATTCAGAGCCGGTTTATTCCAGCGAGGAGATGACTCGCTTGATGGAATTTATAGCCGTAGACAATCCGATGCCGGAAAAGTTTTTGCAAACCGAAGACAATGTCATTGCTGACCCTACGGCTTCCTTAGTGCCTTTTTTTGCGAAGTTGAAGCGGTTGGACCGTCCGGTACGCATTGTGCATATCGGCGATTCGCATGTGCGTGGGCATGTTTTTCCGTACGTTATGCGCCGTTGTTTGGAAGATGATTTCGGAGTCAGGGCAGTCGAAGACCTGCCGGTGTCGTATCAAACGTCGGGCGTGGCAATCGAAACGGGTCGGGAAGGAGTGGTGTATCATATCTTGGGGGTAAATGGCGCGACTTGTGCGACGTATTCCACTCTGGACCGTCTGCAGGAAGTGGCAGACTTGCATCCCGACTTGCTGATTATATCATTTGGAACAAACGAGGCGCACGGAAGGCGTTATGTTGCTTCAGAGCATACAGAAGCTATGCGGACGATGCTAACGGCATTGAAGCAGAAGTGCCCCGATGCGGTTTTCCTGTTGACTACTCCGCCGGGAGCATACGTGCGTAACGGACGTCGCGGGCCACGTGTCATCAATCCGCGGACACCTTTGGTGGTAGCCAACGAACTGAAGTTCGCCCGCGAGAACGGGCTTGCCGTTTGGGATTTATACGACATAGTGGGAGGGAAAGCACGCGCCTGCCTGAACTGGAACGCAGGGCATTTTTTCCAGCGTGACAAGATTCATTTTACGAGAGAAGGATATATAGTACAAGGTTTATTGCTTCACGAAGCATTCATAAAGGCTTACAACGATTATGTGGCAACTGGATTGGAGTAAACTGGCAGAGGTCCTGACTTATGACCCCAGCCAGCCGATGATATTCAACAGCGGACTGTTTCTGTTTCTTTTTTTAGGGTTCAGCCTGGTTTATGCGCTGTTGCAGAAAAAGACAACGGCACGCCTGCTGTTCGTCACGGCATTTTCGTATTATTTCTATTACAAAGATAATCATTACTGAATATCAATACATTATATATTGCTTGGTACAGATATGATTACTTTGCTCCAGTTACTACATATTTAAGCCTTAGAAAAAGCAGAAAAACCGCCACAGGAAAACTTTAACTTAGTTTAACTATGCTATTTTGTGTGATTTCTGTTTTCTCTTGTTTTCAAATAGTCTTGGATATTTTCTCTTGTTATGGTTTTGCTTTCAAAAATCACTGATTACTATGTGATTGCAAAAATACACCTACGATTTGTCTATCGTTTTTTATGAAAATCTATTGTACCTTTGCATAGGGAAAATAAACAATAATAGGTATGAAGCAAAAACAAGATATACTTCACTCTCTGATAATCGAGGTTACTATGGTGCTATTAGCTTCAATGATAGCGTTTCAAGTATGCAATATGCTTGGAATACGAATGAGTTTGATTCCATTAGTTATGGTCATCGGATATGTCATACAAAAACTACTACACCATCTTTGCATTATCTTAGCAAGGTATCTTGTTGATGCAATTCCTCCATCATTGCTAATATCTGTCAAAAAGTGTGTGAGTAAAAAGACACAGCCTTTAGCGTATTCACCTACCTCAAACAATGAAGAAGTCCAGAAAAAGCGACTGGAGCTATTTCATTATGAATACCAACGTGAGCAACAACAATACCAATGGCAAAAAGAAAGAGAAGAAGATGAAAAATTGAATGCTATCCTGAGATACACACGAGATACATTTAAACGGTTTGATTTGGAGGAAATAGAGATTTACCAAATATGCGAATCTGTCCGCTATTTTGCAATTAACCGTCAAGTGCTTTCTGCAACCGAAATTCATATCAAGAAGCGCACGTCCCTCACTCAAATCTCGTTGAAGAACTTTGCTTGGAATATCGCTTTTCAATATAATATAGGTAGAGATATGACTACATCATTTGTAATGGCGACATTTGCAGAGTGGTTTGCCAATTCCACATTTGATACTGTTAGAAAGAATCTGCGTACAACCACAGGACGGCATAAGATTGAAATAGACGAAAATATTTTGGCAAAGTACAATGTGCAGACCCATTAGCAAAATTAAATTTATGCATGTTTCGCATAATAAGATTAGGCCAACCCCTTATCATATATGACATTCAATAGTTCGTTTGCTAGTTTGGTATCTGAAATTTTAATGATACTGTCTTCTTCTGTTGAATATCCAAGAACATTAACACTACCATACCAGATGGCCGTTTTATCAATGATACAGGCGCATAACGATAGTTTTGGAACAATCCTTATGAATAACCCTTGATTCTTTAGATACTCGGTTTGTTCGTTCTCGGTTGTTGTAAAAATAGCAACATCAATACCATTTGCCTGAAGTTCAAGCAAGTTTTTTATAAGCGCGTTCCGCTCTACACGGTAAAGTCTTGGAGATGATATTACAACAGATTGATTTGAGCTTTTCAATTCTTGAACAATGGGATAACGGAACGTATTCCCATTGAAGATTTGCCCTTCACACGATGATAAATGCAAGTCCTCAGTCGCATCAAATAAAGTCGATACTTCTTTCGTAAGAACACGATAACCAATGGCTGAATATCCCTTTAGCCGTTTACGATACATACTTTCGCACACAGGTTCGTGTATGTCAATATAATCATAAATGCGAACATCTGTTTTACCTTCATTCTCTCTATGCAATCGACCTGCATATTGGGCAACCAATCCTTTCCACGAAATAGGAAGAGCAAGAAATAGTGTATCAAGCCTTGGATAATCAAAGCCCTCTCCTACATATTTTCCTGTAGCGACTATTACAAGAGGAGCGTCCCGTGGAATATCCTGTAGTTTTTGTATAATTTCACGTTTATGTTTGCTCGTACCCTCTCCTGTAAGTTTTATAACATTAGCTACTTGTGGTTCAAGCTTTTTCGTAATCAACTCGACATGAGAAGTTCTACTTGTCAGTATAATTGGTGTACGACCTGAGGCTACTGCGTTAAGAACATCTTCTATGATGAGATTATTTCGCATCTCAGATTCCGCAAGTGATTGTGAGAGTGCCGTAAATGTATGTTTGTCGTCTGTAACGGGTCGATACGAAGTAAACCTCGGCACAAGATAACGTTGAAACGATTGTTTTTGTATCTGTGCCTTAGCATCAACTGAAAATCGAATCGGGCCACATTGCATAAAAATAATTGGCTGTAGTCCGTCTTTGCGAATTGGAGTGGCAGTAAGCCCATAAACATAATGAGCCGTAACGTGTTTTAGAACATTTTCAAAAGTTATTGAAGATACATGATGACATTCATCAACAATAACCATTCCGTAATCTTGTACAAAAGACTTGACTTCACCATCTTCAAAGCAAGATTGCATAAGAGCCACATCAACAACTCCATGCAATGTATTTGAAGTTGAATCAAGACTTCCGACTGGAGAAAAGACTTTCTTTCTACCACGTTTCTTAGGTACGTTATCCTCTATGAAATCAATATCAAGAAATTCAGAAAGGCGTTCGTGCCATTGCATAAGCAATGCTTTAGAATGTACCAAGATAAGTGTATTTATCTTTCTTTGGGCAATCAATGCTGCCGCTGTAACAGTCTTTCCAAAAGCGGTTGTTGCCGACAATACTCCATTTGTATGGGGCATAAGTGAATTAATGGCTTCTAACTGCTCATCACGTTCTTTACCCTTAAAGGCTATCGCAATAGATTTGCCATGGTTGGTTTTATCAATTATTTCATAATCAATACTTAGAGAAGACAACATGGCTATTATAGCCTCTTCGCACCCCCGAGGCATAACAAGAAACTCATCATTGAAATCAGCGCGACAGATAATGCGTGGAATGTTATATGTTGAAATACGCATTGCCTGCTTACTGTAAAAATCAGGATTCTTGAAGGCGGCAAATCGCTTCAACTGATTAATCACCTTGCTGGAAATTGAACTTAATGGGATATAAATATTGTCGGATTTGTTGATTTTAAGTTTACTATCAAAGTCTGTCCGTGCGACTTCTTGTACAATAGGTATTTCCCAAGGCTTTGCTTCCGAAGATGTGGCTAATGCTCCAAAATCCTCTTGTTGATGTTCAACCAACAATCTATCCACGACACATTCGTCAATTCTCTTGACATTGTACAAATATGCCCATTGGTCTTTGAATGGAAGAAATTTATCATCAACAAAAACGCTGTTTCCCACTTTTCTTGCTCCACCTTGTAATGGTAGTGCTATTAGATTTCCAAATCCTCCTTCCGGTATTCTATCTTGGTTTGGAAAGAAACGGTCGTATGAATCAAAAGAAATTCTTCCATTCCGCTTCATAGCTTCCGTAAGAATGATATTACCAAACCGTCTCACTTTAATAGCTGGAATCGCATCAGTGAAGAAGACCCATACATGTGCTCCATTTCCAGACCTTGAACGCTCAATGCTACATGGGACATTCCAATCTCGACAAACAGAAACGAATGCCAACACATCATCCTTATATCCGTGAGTGCAGTTTTTGTCATCAAAATCAGCGCACAGAAAAGAGCATTTATTATCCGGAGTGATGACATACAGGCCGATAACATCACATCCGTTTTCGTCTTTACCTTCCAAATGACGATATATGTCTTGGTTTGTCAATGACGCAAAATTACGGTTGGGACATTCCGTACATTTATGTTTTTTCTTGTCGCATATTCCTCTACGCCATTCGTTGATACAGACTGGTTGATAGCCACCTTTTTCTGTGGTTTTGCTGAACCATCGTCGTGCAAATACATCATCCCTTCCTTTGAAAAAGCTATGGAATAATTCTATTTTCTCATCAAGAGAGAAATATACAGGAGGAAATGAGATAGAAGAGAATACTGATTCCTCATCCATTCTGTTTGTAGTAGAATAGGCAATGCCGTATTGCCGAAGGATTGATTTCAATTCTTCGTTTTCCGCAAGAAGGCTGTCGTATTTTCTGACAAGTGTGTCGTATTTCTCCTTAAAGTTATCCATCATACGCTTAGAGATTCTTTTGACACTTACAAAAATACGAAAAAGGACCCAGACTATTGAATATAATTCACTATATTTGCAGAATAAAATTACATCTAAGAATGAAGCTAAATAGAATAAAGGCAGTCTTGACAGACAAAGGTATCTCGCAGACATGGCTAGCCAAACAACTTGACAAAAGTTTTAGCATGGTTAATGCCTATGCTTGTAATAGAATCCAGCCCAATTTGGATACGTTACAGCAGATTGCGGAAATACTTCAAGTGGATTTAAAAGAATTGATAACGGACAAAAACGAACGTCAATAGCGTTTGTCGTTATCAATTATTTTTACACTACAACTTCTGATAATATAAAAATATAGGAATATATGACACCGGAAGAAAAAGCTCGAATTAAAATTGACCAATGGCTGACCGAAGCCGGTTGGAAAGTTATAAACCGAGAAGAATATGAACCGACTTGTACGGCTGTAGCCATAAGGGAAGGATTGCTAAAAGGTAATCTTGAAGCCGATTATTTCCTTTTTATAAATGGAAAGGCTGTTGGTGTGCTTGAAGCCAAGCGTGAAGAAACGGACGCTTTCTCGGCAAAAGTGTGTGAGCAAGCTGCACTATATGCTAAAAGTGTACCCAATATCTACCAAACGTATCAGAAGCCATTACCCTTTATCTTTACCTCCAACGGCAAGGAATTATATTTCTGTGATTTTCGCGAAAAGGATGCTTGTTTCATCCAAATAATGACTATACCCACACCGCACGAACTGGTTAAGAAGTTGGGAATAAATGATTATTTTGCCGGACTACCTACTCTGCGCAAAAAAGGGTTGCGTAATTGCCAATATGAAGCCGTTACAGAACTGGAGAAAAGTTTTCGCACAGGTCAAAATCGTGCATTGATGGTTCTTGCCACAGGTGCAGGTAAAACATATACGGCTTGCCTTGCTGCATATCGTATGTTGTCATACACTCCTATGCGCAGAATCTTGTTCCTTGTGGATAGGAACAATCTTGGAAAACAAGCTGAAGGAGAGTTTGGCACATTCCGATTGACTGAAAACGGTGATGCTTTCAACACAATATTCACTGTCAACCGTCTTCGTTCTGCTTCCATTCCTGCTGATAGCAATGTAGTTATATCAACCATACAACGCCTTTTCTCTTTCTTGAAAGGAGAAGCCATAGAAGATACGGATGATGATGACGACAACGAACTAACGGAAGAAGTCGCCTTGCCTGATAATCCGAATTTGCCCCACGATTACTTTGACATGATTATCATAGATGAGTGCCACCGCTCTATCTATGGAAACTGGCGCAAGGTACTCGAATACTTTGACACGGCAAAACTAGTGGGACTGACGGCAACCCCTATTCCAGAAACAATAGCATTCTTCAATAACAATCGTATCGTCAACTATACTTTGGAAAAGAGTATTGTGGACGGTGTAAATGTGGATTGCCGTGTATATCGCATCAAGACAGAAGCTACCGAAAACGGTGGAGCTATATTGGAAGGAGAAAAAGTAAAAGAGGAGACTCGCTATACAGGAGAGATAAAAACAATCAGCAACAAAGAGACAAAGACCTACACCAATAAAGAACTGAACCGAAGCATTATCAACCCGGCACAAATCAAACTAATACTCTCCACTTATCGTGATGCGGTCTATACCGAGATGTTCAACGACCCACAGCGTGAACCAAATATGGACTATCTGCCCAAGACTTTGATATTTGCTCTCAACGAAGCCCATGCCACCAACATAGTGCAGATAGCGAAAGAAGTGTTTGGACGTACTGATGACCGTTTCGTTCAGAAAATCACTTATTCGGCAGGAGATAGCAATGAACTGATACGACAATTCCGAAACGATAAGGATTTCCGTATTGCCGTGACTTGCACATTGGTTGCAACAGGTACGGACGTAAAACCGCTGGAGGTGGTGATGTTTATGCGTGATGTAGAGTCCCAATCTCTTTATGTTCAGATGAAAGGTCGTGGCGTGCGTACCATCGGAGATGAGCAGCTACGCAATGTTACTCCAAATGCCTTTAGCAAGGATTGCTTTTACTTGGTGGATGCTGTGGGTGTTACAGAACACGAAAAGACTGTCCCTACAGCAACTGATGAGCCTACGACAAAGACCATTACCCTCAAAGAATTATTGGAACGGATTAGTCATGGTTATATCCCCGATGAATATCTGAAACGGCTTGCAGCAACACTTGCCCGAATCTATAACAGAGCTGATAATTCTCAACGAAAAGAGTTTGAGAACTTGGCTCACGGTGATATGAAGGAATTGTCGGCAAGAATCTACACTGCGCTTGAAAACGACACACTTCCTCCTTTTATAAATGCAAATGAACCCAATAGCGAACGCAAAGGATTGGTTTCTCCACTTGCAAATCATGCGGATGCCAGAAGATATTTGCTTATCCTTGCTGCCGGATTTGTCAATACATTGATGCCGGGCGAGGACACGCTTATCTCAAAAGGTTTCTCCGTAGAAGAAGCAAAAAGTACGACGGAGGCATTCGAGGAGTTCTGCAAAGAACATAGTGACGAGATAGAAGCTTTACGCATTATATATAATAATGAAGGAGAGCCAATCACTTATTCAATGTTGAAGGACTTGGAGAATAAACTCAAAATGGCGAATAACCATTTTACGTCCAAACAACTTTGGAACTCCTATGCCATAGTCAATCCAGCGGTTGTAAGACGTTCCACAACAAAGGAAGAAAGTGATGCCCTGACCAATATCATACAGTTGGTTCGTTTCGCTTACCATCAGATTGAAAAATTGGATAGCGTGGTTACCACCTCCAAGCAATACTTCAACTTGTGGCTGGGACAAACGCAACGTAACATAACAGACAAACAGCGAGAAGTAATCAGCCGCATTGTAGATTATATTGCATCCAATGGAGCTTGCACTATTAGAGACATCCGAGAGGACGATGCAACCCAAGCGGCTCAAATGATACGAGCCTTTGGTAATATGCAGAAGGCAGACGAGGCTTTGCACTCACTTTACACATTTGTAGTTTTAAGAAAATCAGCATAATATAATGGCAACAAATAACGCAACAGAGCAGTCGCTCACAAAAAAGGTTTGGAATTTGGCAACAACCCTTGCCGGACAAGGCATCGGCTTCACCGACTATATCACCCAACTGACCTATCTTCTGTTTTTGAAGATGGATGCCGAGAATGTAGAAATGTTTGGAGAGGAATCAGCTATACCCACCGGTTATCAGTGGATGGACTTAATCTCTCTTGACGGATTGGATCTGGTCAAGCAGTATGAAGATACGCTAAAGCAGCTCAGCGAACAAGAAAACCTAATTGGCACAATTTATACCAAAGCCCAAAACAAGATTGACAAGCCCGTTTATCTCAAAAAGGTTATCTCGATGATTGATGAAGAGCAGTGGCTCATCATGGATGGAGATGTAAAGGGTGCTATCTATGAAAGCATTTTGGAGAAGAATGGTCAGGATAAGAAGAGCGGAGCCGGGCAATACTTTACGCCTCGTCCATTGATTAAGGCAATGGTAGATTGCATCGCTCCACAAATGGGCGAAACGGTTTGTGATCCGGCTTGTGGTACTGGAGGTTTCCTGCTGACGGCATACGACTATATGAAAGATCAATCCGCCAACAAGGAAAAGCGTGACTTTCTGCGTAACAAAGCTTTGCATGGAGTAGACAATACACCATTAGTTGTAACGCTTGCTTCCATGAACCTCTATCTGCATGGTGTCGGTACAGACCGAAGCCCGATTGTATGCGAGGATTCTTTGGAGAAAGAGCCTTCCACGCTTGTTGATGTGATTCTTGCCAACCCTCCTTTCGGCACTCGTCCGGCAGGTTCGGTAGATATTAACCGTCCCGATTTCTATGTCGAGACAAAGAATAACCAGTTGAATTTCCTCCAGCACATGATGCTGATGCTCAAAACAGGAGGACGTGCTGCGGTGGTATTACCCGATAATGTTCTTTTTGAAGCCGGAGCAGGTGAAACTATCCGCAAACGCTTGTTACAGGATTTCAATCTTCACACCATCCTGCGCCTACCCACCGGTATTTTCTATGCTCAGGGAGTGAAAGCCAACGTATTGTTCTTTACAAAGGGGCAACCCACTAAAGAGGTTTGGTTCTATGACTATCGTACCGATGTGAAGCACACTTTGGCAACCAATAAATTGGAACGACATCACTTGGATGATTTCGTTTCCTGCTACAATTCCGGTAACTTAGCCGAACGAAAAGAAACATACGATGCCGAGAATAATCCACAAGGGCGTTGGCGCAAATATGCTGTGGACGAACTATTGGCTCGCGACAAAACCAGTCTCGACATCACTTGGATTCGTCAAGGTGGCGAAGTGGACGACCGCTCATTATCGGAACTAATGGATGAGATAAAGGAGAAAAGCGATACTATCAGCAATGCCGTGGCAGAGCTGCAAAAGTTATTGGCAAATATAGAGGAGGACTAAATTTTATGGGCAAAGACATCATCACAAACAATCAAGAAATAAACAACTTGTTTCAAAAAGTTGTTGACCTTATCACTCAGGCAAGGAAACGTGTGGCGACAACAGTCAATATCGCTGAAGTCTATACAAAATTCCATATTGGCCAATATATAGTAGAATATGAACAAAAGGGAGAGATTAGAGCTGAATACGGAAAGACTGTACTGAAAGAACTCTCTAAACGTCTGACTGACAGATTAGGAGACGGTTGGGGATATTCAACTTTAAAAAACATCAAACAGTTCTATTTAGTTTATGCGAAAAGGCTAAACACTGTCGAGCCAATTGAAAACAGCAAACTTAGGTTGCAAAATGAGGAAAGGAAATACGATCAAGATTTAGTGCAGGATAAAAAGGACAAACACTGTTTAGCCTTTTCAGAAGAATCATTTACTCTTTCGTGGTCACACTATCTAATATTGATGCGTATAACAGACCCAATGGCTCGAAGATTCTATGAAATTGAGTGCCGACAACAAGATTGGAGTGTGCGACAACTCAGCCGGCAAGTGGCATCTTCGCTTTACGAACGTCTTGCGCTCTCACGTAACAAAGACGAGGTGATGCGGTTGGCACAGGAGGGACAAACCCTTGAAAAGCCATCTGACATTATCAAGAACCCCATTACATTAGAGTTTCTTGGTCTAAAGCCTGATGCTGTATACTCGGAAACTAAACTAGAGAATGCCATTATCAGCAAGATGCAGCAATTCCTATTGGAACTTGGCAAGGGATTTCTTTTTGAGGCTCGTCAAAAGAGATTTACATTTGATGAACAACATTTCTATGTTGACTTAGTGTTCTACAATCGCTTGCTACAATGTTATGTGCTTATAGACTTGAAGATAGAGAGACTTACCCATCAAGACTTAGGACAGATGCAGATGTATGTCAATTATTACGATCGCCACGTCAAACAAGATTTTGAAAAGCCGACAATTGGCATCCTGCTGTGTAAGGAGAAAAACGATGCACTTGTGGAACTTACCTTACCCAAAGATGCCAATATATACGCCTCGGCATATCAGCTCTATCTCCCTAACAAAGCTCTATTGCAGGCCAAGGTAAAGGAGTGGATTGAAGAGTTTGAAGAGAGTGAAGAAGAGAAACAAATAAACAAAAACTAATTGTGCAGCCAAGAACTGCACAAACTGTCCAACCAAAAATTGGACAAATAGATTAACTGGTATGGATACTAAGAAATTACGTCAAAAGATACTCGACCTTGCCATTCATGGTAAACTCGTCCCTCAAGACCCGAATGATGAGCCTGCATCTGTTCTCCTTGAACGTATCAAGGCAGAAAAGGAGCGACTGATAAAAGAGGGTAAAATTAAAAAGAGCAAAAAGTCTACAAAGGCTTCTGATACGCCCCATTATGAGAACGTACCGTTTGAGGTACCAAGTTCGTGGGTGTGGAC
>ERZ779874.2877-NODE-2877-length-13742-cov-3.771170_pt1 | contig 13742 bp, 13 predicted proteins | sample MGYA00511031_ERZ779874 | MGnify/ENA primary metagenome ERZ779874 (study PRJEB29588, sample SAMEA2156850) | human gut metagenome | biome: human gut; feature: human-associated habitat; material: faeces | place: Denmark | collected 2008/2010 ...
GCGCTCTGGCTGGTGTTGCTCCTGAAATCATGGGTATCGGTCCTGTTGCTGCTACCAAGAAGGTTATGGCAAGAACCGGCATGAAGATCGAAGACTTCGATGTGATCGAAGCAAATGAAGCTTTCGCAGCACAGTCTGTAGCAGTACAGAAGGAACTGGGCTTTACAGATGAGCAGTTAAACCCCAACGGCGGTGCAATCGCTCTGGGTCATCCGGTAGGTGCATCTGGCTGCCGTATTCTGGTTACTCTGCTGCATGAGATGGAAGCTAAGGATGCGAAGAAGGGTCTGGCTACTCTGTGTATCGGCGGCGGCATGGGCTGCGCTACTGTAGTAGAAAGAGACTAAGTTCATTTTCTGGGTGCAAGACACCCGTTTTCGGAGAATGCCTTCACGAACAGGACGATGGTTACCGGGATCAGGCAGCCATTCCATAATAAGAGAAGACATTCTCCAAACTATGTAAAAAACATCAGGAGGAAGATCATGGAATTCGTATTGTATGAACAGAAAGGTCAGTACGCGATCATCACGATCAATCGTGAAAAAGCACTGAACGCTCTGAATTCTGCAGTTCTTGATGAACTGGATAAGACTCTGGACAGTGTTGATCTGGATCAGGTAAGATGTCTGATTCTGACCGGCGCAGGACAGAAATCTTTCGTAGCAGGCGCTGATATCGCTGAGATGAGCACTCTGACCAAGGCAGAGGGCGAAGCATTCGGTAAGAAGGGCAACGATGTATTCCGTAAACTGGAAACATTCCCGATCCCGGTTATCGCTGCAGTAAACGGCTTTGCGCTGGGCGGCGGCTGTGAGATCTCTATGAGCTGTGATATCCGTATCTGCTCTGAGAATGCTGTATTTGGTCAGCCGGAGGTTGGTCTGGGCATCACTCCCGGATTCGGCGGCACACAGAGACTGGCTCGTCTGGTTGGTGCAGGCATGGCAAAACAGCTGATCTACACCGCACGCAATATCAAGGCTCCCGAAGCATTCCGCATCGGTCTTGTAAATGCTGTATATCCCCAGGAAGAGCTGCTTCCCGCTGCTGAGAAGATGGCTGCCGGCATCGCTAAAAATGCGCCCATCGCTGTCCGCAACTGCAAGAAAGCCATCAACGAAGGACTGCAGGTTGATATGGATCAGGCGATCGTGATCGAAGAGAAACTCTTTGGTGACTGCTTCGAGACAGAAGATCAGAAGTATGGCATGGCATTTTTCCTGGACAAAAATAAGGAAAAAGTAAAAGAGCCTTTCAAAAACTGCTAAGGCAACAACCTTTTAAGGTTTTTAATAAAAAATCAGGAGGATAACATCATGAAGGTAGGTATTATTGGCGCCGGCACAATGGGTTCCGGCATCGCACAGGCTTTCGCTCAGACCGAAGGCTATGAAGTATTTCTTTGCGATATCAACGAAGAGTTCGCTGCAAACGGCAAGAAGAAAATTGCAAAGGGCTTTGAGAAGAGAATTGCAAAAGGCAAAATGACTCAGGAAGCTGCTGACGCTGTTCTGGCTAAGATCACAACAGGCGTTAAGACCATCTGCACAGATTGCGATCTGGTTGTAGAAGCTGCTCTGGAAAACATGCAGATCAAGAAGCAGACATTCAAAGAGCTGCAGGACATCTGCAAGGCAGACTGCATCTTTGCTACCAACACATCCTCTCTGTCCATCACAGAGATCGGCGCTGGCCTGGATCGTCCGGTTATCGGCATGCACTTCTTCAATCCCGCTCCTGTTATGAAGCTGGTTGAGGTTATTGCAGGTCTGAACACTCCTGAAGAGGTTGTGGAAAAGATCAAAGCAATCTCCGTTGAGATCGGCAAGACTCCTGTACAGGTAAACGAAGCAGCTGGTTTCGTTGTAAACAGAATCCTTGTTCCGATGATCAACGAAGCAGTTGGTATCTATGCAGATGGCGTTGCAAGCGTAGAAGATATCGATACCGCTATGAAGCTGGGTGCAAACCATCCCATGGGACCTCTGGCTCTGGGCGACCTGATCGGTCTGGATATCGTACTGGCTATCATGGAAGTTCTGGAATCCGAGACTGGCGATCCGAAGTATCGTCCTCATCCCCTTCTGAGAAAGATGGTTCGCGGCGGACAGCTTGGACAGAAGACCGGCAAGGGCTTTTACGACTACACGAAATAAATAATAATAGGAGTGAGGCGGCTGGCTGATCAAGACAGCCGCAAGCTCACAAGGAGGAATATAAAATCATGGATTTTACTTTGGACAAAAAGCATGAGATGGCGAGACAGCTTTTCAGAGATTTCGCCGAGAAGGAAGTAAAGCCTCTGGCAATTGAGGTTGATGAGACCGAAGAATTCCCCAGAGTGACTGTTGACAAAATGATCAAAGCTGGTTTCATGGGTATCCCGGTACCGAAGGAATACGGCGGACAGGGCTGTGATCCTCTGACCTACGCTATGTGTGTAGAGGAGCTTTCCAAGGTTTGCGGCACCACAGGCGTTATCGTTTCTGCACATACCTCTCTTTGCTGCGATCCGATCATGACATTCGGTACAGAAGAGCAGAAGCAGAAATTCCTGGTTCCCCTTGCAAAAGGTGAAAAGCTGGGTGCGTTCGGCTTAACGGAGCCCGGTGCTGGTACAGATGCTCAGGGTCAGCAGACCAAGGCTGTTTTAGACGGCGATGAGTGGGTATTAAACGGTTCCAAGTGCTTCATCACAAACGGTAAGGAAGCTGACGTTTACGTTATCTTCGCTGTAACCGGTGTTGTTGAAAAGCGCGGCCGCAAGATGAAAGAAATCTCTGCATTTATCGTAGAGAAAGGAACTCCCGGCTTCACATTCGGTACCAAAGAGAAGAAGATGGGTATCCGTGGTTCTTCCACATACGAACTGATCTTCCAGGATTGCCGTATCCCCAAGGAAAATCTGCTGGGTCAGCAGGGCAAGGGCTTCAACATCGCTATGCATACTCTGGATGGCGGCCGTATCGGTATCGCTTCTCAGGCTCTGGGTATTGCAGAGGGTGCTCTTGAGAGAACCGTTGCATATGTAAAAGAAAGAAAGCAGTTTGGCCGTGCGATCGGTGCATTCCAGAATACACAGTTCCAGCTGGCTGATATGGCAACCAAGGTTGAGGCTGCTCAGCTTCTGGTTTACAAGGCTGCTATGGCAAAGGCTACTCAGAAGACCTACTCCGTAGAAGCTGCAAAGGCAAAATTGTACGCTGCAGAAGTTGCTATGGAAGTTACCACCAAGGCTGTACAGCTGCACGGCGGCTATGGTTACACCAGAGAGTACGAAGTAGAACGTATGATGCGCGATGCGAAGATCACTGAGATCTACGAAGGTACCAGCGAAGTTCAGAGAATGGTTATCTCCGGCGCTCTGCTGAAATAATCCATACAAAGTAAAGAACTTTGCAGGCAATAGACAAATTAAAATAAGGAGTGAATCATACAATGAAAATCGTTGTTTGTATCAAACAGGTACCCGATACCAAGGGCGGCGTTAAGTTCAATCCCGACGGCACTCTTGACAGAAGTGCCATGATGGCAATTATGAATCCCGATGACAAGGCTGGTCTGGAAGCAGCGCTTCGCTTAAAAGATCAGTATGGCGCAGAAGTTACCGTTCTGACCATGGGTCTTCCCAAGGCAGAAGAAGTTCTGCGTGAGGCTCTGGCTATGGGCGCAGACAAGGGCATTCTGGTAACAGACAGAGTCCTGGGCGGCGCTGATACATGGGCTACTTCCCAGACAATTGCAGGTGCACTGCGTAATCTGGAGTATGATCTGATCATTACCGGACGTCAGGCAATCGACGGCGATACCGCACAGGTTGGTCCTCAGATTTCTGAGCATCTGGATATTCCGGTTATCAGCTACGCTCAGAACTTAAAGGTTGAAGGCGATTCCGTAATCGTTGAGCGTCAGTACGATGACAGATATCACGTTCTGAAAGCAAAAATGCCCTGCCTGGTTACTGCACTGGCAGAGTTAAACGAGCCCCGTTACATGACTCCCGGCGGAATCTTCGATGCTTATGATGCAGAGATCACCGTTTGGGGCAGAAAAGACTTAAAGGATGTGGATGATTCCAACCTTGGTCTGAAGGGATCTCCGACCCAGATCGCAAAGGCATCTGATAAGGTTCGTAAGGGCGCAGGCGAAAAGGTTGCTCTTGATCCGGCAGAGTCTGTTGACTATATTATGGACAAGTTACTGACCAAACATGTAATTTAACAAATTATAGAAAAGCGTGGTGAATGAGATGAACTTAGAAGAATATAAAGGCGTATTTGTCTTTGCACAGCAGGTAGACAACAAGTTAAACGGTATTGCACTGGAGCTGGTGGGCAAAGGAAAAGATCTGGCAAAGGATCTTGGCACAGAAGTAACTGCAGTTTTAATCGGTAGCGACGTTATGAGTCTTACCAAAGAGCTGGCTGAGTACGGCGCAGACAGAATCATCGTTGTAGATGATCCTGAATTAAAAGAGTACAGAACCGAGCCTTATGCACATGCACTGGCTGAGGTTATCAAGAAGTACAAACCCGAAATCATGCTGGTTGGCGCAACAGCAATCGGCCGTGACTTAGGTCCCCGTGTATCCGCAAGAATTCATACCGGTCTGACCGCAGACTGCACACAGCTGGAAATCGGCGATTTCCCGATCAACCCGATCCCGGGCAGAGAACAGCTGCACAACCAGCTGCTGATGACTCGTCCTGCATTCGGCGGCAACACAATTGCTACCATCGCTTGTCCGAACTTCCGTCCTCAGATGGCTACCGTTCGTCCTGGCGTTATGCAGAAGGCTGAGCGTGTGGAAGGCGCACAGGCTGTTATCGAAGAGTTCAATCCTGGATTCGTTCCCAACAACAAATATGTTGAGATCCTGGATATCGTAAAGGCTGTATCTGACGTAGAAGATATCATGGACGCTAAGATCCTGGTATCCGGCGGCCGTGGTGTAGGCAGCGCAGAGAACTTCAAACTGCTGGATGATCTGGCAGAAGCTCTTGGCGGTACCGTAAGCTGCTCTCGTGCAGTCGTAGATGCTGGCTGGAAGTCCAAAGACCTGCAGGTTGGACAGACCGGTAAGACCGTTCGTCCTCATGTATACTTTGCAATCGGTATCTCCGGTGCAATTCAGCACCTGGCTGGTATGGAAGAGTCTGACATCATCATTGCAATCAACAAAGATGAGACAGCTCCGATCTTCGACGTTGCTGACTACGGCATCGTTGGTGATCTGAACAAGATCCTGCCTGCTCTGACCGAGAAGATCAAAGAAGCAAAGGCTGCAAAGAACTAAATTGTATATAGAATGTATACAGGAAAGACCCGTCGATGAGGCGGGTCTTTTTTCGTAGCGGCAAGGTGACCGCTGTTGCCCATAACGGGGAGGCAAAGCAGTGCCAAAATACGATCATGTATGCCGCAGGCTTGTATCCTATCCCCGAATTTGATATACTTGTCGCTGGAAAGGGATGACATAATTTATGGCGAAAGAAAAAGAAATCAAAACAAACGCGATGCGGATTCTGGATCGGATGAAGATTCCGTATACCCATTATACCTACGAATGCGACGAATTTATCGACGGCATGCAGATCGTGGAAAAGCTGAACTTAAAACCGGAGCAGGTCTATAAGACGCTGGTAACGCAGGGACACAGCAAGTCCTATTTTGTCTTTGTGATCCCGGTGGCAGGGGAGCTGGATTTGAAGAAAGCGGCAAAAGCGGTCGGAGAGAAATCTCTGGAGATGATCCATGTAAAGGATATCAACCAGATCACCGGCTATATTCGCGGCGGCTGTACGGCAGTCGGCATGAAAAAACAGTATAAAACGGTAATCGATGCCAGTGCTCAGACATTGCAGACAATGATCGTCAGCGGCGGACGGATCGGATCGCAGATCGAACTGACTCCGGAGGATCTTGCAAAGGCAGCAAATGCGGTATTTGCGGAGATTATCGCTTGACCCGCAAGTGGGTAAGTGTTATTATTTTGGATGGTGAAGTGCGTGTTTTGTGGACGCGCACAGGTTTCAGAAGAAAAAATGAGGTGTAGAAAGATGAGTGCAAATTTTGAAGAACTGATCTCCAAGGTCAAAGAGTACGGCAAAAAGAAAGTATCTGTTGCTGTAGCAGAAGATGCTCCGATTCTGGAAGCTGTAGAAGAAGCAAGAAAACAGGGCTTTGCAGATGCTATCCTGGTTGGTGATGAAGCAAAGATTCGCGAGATCGCTGCAGGTTTAAATATCGACCTGACTCCTTACGAAATCATCAACGAGCCGGATCACTGGCAGGCTGCTTTAAAGGCAGTTAAGCTGGCACATGACGGCGTTGCTGACATGTATATGAAAGGTCTGATCGATACCAAATCTTTCTTAAAGAGCATTCTGGACAAGGAAGTTGGTCTGCGCACCGGCAAACCGTTGTCCCACGTATGCTGTTTTGAAGTAAAAGGCATTAAGCAGCTGTTGTTCCTGACAGACGTTGCATTTATGACATATCCTACCCTGGAAGATAAGGTACATATCATTGAAAATACCGTAGAGGTTGTACATGCATGCGGTATTGAGTGTCCGAAGGTTGCTCCTCTGGCAGCAGTTGAGGTTGTAAACCCCAAGATGCCTGTTACCGTTGAAGCTGCTGAGCTGACCAAGATGAACGAAGAAGGCAAGATCACAGGCTGTATCGTAGATGGTCCTCTGTCTATGGATCTGGCAATTGATCCGGAAGCTGCAAAGCATAAGGGTGCTACTGACCGTAAGATCCAGGGCGATGCAGATATCCTGCTGTTCCCTGATATCCACGCCGGCAACCTGGTATACAAGACTCTGGTACACACTGCAGAGGTAAAGAACGGATGTATCCTCACCGGTACTCAGGTTCCCGCAATCCTGACCAGCCGTTCCGATACCTTCCAGACCAAGGTAAATTCCATCGCTCTGGCAGCGGTTGTAGCCGAAGGCTTAAAGAAAAACAAATAATTTCGCAGCATAACTGGAAGCTGCAAAAAGGAGACAGATATGGCAATCAAGAGTCTGATTATCAATCCCGGTTCCACTTCCACCAAGATCGGTGTATTCGAGGATGAGAACCTGTTATTTGAAGAAACACTGCGTCATTCCACAGAAGAGATTGCACAGTATGCGTCTATTATCGACCAGAAGGATTTCAGAAAGAACATTATCCTGGACTTCCTGAAGGCAAAGGATTTCGATGTTAAGAGTTTCGATATGATCGTAGGTCGCGGCGGTCTGTTAAAGCCTATCCCGGGCGGCACATATACCGTAAGCGATGAGCTGCTTGCAGACCTGAAAAAGGGTGTACAGGGTCAGCATGCTTCTAACTTAGGCGGTATCCTTGCACGGGAAATCGGTGATGAGATCGGTGTTCCTTCTTATATCGTAGATCCTGTCGTTGTGGATGAGCTGGAGCCTGTTGCGCGCCTTTCCGGTATGCCTGAGCTTCCCAGAAGAAGTATTTTCCATGCGCTGAACCAGAAGGCTGTTGCAAGAAGATATGCAAAAGAGCACGGCGTAAAATACGAAGATCTGAACCTGATCGTAATCCACCTGGGCGGCGGCGTTTCTGTTGGTGCGCACAGCCAGGGCAAGGTTGTAGATGTAAACAACATCCTGGACGGTGAGGGTGCATTCTCTCCGGAGAGAGCAGGTACCGTTCCGGTTGGCGATCTGGTTAAAATGTGCTATTCCGGTAAATATACGGAGAAGGAAGTTTATAAAAAGATCTGCGGAAACGGCGGCTTAAATGCTTATCTGCACACCAACGATTTCCGTGATATGCAGAAGATGGCAGAAGAGGGTGACGAATATGCTGCTCTGGTAAGAGATGCCTTCTTCTATCAGATCTCCAAGGATGCTGGTGCAATGGCAGCAGTATTAAATGGTAAGGTTGATCAGATCATTCTGACCGGCGGTATTGCATATGCACCTGTTACCAGGAAGATGCTGGAAGAAAAGCTTGGCTGGATCGCTCCGTTCACTGTATATCCCGGTGAGGACGAGCTGCTGGCTCTGGCACAGGGTGGTCTGCGCGTTATCCGTGGAGAAGAAGCTGCAAAAGAATATTAAGCTGATACAGAACATTCCTGCGATCTTCTAAAAGGCAGCAGGAAAGGATCAAAAGATACTGCGGAGGTCAAAAAAGGCTTCCGCAGTTTTTTTGCGGGTCACAAAGCCGGGAATCATATATTAAGAATTTGTGAAAAAACTGTAACAACCTGTTGCCAAAGGGGCGCGCGCCTTGCATTTTCGGGCTTAATCTGTTAAAATAACCTTTAGTTTTTTAGTTATCGTGGCAAAGAGGGCTCTTTTTGCCCTGTTTTGGCAGGAGTAAGGCGTCCGGCGGGCGCATTTGAATGGAGAATAACGGATGAATGTCATTGAAAAAGTTTTTGGTACACACAGCGAAAGAGAGTTAAAGCGAATCCTTCCGATCGTGGATAAAATTGAGTCTCTGCGTGACGACATGATGGCGCTGACGGATGAACAGCTGAAAGATAAGACGAAAGAATATAAAACACGTCTGGCACAGGGCGAGACCTTAGACGACCTTTTGCCGGAAGCGTATGCAACGGTTCGGGAAGCGGGACGTCGTGTCCTGAACATGGAGCATTTCCGCGTACAGCTGATCGGCGGTATTATCCTGCATCAGGGACGTATCGCAGAAATGAAAACCGGTGAAGGTAAGACGCTGGTATCCACGCTTCCTGCTTACTTAAACGCGCTGGAGGGTAAGGGTGTACACGTTGTAACGGTCAATGATTACCTGGCAGCCCGTGATGCAGAGTGGATGGGAGCGATTCATGAATTTCTGGGCTTAAAGGTCGGCATTGTATTAAACAGCATGAAGCCGGAAGAGCGGAAGGCAGCATATGCCTGCGATATTACTTATGTCACCAATAACGAGCTGGGCTTTGATTATCTGCGTGACAACATGGCGATTTACAAGGAGCAGCTGGTACTGCGTGATCTGCACTATGCCATCATCGACGAAGTGGACTCTGTCCTGATCGATGAAGCGAGAACTCCTCTGATCATTTCCGGACAGAGCGGAAAATCTACCAGCTTGTACGAAGCCTGTGACATTTTGGCAAGACAGTTAAAACGCGGTGACGATGTTGGCGAGTTTTCCAAGATGGATGCGATCATGGGCATCGAGCAGGAAGAAAACGGTGATTTCGTTGTAAATGAAAAGGATAAGGTTGTAAACCTGACTGCAGAGGGTATCGAAAAGGTTGAGAAATTCTTCCATATCGAAAACCTTGCGGATCCCGAAAATCTCGAGATTCAGAACAATATCATCCTCGCCCTGCGTGCGCACAACCTGATGCACCGCGATAAGGACTACGTGGTAAAAGAGGATCAGGTTCTGATTGTCGATGAATTTACCGGACGTATCATGCCCGGACGTCGCTATTCCGACGGTCTGCATCAGGCAATTGAAGCAAAAGAGCACGTTAAGGTTAAAAGAGAAAGCAAGACGCTGGCAACCATCACCTTCCAGAACTTCTTTAATAAATTCGAGAAAAAATCCGGCATGACCGGTACCGCTCTGACAGAGGAAAAGGAATTTAGAGATATTTACGGAATGGACGTTGTGGAGATTCCTACCAATCGCCCGGTTATCCGAAAAGACCTGCACGATGCGGTTTACAAGACAAAGAGAGAAAAGCTCAACGCCATTGTGGAAGCGGTCAAGGAAGCACATGCAAAGGGACAGCCGGTTCTGGTTGGTACGATTACGATCGAAGCGTCTGAGCAGCTTTCCGGTATGCTGCGCCGCGAGGGTATCCAGCATAAGGTGCTGAATGCGAAGTTCCATGAGCTGGAAGCGGAAATCGTTGCAGACGCCGGTATTCACGGTGCGGTTACCATTGCAACCAACATGGCAGGCCGTGGTACGGATATCAAGCTGGATGAAGAAGCAAAGGCAGCAGGCGGTCTGAAAATCATCGGTACTGAGCGCCATGAATCCCGCCGTATCGACAATCAGCTGCGCGGTCGTTCCGGCCGTCAGGGAGACCCCGGTGAATCCAGATTTTACATTTCCCTGGAAGACGATCTGATGAGATTGTTCGGTTCTGAGAAGATGATCAGCATGTTCAATGCGCTGGGCATTCCGGAAGGTCAGGAAATTGAGCACAAGATGCTTTCCAAGGCGATTGAAAACGCACAGAAGAAGATCGAGGGCAACAACTTCGGTATCCGTAAAAATTTGTTGGAATACGATCAGGTCAACAACGAGCAGCGTGAAATCATCTATGCGGAGCGCCGCCGCGTTCTGGACGGAGAGAGCATGCGCGATGTGATCTACAAGATGATTACCGATATCGTAGACAATACGGTGGATATGGTCATCGGCGAAGAAAACGATTCCGAAGAATGGAATCTGGCGGAGTTAAATTCTCTGCTGCTTCCGATCATTCCGCTTGAGCCGATCACAAAGAAACGGATTTCCAAGCCGAAAAAGGACAGCTTAAAGCAGCAGCTCAAGGAAGAAGCCGTTCGTTTCTATGAAACAAAAGAAGCAGAGTTCCCTGAACCCGAAATGATCCGTGAGGCAGAGCGAGTTGTTCTGTTAAAGGTTATCGACAGAAAGTGGATGAACCACATCGACGATATGGATCAGCTGCGTCAGGGTATCGGCCTGCAGGCCTATGGACAGAGAGATCCGCTTGTAGAATATAAGATGAATGCCTATGAGATGTTTGAAAATATGACAGAGAGCATTAAAGAGGATACGATCCGCGTGCTCTGCCATATCCGCATCGAGCAGAAGGTAGAAAGAGAACAGGTAGCAAAGGTGACCGGCACCAATAAGGACGAGAGCGGTCCGAGACGGCCTGCAAAGCGGGAAAGCGTCAAGATTTACCCGAACGATCCCTGTCCTTGCGGCAGCGGTAAGAAATACAAAAACTGCTGCGGAAAGAACCGGTAAAGGTGGACGAATATTATGGCAATGGTAGAATTAGATCAGATGAAGTTCGAGCTGCAAAGCTACGAAAATACCCTTCATGAAGTGAAGGATTCCCTGGATCTGGAAGGAAAAAAGAAGCGCATCGAAGAGCTGGAGATGGAAATGGAAGCCCCCGGCTTCTGGGACGATCCGGATTCCCCCAACCGCAAGATGGAAGAGCTCAAAAATTTAAAGGATACTGCGGAGCTGTGCAATAAGCTGGAAACGCAGTATTCCGATATCGAAACCCTGATTGAGATGGGGCACGAGGAAGAAGATCCGGATATGGTAGAAGAAATCCGGGGCGAATTGGATGAGTTTATTGAAGAGCTGGATGAGCTGCGTATCAGCACGCTGCTGTCCGGCGAATACGATAAGGATAATGCGATCTTAAAGCTCAATGCGGGCGCAGGCGGCACAGAGAGCTGCGACTGGTGCGGCATGCTGTACCGTATGTATACCAGATGGGCGGAGAAAAAGGGCTTTTCCGTTGAAGTTCTGGACTATCTGGACGGCGAAGAAGCGGGCATCAAGTCCGTTACCTTCCAGGTAAATGGCGAGAACGCTTACGGTTATCTGAAATCGGAAAAAGGCGTACACCGTCTTGTCCGGATTTCCCCCTTCAACGCCCAGGGCAAGCGCCAGACCTCCTTCGTATCTCTGGATGTTATGCCGGATATCGAAGAAGATCTGGATATCGAGATCAACCCGGAAGATCTGCGCATTGATACCTACCGAAGCAGCGGTGCAGGCGGTCAGCATATCAACAAGACCTCTTCTGCGATCCGTATCACGCATCTGCCGACAGGTATCGTGGTACAGTGTCAGAATGAGCGTTCTCAGTTCCAAAACAAGGATAAGGCGATGCAGATGTTGAAGGCGAAGCTGTATCTGTTAAAGCAGGAAGAAAACGCCGAGAAGCTTTCTGACATCCGTGGCGAGATCAAGGATATCGCATGGGGCAACCAGATCCGTTCCTATGTCCTGCAGCCTTATAAGCTGGTGAAGGACCTTCGGACAAATCAGGAGGTTGCAAATGCAGACGGCGTACTGGACGGCGGTCTCGACCCCTTCATCAACGCATATCTGAAGTGGATCAACACAAAGGATAAAGCGACGGAAGAATAAAAAGAGTATAAAGAAACCGGACACCGACTCCCGGCTGAGCAATCAGTCAGGAAGTAGGTGTCCGGTTTTTTACGCTTCAGCGCTTTTTAACGATACCAGCTCAAGATAGAAGTAGGCATAGGTCTGCTTCTGATAAGGATACACATACAGCAGTCCGATGCCGCAGGTTAAGAACCCGCCCATTAGCCATGGCAGGAAGCTTACCATCAGGAGGAAATACTGCCATTTGTGGCCTTTCATGAGCCTTCTGGAGCGTTTTAAGCATTCCTTTGCACTCAGCTCGGGAAAGTCCAGCATGATGAAGAAAACCTGGGAATACAGCGTTTTTACATACAGCACAAAAGGCAGGAAAACGATGCTGATCCCTGCTGCAGCATAGAGATAAACCATATTCACGCGACCGGATTGCAGGTACAGGCTGAAAAGAAGCGACGGCACGATTTCCGGGATACATAACAGCAGGGACAAAACGAGCTGAATCTGGATGGCCTTTAACGGCTCATGCCAAAAGCCAGAGAAAATGCCGCCCGCATAGACCGGCTGATGGCAGGCATTGCTCAGAAACAGTCCTGTGATGCCGACCTGGAAAATCCCAAAGAAAACACTGATGGCAAATGTGACGGCATAATACAAAATTGTACCAAAGGGCGGATGCACCTGAATCAATCCGGAGGGAGCTGTGATAATATACTGCAAAATAGCGAGAGAAAGAAAGGCGCTGGAGAGCGGCATATAATGTCCAAGCAGGGATGCGCGCGCTTTTCCCTTCAGGACAGACCTCTTTAACGGGGAGGCTGTGCCGGTGGTTGTAGTCTGATCATTCATTTGTAGGTTACCTCTCAGTCATGTAAGCTTTCGGGAAGTTCGATCCCGTATTCGTTCAGAATCTCGTCAAAGGTCAGACCGGTCATTTGCTCGTAGGTGTCATTGACCATTGTCCAATACTGCTGTTTTGCATCGGAGTTGGAAAAGACAATAAAAAAAGAAAACCCACCGACAGCAATATTGATGAGGAGTGCACTGCAGGCGACGATGACACCTGCGAGGGCGTGATTGGACATGGAGGTGTTCCCTCGGGACAACAGCCCAAACATGATGGACAGGATCGCGAGAAAGATCGGAATGACAATTGTCATCGTAAGGGTGCTGGCGAGCGCAGCGATGGCGAGAACCAGCGAAAACGTCGCAAAGCCGTTGCGCCTTGGCTGAGGTTTCAATTCCATAATATAGTCTCCGTTCTGGGAAAAATGCAGTCGATGAAATGCCTGCACTTTCCGCGTTCTTTTGAGATATTCTAACATTTTTTATGGTAAGATTCAAGTTTTTGAAAAAAAGTGTTGACAATTCGAAGAAAAGAATGTAGAATAATTTTGTTGTGAGGGACACGAAGTCCTGAACAAGAAAAATGTGCGCGTAGCTCAGCTGGATAGAGCGTCTGACTACGGATCAGAAGGTCGGGAGTTCGAATCTTCTCGCGCACGCGACTGGAACCGGAATGCGAAAGCATTCCGGTTTTTTTATCGTATACAAAACTTCATTTCTATACGATAAAAAACGCTCCGCGAGGATGCGCACTCGGTACAAAGGTAGAGGATTGCCGAAGCAACCGCGCCTCGGCGCGAGAATGTGCGGAACAC
>ERZ779874.2881-NODE-2881-length-13730-cov-4.768263_pt1 | contig 13730 bp, 7 predicted proteins | sample MGYA00511031_ERZ779874 | MGnify/ENA primary metagenome ERZ779874 (study PRJEB29588, sample SAMEA2156850) | human gut metagenome | biome: human gut; feature: human-associated habitat; material: faeces | place: Denmark | collected 2008/2010 ...
GAAGCAGCCTCTGTCATTGCTCTGCAGTTTCAGATCGCGCTCCACGCTGTAAGCGGAAAGACTGCCTTTTGTGAGCACCATTCCCATATGCGGAGCCGCACCGCCCATGCGGAGTGCCATGATATAACTGGTATTCTCCCCGCAGAAAATATGTGCATGGCACCGGTAATCCCGGCAGGTCACACTGTCCGTGTAACGATCCTGCAACGGAAATGAAACCCCAATACTTCCGGCATTTGTAAAATACGGATGCGCACCGTTGTAAGAAACCACAATCTTCGTTGTCAGCACATCTCCGTCTTTCTCATTCTGCACCTCCGCTGAAAACTCCGGAGGACATTTCACTTCGGCATACGGAAAATCCTCACGCAACCAGTTCATCTGTTTTGGATCTTTCGAAAATACAATTTCTTTCACGTTTCCAACTCTCATTTTTTCTTTCCCCTTTCGTTTTTTCTTTGATCCCGCTTTTTAAACTCCATGTAAAATTTATTTGCTGCTTTGATCATACTATATCTACATGCTCTTTTCTATATCTCTTTTTCCATTACCGTTCACTCCTCTTAATCTGACAATAACCCTCACAATCCTCTTTTCCAGTTTTGTTTTACAAAAGAACGGTTCCATACGCCTGCATCATTTTTCCGTTTTACTTTATTTTTTCTTTCTTGCCGATAGTATTTTTTCTCAATTTTTGTTATACTGAAAATGTATGCGTATCAAACTCCGGCATTGCTCTTTCAAGCTGCCGACACATACATAAACTTCATAAAAGGGGGTATCTTTTTCATGGATACGTATGTCATTTTAAAAGACCTGGCAATCATTATCGTATTCGCAAAATTGTTTGGTATTCTTGCCAGAAAATGCAAGGCTCCGCAGGTTGTGGGCGAGCTGATTGCCGGTATTGTCCTTGGACCCAGTGTGCTGGGACTCGTTCAGCAGTCTGACTTTCTCGCACAGATGGCGGAGATCGGTGTCATTTTGCTGATGTTCTCCGCAGGTCTTGGCACCAGCCTGAAGGATCTGCTCCGCACCGGAGTGAAATCCCTGCTGATCGCCTGTGCCGGTGTTTTTGTTCCTCTCGTTCTTGGAGCCATCTTATACATGAGCTTTTATGGCTTCTCTGCTGTCGGAACGGAAGAATTTTACCACGCTGTTTTTATCGGTGTTATTCTGACTGCAACATCGGTCAGCATCACCGTACAGGCCTTGAAAGAACTCGGCAAGCTGAAAACAGAGGTTGGAACAACCATCTTAAATGCGGCCATCATCGACGATGTCATTGGTATCATTGTGCTGACTGTTGTCATCGGTTTTAAAGATCCGACATCCAATCCGCTGAAAGTAGCAGCCTCCACCATTCTGTTTTTTGCCCTTGCGATTGTGCTCGGTTTTCTCTGCTTTAAGCTGTTCAACCGCATGAACTCCGTATTTCCGCACACCCGCCGTCTCCCGATTCTGGGTCTTGCGCTCTGCTTCGGACTGTCCTACATTTCCGAAAAATATTTCGGCATCGCCGATATTACCGGTGCATACGTTGCGGGCGTTATCCTGTGTTCCCTCGATTCTTCCGATTACATCGAAGAAAAAATGGATATCAGCTCCTATATGATTTTCGGACCGATTTTCTTTGCAAGTATCGGACTCAAAACAACGCTCAGCGGCATGAACGAGAAATTCGTACTCTTTGCCATCTGTTTCGTCATCGTCGGCCTTGTCGCAAAAATCATCGGCTGTGGCCTGATGTCAAAGGGATGCGGCTTTACCTGGGGCGACAGCCTGAAAATCGGTGTCGGTATGATGACCCGTGGTGAAGTCTGTCTGATCGTTGCGCAAAAGGGTCTGAATGCAGGCTTTTTATCCGGCGATTTCTTCAGTGCCGTGATTCTGCTGATTCTCTTCTCGAGTGTTGCAACACCGATTATACTGAAAATCTTATACGCGAAAATGCCGACGGCAAAAGATTCTGCAAAGGCATCCTGACTTTCCTTTTACCAAAACAGGGCGCTGTGCCATTTCCTGCACAGCGCCCTGTTTTTTTCGTATCAACCGGTAAGTTCTGATTTCTTCTACCACAGAATCTTCTCTGCCTCAGCTCCATCCGCAAACGGTCCCGGCATTGCTGCCACGCCGCGGTGCTCGCCAAGATAGTCCTGATCGAAGATAATCGTGCTTCCGTCCGGATCTTCGAATCTCTGCTCCGGCTCGAAGGCGTATCCTAAAATATCACTGTTGATAATTCCCGTCCGGAAATCCTTCAGGAACTCATACACGTTCGTCTTGATGGAATAGTGGCCGTCTTTTTCCACAAGTTCCACCTTAACCTGGTTCTCGTTATCCATAAGATTCTCTTTTTCATTCACACACGCCTTTGCTCCGTTAAAGTAAGCGTTTCCGTTTACCCAAACCGGCAGATGGCACTTGTTGTGATACGGCTCCAGCTTGCTCATGTCGGCCGGTTTATCCAGCTCAAAGTGGCTGATCCACTCGTCATAGGTCGGATACTCGTCGAACACATGCGTTCCGACCTCCTGGTTATCCTCCATCTTGAAGCCCATGTCCTCAACCGTTTCTGTTTCCTCAACCGGGTAATTCTGGATAAAGATGTTGTTGTAGAACCGGTCATCGCCATGCAAGAATGTCATGAATCCGGCAACCTCGGTACGGTGACGGATGTGATACGGCGTGTAACGGTCTCCTGTTCCGCCGCCAACTGCAGTTAATGAGCCAAGCATCAGATTGTGTACGCAGGCAATACCATCGGTCGCCATACGAACGCTGACCGGTGAGAGCATAATATTGTTATCGATCAGTGTCGGACCATGGCCAACCTCGATGAAAATATCCTGACTCATCATTGCGCCCTCTGCCTTTGGTGTTCCCTCCGGCGGGCAGTTGTCGTGCAGCAGGTTCTGGGTCAGGCGTGTTCCCTGTGCCTCCCAGTCGCACCAGATGCCCATCGTGCAATGATGAATATGATTTCTTCTCATCACAACATCGATCGCTGCATGCATCTTGATACCGGAAATCTCGGCTCCGCCAAGCTGCTGCATATTGTTGATGTTGTGAATGTGGTTGTCCTCAATGATACTGAACACACCGCCCATCCGTCCGACAATACCGGTCTGCTCACAGTGATGGATGTGGCAGCGGCGGATGATATGGCTTCCGATGTTCTCCTTCGTCCAGCCGTGATACTGGCCGCGGCACACAGCATCACGCTCCATCTGGGTCGGGCTTTTTACGTGTTTTCTGGTAAAGTAATGGTCGTTCTCCGGATCGTAATATTTTCCGAGCGAAATACCGCAGCACTTGCTGTTGCTGACCTCACAGTCCTCAATAATCCATCCCTTCGACCAGTGCGGACCGATCATACCGTCCTGATAAGCAGCCGGCGGCGCCCATGTCGTTGCTGCCTTGCTGACATCAAATCCACTGAACGTAATGTAATTTACGCCTGTTTTCGACGGCATAAAGCAGTTCCGGCGCACGTTGATTTCTACTTTTTCCTCCGTCGGGTTTTTACCCTGGAAGTTTGCGTAGATGACCGTCTGATTTTTCTCTTTGTCCTGCTCGGTATACCATTTGTAAACCGACCACTCCGGCTCCCAGGACGGCGCATAAACCTCGCCCTTGATACACTCCTCGAGCGTCTCTGCCTCGTATAACTGGCGGTCATTCAGATAAACCGCGCCGGTATGGCGTACCACCGGTGCAAAATACCAGTCACCGCCGACCATTGTCGTGTATGGGTTATAATTGCCAAACACTCCGTTGTCTACACGGCATACCCACACATTATCTTTGTAATGCTCCCAGTCATTCATCGTTTCCGCACCGGTGATCTTTGCGCCGAGCGGCTTCTCACTCTTATAGACGATTCTTGCATCCTCGGTTCCGCCGTTGACCGGATCGACATATTCATGGTAGATACCAGGTGCAACCAGAACTTCATCTCCTGCCTTTGCAATTTTTGCCGCATCGTTGATGAACTTGAACGGCATCTCTTTTGTTCCGTTTCCATTCTTCGGAGCGGAATTGTTGACATAGTAAATCATTTCTCTATACTCCTTTTTGTTATAGTAAAACCCGAAAACCCTGCAAAAAAGGCTGTGACGCAATCATTCACTCTCTGCGGCGCTGAATTTTTACGCTATTTTTTTGCGGGTCTATAGAATTTCTTTATGATAATGCTTCTTCCGCAGCCTCTTTTGATGCAAACGGGCCCGGCAGCGGATGAATGCCCTGACGGTTTCCGAAGTAGTCATATCGGAACACGATCGGCGTTCCATCCGGATTCTCATATTTCTGTTCCGGCTCAAATGCCATGCCAAGCGTCTCCGTTGAGATCACTGCACAGGCATTCTGCGGCAGATAATCGTAAACATTGGTCTCCAGTTTCCATTTACCGTTCTCTTCTTTTACACCGATGGTGATTTCATGCTCGGTATCCACTACAGCGTCCTGTTCCTGCTCTGCCGGCTTCGCCCCATTGAAGTAAACGTTGCCGCCAAGCCATACCGGCAGCTTCTCGTAATACAGATCCGGTGACTTTCCGGAGCCCATTCCGCAGTAGCCCTCAAATCTTGCCACGTACTCCTCCAATGTCGGATATCCGCTGTACGGTGCGGTTCCTGCTGTCAGATTTCCGTCATCCCACTCATTATCTCCGGTCAGTTTACGGATTTCTTCCATTCCCGCACGAACCGGCTTCTGGATGAAGATATTATTGTAGAACCGGCAGTCACCGTGAAGAACTGTCATAAATCCGTTGATCTCCGTGCGATGCGGCACATGGTACGGTGTGTAGCGCGGCGACGGCAGCTTGTCGGAGCCATTGTTGACACCTCGGCCGACAGCAGTAAACGATCCCGCGATCAGGTTATGTACTACCGCAACACCCTGTGTTGCCAGCTTCATCGCGCGGTCCGAAAGCAGTACGTTATTGTCCACCAGTGTCGGTCCGTGGGAAATTTCAATAAAGATATCCTCGCCGATACCGTCCATACCTTCTGGATTTGCATTTTCCTCGTTCGGCAGCGTATTGTCATGGAACAGGTTCTGCGTAACACGTGTGCCCTGTGCCTGCCAGTCGAGCCAGAGGCCTCTCGTACAGTGATGGAAATGGTTTCTTCGAATGATCACATCGATCGCCGCATGCATCTTGATGCCGCCGATCTCCGCACCCGCAAGGTTCTGTTTATTATTGATATGGTGAATGTGGTTATCCTCAATAATCGAGAACACACCACCTAAGTGGCCTACAATACCCGTCTGTCCACAGTCGTGGATGTTGCACCGGCGGATGATGTGGCTTCCGATGTTTTCCTTTGTCCATCCCTCTCGCTGCGCCTGGCAGATACAGTCACGCTCCGTCTGTGTACCATCTTTGAATTTCCATTTGAGCCATTTATTGTCATTGTTCGGCTGTCTGTATTTTCCAAGTGAAATGCCCGAACACTTCGAATCTGAAATCTCACAATCCTCGATGATCCATCCCTTTGACCAGTGCGGGCCGACCATTCCTTCCTGATATGCCGTCGGCGGAGCCCACTGAGTTGCCGCCTGTTTTACAACAAAGCCGGACAGAGTGATGTAACCGATGCCCTCCTTCGACGGATAAAAGCAATTCTCACGTACATTGATTTCTACGGTTTCTTCGTTCGGATTTTTTCCCTGAAAATTCACATAGAAAACGGTTTCATTTTTTTCTTCGTCCTGCTCCACATACCAGGTGTAAACCGTGAATGCCTGATCCCAGGATTTTTTATAGATCTCCGGCTTTTTCACCTTGTCCAGGCTCGTCACCTCATACATGGATTTTCCATTCAGATACACTTCTCCGGTGTGTGCTGTGTAGGATGCGATAAACCAGTCACCGCTGACCAGTGTCGTATATGGATTGTAATCCCTAAACAATCCGTTCGAAACGCGCGCTGTCCACACATCACCTTCCAAATGCTCCCAGTTATCCACAATTTCCGCACCGGTAATCACAGCTTTTCCCGGTTCCACAGAACGGTACACAATTCTTGCATCCTCACATCCCGCATTCGCCGGATCTACATATTCCCGATATACGCCAGGCGCTACAAGCACCTCGTCGCCGGGCCTTGCAATTTTTGCCGCCTCGGAAATCGTCCGAAATGGATATTCCTTCTGCCCATTTCCGCTTCGCACAGCATTTCCATCTACATAAATCTGCATTTTTCGCTTACCTCTCACTTCTTCACTTTTCATAAACTTTTATTGTTTTTTGTGAATTTTCGCCAAAATCACATCACTCTTTTTCCGATTTCTGCCGTTCTTCACAATTTTCATATCTTAACCATAATACAGATCCTCGTAAAACACTACTTATATATTGCCGATCATTGCCCAGATGTTTCGATTTTTTCTATATTTTTTCTCTCTTCTGTTGTATAATACCGTTTATCAGATACGGAGGATTCTTTTGCCATGAAAAACGATTCGACTTCTTTTTTCGAAAACAATCATTTTGCTAACAGCTATGTTTACGATATCTCTATTTCGCATGTCCCCGCCTATTTCGGTCTACACTGGCATCACTATATTGAAATTGTGCTTGCACAGGATGACGGCATTATCTATGAAGTAAATGGAGAAACCTTTCCGCTAAAGCCCGGTGATCTTCTTTTTATCTGGCCCGGCGAGCTGCACGCTGTTTCCACAATCAACAGAGAACATCGCCTGATCATGCTTCAGCTCGATGCAGATTTTCTGGAAAAACGCGTGGATTTCCAGTCCGTTGCTTATCTTTTTTATCAGATCCGTCTTCTGAATCAGAACAACTTCCCGGAAATCGAAAAACTCCGCGGATTTCTGACAGAGCTGCGCAGGCTCTCCCTCTCCGGTATCAGTTTTTCCGAGCTGCGCGGATGCGTTCTGCTGTATCAGTTTTTTATTCTGCTCGGCGAAAATCTCTCCGTGCCGACCGAAACTGCCGCACCGCAAAAAACAGGCCATTCCGCACAGGTACACCGCCAGATGATTGCTGCATGTACCTGGATCTCGAGTCACTGCACCGAACCGGTTTCTCTGGAAGAAGCATCAAAGGTCGCCGGATTCTCCCGCTGCCATTTTTCCAAGCTGTTCCGCGCATACACCGGCCTCTCCTTCACGGATTTCGTCACCAGGGAACGGCTCCATATCGCCGAAAACCTGTTAAAAAAACCGGATCTCACGATCACCGAAGTGTCGCTCGAATCCGGTTTTAACAGTATTTCTACGTTTAACAGAGTCTTTTTGAAATCAAAAAATGTAAGCCCTACCGACTTCCGTCAGATGTACCTGCAATCCTATCAGAAATAGGCTATGAATTCGGCATGGCCTCCGGTCTTTCGCAGGTGGATGGAACCTTCTCAAATGCACCCGTTTCCGCACTCTTCATAATCTGATCGATCGTATCGAGTACGTGGTATGCCATTTTGGCATTCGCACGGTTTGGTCTGCCCTCTGCAATTGCTTCTGCCATCTCGGACGGACCGAGGCCGCGGCTGTTTTCGCTGTAGGCAAAGCCATAATCCAGCACTTCCGGAACTGCCTGCTGTGTCCAGTCCTTCACGCCCGGAATGTAGACGATATCGCCGCCGAAATTGTTCGGGTCCACCAGCTTTAAAATACCTTTTTTGCCGTAAATTGTGAATACCGCCTGATCGTTGATGGTGCTGTCGCCATTGACACAGAATGTGCCGGTCACGCCGTTTTTCATTTCCAGAATCGTGAAAGCCTGGCTCTCGTTACTGTAGTCAAATTCCTGGCCGTATTCCGGGCTGTCCGGGACGACATTGACGCGCTTCGGCGCAAGGTTGCGCACGGAGGAAACGACACGGTCCACCGGGCCGAAAAGGCTGACGATGGCGGTCAGATAATAAACACCGAAATCGTAGCAGATACCACCGCCCGGCATCCGCAGAAAACGGAAGATGCTCGCCAGCAAATCAAGATCGCGGTTTGCGCATGCTTCGAAAGATGTCACCTCGCCGATCAGCCCGTCGTCGATCGCTTTTCTTGCGGTCTGCAGTGCCGATCCAAGGAAGGTGTCCGGTGCGGAACCGAGATAGAGATGTTTCTCCTCTGCCAGCTCGATCAGTTTCGCTGCCGTTTCCGGTGCGAGGGTCATTGTTTTTTCAGTGTAAACGTGTTTTCCGGCTTCCAGTGCCTGACGGATCAGCCCCTCGTGGGTCGGTGCCGGTGTCAGAATGACTACCATTTCAATCGACGGGTCTGCCAGAATTTCCTCGTAGGTACAGCCCTTGATGCCATACTGCTCTGCTTTCTTTTTCGCATGTTCAAGATGGCCTGCGCAGCATGCTGCTACCTCAAGATTCTCAAAGTTATGAATCATGTTCGTCAGATAAATATCACTGATCGCTCCGCAGCCGACAACGCCGACTCTCATTTTTTTCGTTTCTGTTGTTCCCATTTGTAAAAATCCCCTTTACTCTTTGTTTTTTGATTCTGTTCTGATAAAAACCCTTATCTTTTTTATACAACGAAATGTCTGAAAAAACAAGCATTCCGGCTCATATTTCACTTTCAAAATGAAAAAACCGCCCACGGTTTCTGCAGATTCTCTGCATCACCGCGGACGGCCTTTTTCTGTTGTTTACTCCACGCTTTTCAGCGATTCAATCATATCAATTTTTCTTAACCGGTAGAACATCATAAAGTTGACGAACAGGGCAAACGCCAGGGTAATCAGGGCGCTCCAGCCGTAGCTCCGCGGGAACACGTTTCGTCCGAACATCATCATATCGACCTCGACGGTCTGAATTACGCAATGATGTAAAAACGTTCCAATTCCCATGCCCGCGATAACGCCGAACAGTGTCAGCACCATGTTTTCCCGGTACACGTACGATGCCACCTCGCCGTCGAAGAAGCCGAGCACTTTCAGCGTTGCCAGCTCTCTCTGTCGTTCGGTGATGTTAATGTTGTTCAGGTTGTACAGCACCACAAACGCCAGCAGGCCCGCCGATACGATCAGCACCACGATGACGATGTCGAGGGAACGAAGCATGTTGTCAATCTGATCAATCAGGTCGGATGTGAACGAGATTGCCGCTACACCGTCGTACGTCATGATTTTTTCTCCGAGTGCTGTCTCATAATTGCCCGACATGTCCTGATATTTCATCAGAAGCTGGTTGTAGTCCGGCGCTCCGCCGAACAGCTCCTCGTAGAGATCCGGGGCCAAATACAGGTAATGGCGCACGTAGTTTTCGACGATGATCGAAATCTTTACGTCCACAATATCATCGCCTTTTTTCAGCTGAACCGTGTCGCCTGCTTTTACGCCGAGCATCGTTGCTGTCTTTTCGCTGATGGCTGCGCCGCCGTCGGTCGGGAATTCGTAAACTTCTCCGCTTTTCCGGTCTCGGAAGGCATAGAAGTCATTGAAATTCGTCAGTTCTTTCGGCACTTCAAGCACTGCATCCACGGTCTTTTTGTCGGTCTGCAGTTCGATGTTCTGGCAGTACATTTCCAGCAGCTCATCGATGCCGCTGTAGTTTTCCAGATCGGTCTGCAATGCTTCTTTTTCGGATTCATCCACATCTGAATTCAGCACAGCATTCGCCTGATAGGTGAAGAGGCTGACGAACTGGTTTTTCGCAATCGCGGTGATGGAATCCTGAAGGCCGAAACCGACGAGGATCAGACCCATGCATCCGCCGATTCCGATAACGGTCATGAAGAATCGTTTTTTATACCGCACCAGATTCCGCACGGTTGATTTCTGCGTAAAGTTCAGATGTTTCCAGAGTACGCCGATGCGTTCCAGGAAAATCCGTTTGCCGTTTTTCGGTGCTTCCGGCCGCATCAGCTCTGCCGGACCTGCGGCGAGTTCTTTGTAGCATGCCGCGATCGTCGCCACGCCGGTGCAGGCTGCACTCGCCAGAATCGCAAGGCCTCCCTGCTCCCAGTTCAGCGGGGTCATGTAATACGGGAGTCCGGTATACAGCATGCCGTAGGCATTCATAATAACCCAGGGCAGGATTTTTTCTCCAACCACCACGCCCGCGAGAGCGCCGGATACGGTGGAGAGCATCGCGTATGCGAAATATTTAAAGGCGATCACGCCGTCGGAATAGCCGAGGGCTTTTAACGTTCCGATCTGCTGACGCTGTTCCTCGATCATTCGTGTCATCGTCGTCAGGCTGACGAGAGCAGCCACGAGGAAGAAGATAACCGGGAAGAATTTTCCGATATTCGAGATACGGCCGGCATCCTGACCGAAGCTCTCAGTTGACGTTACCTTATTCCGTCCCCAGACGTACCACGTTGGTTTTTTCAGGTCTGCGAGTGTTTTCTCACCGTCCGCAATTTCCTGCTTCGCATCCGCGATTTCTGGTTCGGCGTCGGCTTTTGCTTTTTCGTATTCGGCTTTGCCGTCCTCAAGTTCCTTTTCTTTATCGGCAATTTCCTGTTTCGCATCCGCAAGGGAGATTTTTCCGTCGGCGATTTCCTGTTTCGCGTCGGCAAGCTGGGTTTCTCCGTCGGCAATCGTCTGCTTGGCTTCGGCGAGCTGAGTTTCTCCATCGGCGATCGTCTGCTTGGCTTCGGCTAACTGGGTTTCGCCGTCGGCGATCGTCTGTTTCGCTTCGGCGAGCTGACTTTCTCCACTGGAAATTGTCTGCTTTGCAGCGGCAAGCTGGGCCTCACCCGACTGAATCGTCTGTCGGTACGATGCAATCTGCTGTTCCCCATCAGCAAGCTGGGCTCTGGCAGCCGCAAGCTGAGTTTCTCCGTCTTTTAATTTACTGCGGTTCGTCTCAATCTGAGCTTCTCCGTCGGCAATCGCTGCTTTGGCGGATGCAAGCTGGGCTTCGCCATTCTCAATCTGTTTCTGATAAGCTTCTGCCTGTGCTTCTCCATCCTGAAGCTGGGCAAGAGCCTCTGTAATCTGAGCTTCGCCGCTTTCCAGTTCTTCTTTTGCAGAAGCAATCTGTGCCTCGCCTGCGGCGCATTCCTGCTCTTTTTCTGTTAATTGTGCATCTGCAGCGGCAAGCTGACTTTCTGCGTCGGTAATCTGAGCTTCTGCAGCCGCAAGCCGGGCTTCCGCATCAGCGCTTGCTGCTTCAAACGCTGCGATGTTTTGTTCCAGAAATGTTTTCTGCTCCTGCATCGTGAAAAGCTGCTGTGCTAACTCTGTCTGCTTTGCTTCCAGCGCAGTTTTCTGTTCCAACAGGGATACATATGCTTCATCTTCCTCCGTCAGTCCGTCAAGCTGAGCCTCAATCACCTCGATCTGACCAGTCACTTCTGTCTGCGCAGCCTCCACCATCGGAAGCTGACTGGAAATCTGGGCTAACTGATCCTTGGCTGTCTCATACTGACTCTTCTGTTCTTCATACGCTGCCTTCTGCGCTTCATACTGTGTGCGTCCTGCAGCGGTTTCTGCTTTCTTGTTGTCCAGTTCCTCGTGTGCAGCGGAAAGCTGCTCCTTTGCAATATTCAATTCCGTTTCTTTTTCGGAAAGCTGCTCTTTTGCAGTATTCAGCTCCGTCTGCTTCCGAGTCAGTTCGGTTTTTGCCGCCGAAAGCTGCGTCATTTTTTCCTCTAACTCTTTTTTGCCGGATGCCAGTTCTGTTTCTTTCTCTGCAAGCTGTGCTTTTCCGTCGGAAAGTTCTTTCGCTTTTGCCTCAAGTGTGGTTTTTCCACTTGCAAGTTCATCGGCTTTCTGATTCAGCTCCGCTTTTCCGCTTTCCAGCTCTGCCGCCTTTGCTTCCAGCGTCGCTTTTCCGCTCGCAAGTTCCGCCTCTTTGTCATTCAGCGTTGCCTTGCCGGATGCCAGTTCCTGCTCTTTATCGGCGATGGTTGCTTTCGCACTGAGAAGTTCCTGCTCTTTGTCTGCAATGGTCTGTTTTCCGTCAAGGAGTTCCTGTTCTTTCTCAGCAATCGTCTGCTTTCCGTCAAGAAGCTCCTGTTCTTTGTCCTTTAACGTCTGTTCGCCGTCGAGAAGTTCCTGCTCTTTGTCCGCAATCGTCACTTTCGCGTCGGCAAGCTGCTGTGCACCGTCATCCAGCTCTGTTTTTGCGTCCGCTAATTTCTGCTCTGCATCAGCGACCTGCTGTTTTGCATCATCAATCTTTTCCTGTCCTTCGGTTTTGACTGCCGTATACCGCCGGTCGCACGCCGCATCCTCGAGCGCTTCAATCTTCGTCTGTACAGCTTTCACCGTCTCATCATACGCATCGCTGTAGCTCGCCTCTTCCTGTGCGCCGTCCGCCTGGACGTAAATCTCTGTATAGAGATCCGAGGTAAATGTCTCCGGAAGCAGCAGTGCAAAACTGTTGATGCTTCCATTTCCAATCGAGCCCGTTCCGCGGTTCAGATCCATATAATAAGGGAGCGTCGCCGAACCAACAATCGTAAACGTATCCCCGGTCAGCGAATCTGAGAGCGGATCCTCCGTTCCGGAAGTGAACGTTACCTGATCCCCGATCTCACAGCCGGAACTTTTCAGAAACTGCGTATCAACAAGAATTTCATCCTCTTTCTCCGGCATCCGTCCCTCAACCACGCGCGGCTCATTCACACCGTCCGTCAGCGCAATCAGCTTCACAACCTGCTCGCTCTCGCCGATGTCATGCAGCACTTCCACCGTTTTTCCGCCGTAAACCGCTTTCACGCCATCTGTCTTCGCGATATCCGCCAGATCATCGTCTGTCAGCCCCAGCGTTCCAAGAACTTTCAAATCCATATAATTTACTTCATCATAATACCGGTCCGCCGAAACCTTCATATCTCCTTCCGCCGACCGGATGCCCGAGAAAAACGCCGCGCCAAGAAGCACGATGAAAAAGACTGACAGAAACCGCCCCTTGTTCTTTGTGATTTCCCGGATAAAGTCTTTTCGAAATGCTCTCATCGTCCACCTACCATTCTATCTCTTCCACCGGCGTCGGGTTCTCATTTGTTTTCATGCCCGCCACTTTTCCGTTTCGGATTTTAATCACGCGGTCCGCCATCGGTGTCAGCGCCGAGTTGTGAGTGATGACAATGACCGTCATCCCCTTCTCCCGGCAGGTATCCTGCAGCAGCTTTAAGATCGCTTTTCCCGTCACATAATCGAGCGCGCCGGTCGGCTCATCGCAGAGCAGCAGTTTCGGATTCTTCGCCAGCGCACGCGCAATCGCCACACGCTGCTGCTCTCCGCCCGAAAGCTGCGCCGGGAAGTTATTCATTCTCTCTTCCAGCCCAACCTCCGCAAGCACCTCCGACGCATCCAGCGGATGCTTACAAATCTGCATCGCCAGCTCCACATTCTCGAGCGCCGTCAGGTTCTGCATCAGATTATAAAACTGAAAAACAAATCCAATATCCTCCCGCCGGTACTGGATCAGCTTCTTGCCGCGGTACTTACTGATCTCCGCCCCGTCCACCAGCACCTTTCCGGAAGTCGCCGTGTCCATGCCTCCTAAGATATTCAGAACGGTCGTCTTTCCCGCGCCGCTCGGGCCGACAACGATCACAAACTCACCTTTTTCCACATCAAAACTGATTCCATCCGCGGCCTTGATGGTGACTTCACCCATTTTGTATGTCTTGGTTACATCCTGAAGACTCACATATCCTGCCATGCTCTTGTGTTCCTCCTATGTAAAATTCAATATCCCTCATTTCTTTTATTGTACCAAGCCGCTGCCGTCGCCGCTAGTCCTAAGAAGACGAATTTACCGTTTTTTTATCAATGTTTCCGG
>ERZ779874.2887-NODE-2887-length-13707-cov-2.826106_pt1 | contig 13707 bp, 12 predicted proteins | sample MGYA00511031_ERZ779874 | MGnify/ENA primary metagenome ERZ779874 (study PRJEB29588, sample SAMEA2156850) | human gut metagenome | biome: human gut; feature: human-associated habitat; material: faeces | place: Denmark | collected 2008/2010 ...
GATAGATATAAATAAGATACTCTTTGATAATTTTATTGTAGTCTTTCCATTTGTTGAATGAAAGCCAGTTGTCTGCACCGATAATCAAAGTAAATATTCTTTCGGGATATTTCTTTCTGAGGGCTTCGAGAGTTTGAATCGTATAGGAGGGGCGGGGCAGGGTAAATTCTATATCGGTCGTCCGAATCTTAGAATTGCCGTTCACGGCCATGTTTAACATTTCAATTCGTTGTCTATCATTATTCGAGGACAATTTTTCTCGTAGAGGATTTTGAGGAGACACAGACAGCCATATTTCGTCGAATCCTTCATATTCGCACAAGTAGTTCGCTAATATGAGGTGGCCGGTATGAACCGGATTGAACGTCCCGGAGAAAAAGGCTGTCTTTATTGGTTGCATGTTTTACTTATCATTTATCGAGAAATTGTCTTATTGAACGGTATGCCTCTTCTTGGGCTTTTTCCAAAATATCGTTCACTATGATTTTATCGAATTTTGGTGCGAACGACAATTCGTATTCAGCTTTCGCTATCCGATGAGCTATAACTTCCGGGGTATCTGTCGCTCTGTTTTTCAATCGTTGTTCCAACGCTTGTATGCTGGGTGGCTGAATAAACAAAGCGAGAGCTTGGTTCCCGTAATATTTTTTTATGTTGACTCCGCCGACAACGTCGACATCGAAAATAACATTTTTCCCCGAGTCGAGAATCCGTTCCACTTCGCTTTTCAAAGTGCCGTAGAACTTCCCGGCATAGACTTCTTCATATTCCAGAAATTCGTCGTTCGCTATACGTTCGCGAAATTCATCGGGTGTGATGAAATAATATTCGACGCCGTTTTTCTCAGTCCCTCTCGGAGCACGACTGGTGGCGGAGATAGAGAATGACAGGTTCAAATCGCGATTCAATAACGATTGTATGATGGTGGATTTACCCGAACCGGAGGGGGCCGAAAAGATGATGAGTTTACCTCTTTGTTCCATTACATTACATTTAGTACTTGCTCTTTGATTTGTTCCAACTCGTCTTTCATACGCACGACAATGCGTTGCATCTCGGCATGGTTCGATTTGGAACCGAGTGTGTTGATTTCACGTCCCATTTCTTGACTGATAAATCCGAGTTTTTTGCCTTGCCCTTTGCCCGATTGCAGGGTTTCAAGGAAATATTTCAAGTGATTGTCTAGTCTATGTTTTTCTTCATTGATGTCGAGTTTCTCGATGTAGAAAATCATCTCTTGTTCAAATCTGTTTTTGTCGTAATCGAAATTGTCGATTTTGTTCAAAGCGTCGATTATCCGACCTTTTATCTTTTCGATGCGCTCTTTTTCGTAAGGTTCTACCTCTTGTAACAAATGAGCTATGTTGGCGATTTTCTCTTCAAAAAGGTGCTGCAACATGGCTCCTTCCTGAATTCTGAACTCTTCAAATTGAGAGATGGCTTGGTCGACTGCTTTTCTCAAAGCGTTGAGTTCTGTTTCGTCTATCTCTTGACTTTCGGAGCTCATGGCATCGGGCAGACGTAACAAGATGGAGAACCAATCGTCGGGCATCGCAATACCTAATTTGATCGAGGCTTCTTTGACTTGTTGGAAATAACCTTCCAAAACCGGAATATTTATTTGGGCAGAAGCCTCCTTGCCGATAGCTTCGCTGTATACGAAGAAGTCTACTTTCCCACGTTCCAGACGTTTGGCTATTTCGGATCGAATTTCCATCTCCATTTCCCTGTATTGCTGAGGAATACGGGTCGATAAATCGAGTTGTTTACTATTTAAGGATTTTATTTCAACAGTTATTTTTTTATGCGGTAATTCCACTACGGCTTTACCAAAACCGGTCATCGATTGTATCATAAGTCTGTAAATGTTTTTGCAAATTTAATCTTAATTCCGATGAGAAAGCAATAAATTGAAAAAAAAGAGCTAATTTTGTACACTCGTTAACGTTGATTACATCGTTGGTTTATCGCCTTTCCGACCGGGTATCGGGAGATAAATCATACTTTACGGATTGAATTATGCCGAATATTATACATATAGAGACTTCTACGTCTGTTTGTTCCGCCGCCTTGTCTTCCGATGGTGTCGTTCAATGCCATTTCGAGAATTTCGAGGGGCCTTCGCATGCTTCGTTGTTAGGAGTATATGTAAAACAGATTATGGATTTTTCGAGAGATAAAGGAGTCAAGGTGGATGCGGTTGCCGTGAGTAGCGGTCCCGGTTCCTATACGGGATTGCGTATCGGTGTTTCGGAAGCCAAAGGTCTTTGTTTCGGATTGAAAGTTCCTCTCATCTCAGTTCCTACGCTCGAACTTTTGGCTTGTACGACCATGTTTAGAAACTATTTTGAGGAAGATGTGTTATATTGTCCTATGATCGATGCCCGTCGCATGGAGGTCTATTCGGCAGTTTACGATAATGCGTTGAATGATGTCGTTCCTGTCGGTGCGTATGTAATCGATGAGCATACTTTCTCGGACTTGTTGGACAATCGTCGGATTGTATTTGCGGGAAACGGCTCGACAAAATGTAAAGATGTGATTAAACATCGCAATGCCATATTTGTAGAAGGAATAGTTCCATTGGCTACCGATATGTTGGCATTGGCCGAGCGTGCTTTCCGTAACGGGCAATTTGAAGACGTGGCTTATTTCGAACCTTTTTACCTGAAAGAGTTTATAGCCACGACTCCTAAAAATAAAATATTATAAAAGTTATATCAATAGAAATTATATGCAATATACTTCGGAATTGAAAAGACTCGTGTTGCCCGAATATGGCCGCAATGTGCAGCAGATGGTAGATCACTGCATGACCATAGAGGACAAAGCGGAACGTACCCGTTGTGCCAATACGATTATAAATATCATGGGGAATCTGTTTCCTCATTTACGGGATATCGAGGACTTTAAGCACAAATTGTGGGATCATTTGGCAATTATGTCCGACTTCAAGTTGGATATCGATTATCCGTATGAAATCATCAAAAAAGAAAATCTTCATACCGTGCCCGAGTCGGTTCCTTATCAGGCTTCTCCCATAAAGTATCGTCATTATGGGAAAATTATGGAAGAGATGTTGAAAAAGGCGGAGTCGATGCCCGATGGACCCGAAAGGAGTGCATTGGTTTCCATGCTGGCGAATCATATGAAAAAGTTGTTTTATCAATGGAATAAGGATTCGGTGGAAGATGAGAAGATTTTGAAAGATTTGCGGGAGTATACACATGGCGTGATTGATCTCGATGCATCCACATATCATTTGAGAGATGTGAGGGAACCGGTAGTGCAGCAGCGTAAATCAAAAAATAATTCGAAAAAAGCGGGTAAATAACCGCTTTTTTTGTATCTTTCACTCATTAACCTTAATAGAGAAAGAGAGTATGGCATCTTTTATTATTGAAGGCGGGCATCGCTTAAATGGTGATCTGATACCGCAAGGAGCTAAAAATGAGGCGTTGGAGGTTTTGTGTGCTACACTGTTGACACCGGAAGAAGTGAAGATATACAATATTCCCGATATACTCGATGTAAATAATTTGATACAGCTTTTGCGAGATTTGGGCGTGACGGTAAAACGCATAGGTCTGAATGCGTACAGTTTCAAGGCCGATAAGATAAATCTCGATTATCTCGATAGTGACGAATTTTTTCAAAAAGGAGCTTCTTTGCGGGGATCGGTAATGATTATCGGACCTCTTGTGGCTCGTTTCGGGTATGCCGTTTTACCGAAACCGGGAGGCGATAAAATCGGAAGACGCCGGTTGGATACCCATTTTCTCGGTATCCAAAAGTTGGGAGCTACATTCAATTATTGTCCCAAAGCCCAGCGTTATGAAATTAAAGCCGATAAATTGCGGGGTAGTTACATGTTGCTCGATGAAGCATCGGTTACAGGTACGGCAAATATTCTATTGGCCGAAGGCGATACGACGATTTATAATGCCGCTTGCGAGCCCTATTTGCAACAACTTTCAAAAATGTTGAACCGTATGGGGGCGCATATCGAAGGTATTGGGTCTAATCTGCTCACCATTCACGGAGTTTCATCGTTAAAAGGGTGTGAGCATACTATTCTTCCCGACATGATCGAGGTGGGTAGTTTTATCGGTATGGCAGCGATGACACGTTCGGACATTACGATTAAAAATGTATCGTATAACGATTTGGGAATTATTCCCGATAGTTTCCGACGGTTAGGGATAACCGTGGAACAACAGGGCGACGATATTCATATACCCGAACATGAATGTTACGAGATAGAGACTTTCATCGATGGTTCGATTATGACTTTTGCCGATGCTCCGTGGCCGGGATTGACTCCCGACTTGTTAAGCGTATTCCTCGTTGTGGCGACACAGGCGAAAGGTAGCGTCTTGATTCATCAAAAGATGTTCGAGAGCCGTTTGTTTTTCGTGGATAAACTTATCGATATGGGAGCGCAAATCATTCTTTGTGACCCGCATAGGGCGGCAGTTATCGGTCAGGCTCACGCACACACGTTGAGGGCTACCAATATGGTTTCACCCGATATTCGAGCGGGAATAGCCATGCTTATCGCCGCAATGAGCGCCGAGGGTACAAGTCGTATTCATAATATAGACCAAATCGATAGGGGGTATCAAGATGTCGATAAACGACTCAATGCAATAGGTGCACGTATTACCCGTTTATAGATCGATGAAAGGGTGGTATTTTTGTGTTGTCTTGGCGGGATTGCTCCTGTCTTCTTGTTCGCAGCAAGTACAGGAGCGTGCCGACGGCGGGAAAACTTCCGATACGATTGTGGCGGAAGGTCCAGTAGAGGAGAGTTGCGATTCTACCGGATACCGTTTGTATCGGAAATATTTGGCTGCGATAGGAGAGAATCCTTCTTATTTTCAATGGAAGGATTTTCCAAAATATTTGGGGGCGGCGTATGTCGATGAAAAAGGTCATTTTGTGATACAAGTGCTTGGCGATTCGGCAAAAGCGAGGAAACAGATTGTCGAGGCCGTCGGGAGCGACGAGGTAACGGTTATTCCCCGACGAAATTCTCGGCAGTTATTAGATTCGTTGTATGCCTATTTGTGTGAGATACGCCGGTTCCGGGCCGATGAACCGACGGTTGCAGTGTTCGATACGGTTTGTTACGATGCCCGTGACAGTTGGACGATTTATGTACATGTCAAAGCTCTCGATTATACCATGCCCGAATATGTCGATAGCCTGTACCGGTATATCGGGGAGTTCCGAAAAAAAGTTTTACTTTCTCGATGGGTGCAGGTAGAGGGAAAATACACGGTTGTAACCGGTGTGGATTTGGACGAAATAAAAGTGAAAGAATGATTACAAGGGAAGAATTGATAAGGATAGGAAGGTTTAATAAGCCTCATGGAGTGAAAGGCGAGTTGTCTTTTACTTTTATCGATGATGTGTTCGACCGCACGGAGTGTTCTTATATCGTATGTGAGATAGATGGCATATTCGTACCGTTTTTTATCGAGGAATATAGGTTTAAGAGCGATACGACGGCTTTGATTAAATTGGAAGATGTAGATAATGAAGCGGATGCGCGTCCATTTACTTTACTCGATGTTTATTTCCCGAAGTCTTATTACAAAGAATCGAATGAAGATGAAGCTCCGGGAGATTACTTTATAGGCTTCACTGTGATCGATAGCGAGAAAGGCGAGTTGGGAAAGATTGTCTCAATCGATGATTCTACGGAAAATGTATTGTTTGAAGTGGAATATAACGGGCGATTGTTGCTTATACCGGCTGTTGATGAATTTGTTTGTGAAATAGACGAAGATAACTGCAAGTTGTATCTGAATATCCCCGACGGATTATTGGATTTGTAGTTCGAAAAATAATCGATATGGAAACAAAAAACGGGCTGTATAACAATTTATATAGCCCGTTTTTTAGAGGATAATACAAAAATCATATCTCAATGATTTCGTGTTGTAAGGTTTGTGTGTCGAGCAGGAAAAGTTTCCCGCTTAAAACTTCGCCATAGCCGGTAATGATTTTAATCACTTCTGCGGCTTCCATGCAGCCGATAATTCCTGGAATAGTGCCGATAACTCCTCCGGGACGAGCCGGGGGAATAACTTCGGGGCGGGGATAAAGATCACTGTATCGAGATCCGCCTCGGTAATTAAAGACGGAAACCTGTCCCCGAAATTCCGAAATGGACCCATATACATAGGGCTTTTTGAAGCGGGAACAGACATCGTCGATCAGATAACGGGTCGTAGCATTGTCGCATCCGTCGACAATGATATCGTAAGTGGAGACAAGTCGATTTGCATTGTCGGGGGTGAAGCGGTTAGGATAGGTCTCGAATCGAGTTGAACTGTTCAGTGCCGACAGTCTTCGACAAGCGCACTCGACTTTCGATTGTCCTATTTCTGCCTCGGTATAAAGAATTTGCCTTTGTAAGTTGCTTTTTGAAACGATATCATCGTCGATAAGTCCTATTTGTCCTACTCCGGCAGCGGTCAGATATATAGAGATGGGAGAACCTAACCCTCCTATACCGACAATCAATACCTTAGCATTCTTCAATTTTTCCTGTCCTGCTTCCCCGATTCCGGGAATCATGGTTTGGCGGATATACCTTTCGTTCATCGATCGAATATTTTGTCCCAGTCTTTCCATACAACCTCATACCCCATAGCCTTGACTGCTTGTTCTACTTCGGCAGGTGTCCGTTCGTCGCTGACAGAAAATTGTTCTAACGCTTGCGGATAAGTGGCATAACCTCCCGGGTCGGTTTTCGAACCTGCGCTTATCGAAGTCGCTCCGAGAGTGGCGATGTGGTCTCTGAATTTTGCGTTTTCTCGGGTGGATACGGAAATATCCACGTCGTGGTCGAAAATACGAAATGCAAAAATCAACTGTGCCAGCTCTTTATCCGTCATGATTACATTGGGTTGAAAATGACCTTCGGACGGGCGCATGCGGGGGAAGTTGACGCTATATCGAGTTTGCCAATAGTGCTTGCGCAAGTATTGCAAGTGTATGGCCATCATGGTTACATCGGTACGCCAGTCTTCCAATCCGATGAGCACTCCCATACCTATTTTGTGTACACCGGCTTGTCCCATGCGGTCGAATCCGTTTACTCTCCATTCGAAGATAGATTTCATGCCTTTCGGGTGGTATACTTTGTACCGGTCTTTATGATAGGTTTCTTGAAAGCATACCACGCCGTTGAGACCCGATTGGGTCAAGCGATAGTAATCTTCGCTTTTGAGGGGCATGACTTCTATCGATAGGTTCGAGAAGTAGGGACGTGCGATTTGTAGAGCTCGTTCCAAATAATCGACTCCGGCATCGCGTGGATTTTCTCCGGTTACGATAAGCAAATTCTCGAACGGTCCCATTTGACGGATTGCCCGGCATTCTTTTTCGATTTCTTTCTCGGTAAGAATAATTCGAGCGATGGGGTTATTGTGATTGAATCCACAGTAGACACAGTGGTTTGTACATGAATTGGTGATATAAAGCGGTACATACATCTGTATCGTTTTGCCGAAACGTTCTTGGGTATAGAGCCTGCTCAATGCCGCCATGTGTTCTATATAGGGGGCGGCAGCAGGTGAGACGAGCGCCATGAAATCGTCGAGTTGTAAATGCTCTTTACCAAGAGCGATTTCGACATCACGACTCCGTTTCGAAGCTATGCAGGCAGTTATATCTTCCCAAGAATATTTTTCTAATTCACTGGAAAACATCTTTTTGTAATTTTTTTAAATCGTTAGTCGTTTAATGAGGGTTTTACATTTTTGCAATTCTTTCATGGTTAGTTCATGGTGCTGTTTGGTTCCGCCCTTTTGCAGGACACCTTGTACTGAAAATCCGCTCCATTTCAGAATTTCACGCAGTGCTTTTACCGTACCTCGGGTTTGGCTGAACCAGATATTGAAAGGCCATGTGGTGGAACCAGTGCTTACAATAACGGCCTTTTTGCCTTTGTGTAGGGGGAGGGGAAATCCTTTCGGACTTTCACCCATCAAGCCGTAGACCAGTCGGTCGAACAGGATTTTCAACTGTCCGCTCATGTTGCCCCAATAACAAGGAGATCCGATGACGAGGGCATCGGCCTCTACAATTTTGGCGAGGGTGCGTTGGGCATCGTCCTCTGGCAGGACGCAGTTATGGCGACTGCGGCAACTCATGCAGCCAGTGCAAGGGTGTATGTCTAACCGGCACACCGGTACGACTTCTACCTCGGCATGGTGTTGCCGAGCCTCGTTGGCCATCGTGTCCAAAATTCGGCTTATCAAGCCGTTGCTTCGCGGGCTTCCGTTTAGTATCAATATTTTCATATTACGTGTTTGAGTCATGAACAGGTTTATCATTCCTTTTCTATACAGTCGGTAATATCTTGCGAAAGGCGCATGGCGCAGAAGTTCGGTCCGCACATGGTACAATAATTACCGTCGTGGAACGAACCCTGTTTGTAGTATTCAAGGGCACGTTCGGGATCGAGTGCCAAATTGAATTGGTCTTTCCAGCGGAACTCATACCGGGCCTTGCTCATGGCATCATCGCGTATTTGTGCTCCGGGAAATCCTTTGGCAAGGTCGGCGGCATGTGCAGCTATTTTATAAGCGATAACACCGTTACGCACATCTTCTCGATCGGGTAATCCCAAGTGCTCTTTGGGGGTTACATAACAGATCATGGCTGTGCCTAACCACGCGATTTGAGCCGCTCCGATAGCCGATGTAATGTGGTCGTATCCCGGTGCGATGTCGGTCGTCAATGGGCCTAACGTATAGAAAGGAGCTTCGTGGCAACTGTTCAGTTCTCTTTCCATATTTTCTTTGATTTTGTGCATGGGGATATGGCCGGGACCTTCGATAATGACCTGTACATCATGAGCCCATGCTTTTGTAGTGAGTTCGCCCAACACATCGAGTTCGAGGAATTGCGAACGGTCGTTGGCATCGTGTATCGAGCCCGGACGCATACCGTCACCCAGAGAAATCGCTACGTCATATTGTTTTAAGATTTCACAGATTTCATCGAAATGTGTGTACAGGAAACTTTCCTGATTGTGAATGACGCACCATTTTGTCATAATAGACCCTCCGCGCGATACGATTCCGGTAAGTCGTTCGCCCACCAAATCGGCATGAGCTTTCAACACGCCGGCGTGAATGGTGAAATAGTCCACTCCTTGTTCGCATTGTTCGATGAGTGTGTCGCGGTAAATTTCCCACGACAGATTTTCGACTTTTCCATTTACTTTTTCAAGGGCTTGGTAGATGGGGACAGTTCCCACGGGGACAGGACAGTTCCGGATAATCCACTCACGGGTTTCGTGTATGTGGTCGCCGGTCGATAGATCCATCAGTGTGTCGCCCCCCCAGTGGCAACTCCATACGGCTTTGTCGATCTCTTCTTCTATACCCGAGGATAGCGCAGAGTTCCCGATGTTAGTGTTTAATTTGACCAAAAAATTACGGCCGATAATCATCGGCTCGGCTTCCGGGTGGTTGATATTCGCCGGAATGATCGCTCGCCCGGCGGCTATCTCTTGTCGCACGAATTCGGGTGTGATGTGGCTTTTAATGCCTAATTGTTCGTTTTGCAAGTTTTCCCGTATGGCGACATATTCCATTTCGGCCGTGACGATTCCCTGTCGGGCATAATACATTTGCGTGATGGCATGTCCCGGTTTGGCTTTGTAGGGAAGGGGAGTATTTTTGAACCGTATAGGGTCGAGAGACGGGTCGTCACGACGGGCACGGCCGTATTCCGAGGTGATATCGTCTTGTCGCTCCACATCGCCTCGCGCCGTAATCCATGATTCGCGCAGACGTGGAAGCCCTTTGTCTATATCTACCGTAATATCGGGATCGGTATAAGGCCCACTGGTGTCGTATACGTATACGGGAGCGTTGGGCGTGTGTATCCGTTTTCCGTTTTCTACGGTGACTGTGTCGGTGAGGTTTATTTTTCGCATCCCCACTTGTATGGGAAATAATTTCCCCGGAATATATATTTTTTCGGAACTGGGATAAGAATCTTTGATTATTTTTTTTGTGTCCATATTACTTTTGCGTTTAATCTAAGAAAGAGGTTAACGGGCTGCTGGCTTGTGCAAAATGGTATTGTGCGCCTAATCCGGCTTCGTATGCCCGGCGGCCGGCTTCGACAGCCTGTTTGAATGCGATAGCCATTTCTACGGGATTCCCGGCGACGGCGATAGCCGTATTTACCAACACAGCATCGGCTCCCAGTTCCATAGCTTCTGCGGCATGGGAAGGTGCGCCTATCCCAGCATCGACGATAACAGGTACATTACTCTGTTCAATGATAATTTGCAAGAAGTCGCGAGTGCGCAATCCTTTGTTAGTGCCTATCGGTGCGCCTAAGGGCATTACGGTGGCAGCGCCGACTTCTTCGAGCCGTTTACAAAGTACGGGGTCTGCTTGAATATAGGGAAGTACAACGAATCCCAGTTTTGCCAGTTGTTCGGTAGCTTTCAAGGTTTCCACAGGATCGGGCAGGAGATATTTGGGATCGGGGTGGATTTCGAGTTTAACGAAATCGGTCCCGAAACATTCTCTGGAAAATTGAGCCGCAAGTACGGCCTCCTCGGCATTGCGTACTCCCGATGTGTTGGGTAGAAATTGTACTCTATTGCGGTCGATGTGTGTCAACATATCGTCTGTGGCTTCTTGGGTCATGTTGATACGTTTCATGGCCACGGTAATCATTTCGGATCCGGAGGCTTCGATGGCTTTTTCCATTAGTTCATTTGAGCTGAATTTCCCGGTTCCTACGAATAAGCGGGAGGAAAATTCCCGTCCTCCGATAATTAATTTGTTCATGCTTTACGATATTTATTTAATAGGTCTATTATTTTTTTAGTTTCCTTTTCAGGATCTTCGGCTTGCAAGATAGTTCCCGATAAAGCGATTCCCGACACTCCGGTTTCCATGATGGCCGGAATATCGTCGGCTGTGATACCTCCGATGGCGACCACCGGAATTTTCAAGTCGTTCGTCCGGCATTGTTCCATGATTCGGGCATAACCTTCGAGTCCGAGGATAGGACTCAGGTTCTTTTTCGTCTCGGTATATCGGAATGGTCCCAAACCAATATAATCGGCATCTTGTCGGACTAATCCTTGTATGTCTTCAAAGGTATTCGCCGTTCCTCCGATAATGTATTTCTCGCCGATAAGCAGACGAGCTTCGGAAACAGGCATGTCGAGCTTTCCCAGATGAACGCCGTCTATGTCGAGGTCGGCCGCCAGTTGGGCATAATCGTCGAGGACGAGTATGGCTTCATGTTCTTTACAGAGCGGAATGAGTTGCTGTGCAGTTTGCCTGACTGCTTCGATGGGAGCATCTTTCATGCGGAGCTGTATCCACTTGCAACCTCCGTTCAAGGTGGCAACTGCTCCCTCTATGATTCCGAATCGGGGTGTCTGGTGGGTAATGAATTGTAACATATTTTGTTCGTATTAATCGTTTCTTAATCGGGTAAGTTGTCGAATAACCCCTGCAATGGTCGGTTCCTGCCACAGGAAACCGAGTACGGCGATCCCTCCGAAATTCCAATCCTTTATAGCCGTTTTTTTTTCGGGGGTGATACCGCCTAAGGCAATGACTCTCTCGTTGATAACATCTTCTTTCCCAGCCTTAGTCAGTTGTTCGGGCGAGAATGCGGAACGGTATCCCTTTTTCGATATGCTGTCGAAGATGGGGCTCAGAAACAGATAGTCGTATTGTTGTCCGTCCGCCAGTTCCTCGATGGAATGGCAAGAGCGGGATAGGGTGGGGATATAGTCGTTCGACAGAGGTCGGTAATGCGGATTCCTTCCATTGAGATGAACACCGGAAAGCCGGTATTTTTCCGCCAGTTCGAAATGGTCGTGAAGTACTATTCGATCGTAATAGCGGGGAGGAATCGAGAGTAACAGTTGCTCTGTTTTTTCTCCGGAATACTTCGGTTTGCGGAGGTGGATTAAATCCAATCCGTTGTCGAGCAGGGCGGTGATTAAGCGGTTTTCCTGTTCTATGGGGTGTTCCTCTGTAATGCCTATATATTTCATTTCGAGAAATCCGTTCGTTATCCTCCGAATGTAGCCCGGATAATCGTTATCTTGTTCCCATCGGTTAAAATCCGATCGTTCCATTCATTTTTGGGAACCAGCTTGTTGTCGATGGCGATAGCCGTACCTTCGATGGCGATTTGTTGCATATCGAGTAACTCTTTTACGGAAATGCTGTCTTGGACTTCTATTTTCTTTTGATTAATATAGATTTTCATCTTTAATCGGGTTTAATGGGGTTAAAACATGAGGGGCGAAAAAATGGTTTACCGAACCATGACCGCTTCCTATTGTAATGTCGGCTCCGGTCTGTAAAGCTTGGGTGAGATATTTTTTGGCGAGGGAAACGGCATCGGTCAACATGTGTTCCAGCGCCAAATAAGAAGCGATTGCAGAAGAAAAGGTACACCCTGTTCCGTGTGTATTCCGGGTAGAAATGCGGGGTGAGGTGTAGCGAACAGGAACAGAATTGGGCATAAAGAGTATGTCGCAGGATTCTGCTCCTTTCAAATGTCCTCCTTTCACGAGAACGGCACGACAACCGGCTTGAAACAGTCTGTTGGCTGCTTTTTCCATATCTTTCTCACTGTCGATGGCAAGTCCGCTCAGTATCTCGGCTTCGGGAATATTGGGAGTGATGACTGTCGCCTGTGGCAACAATAGTGTTTTAACAGCAGAGATAGCTTCTTCCTCGATTAGCCGACAACCCGAAGTAGAAACCATAACCGGATCGAGCACGATATTCCGTAACGGATAACGTTGTAGACAATCGGCAATCGTTTCGATGGTCGCGCGAGAGTATAGCATGCCTAATTTAACGGTTGTACAAGGTAGGTCGTCGAGTACGGCTTCGATTTGTTGCCGCACGATATCGGGTTCGATACCTTGTATGTCCCTCACTTCGCAGGTGTTTTGTGCCGTAATGGCCGTGATAGCCGATGTGCCGAACACCCCGATGGCCGACATGGTTTTCAAATCGGCTTGTATTCCGGCTCCTCCACTGCTGTCCGAACCGGCTATTGTCAATACGACAGGATAAGTTTTCATACGGTTTGTTTCATTTAAGGGGATGCACATAAAACCGTATTGAAAAAGATAGAACTATGAACAATTCCTGCGCCGGCATTATCCGTATCAGGTTCATAGGGTATAATCTCAGCCGCTTTTAGGCACCCCTTTGTTTGTGAACAAAGGTATGGATTATTTTCTTACAGCTGATATTTCTTAATATAAATTAATGAAGATATGCTTATTCGAATAAGGTGATAGAGGTGTTTTTTAAGAGGGCATGTTTTGTTTTTTGAAGAAAGATTCTTTTTCCCCGAAAAGCTGGTTTCGATTGATCGAACCAAGTTGCTTTCGGGTCTATTGGGCGAAAAAGAGCGCCTCCGGTCTGAGGTGGATTTTCATATTAGGCATATTTCCAGTATATTTGCCTACATATAATAAATATTAGCGTAAAGATTCATGATGAGTATTTTGTTTTTACTTGTGGGTTTGGGCTTAATCCTGTCTGGTGCTAATTTTTTGACCGATGGAGCGGCTGCATTGGCCAAAAGGTTTAACATATCGTCGCTGGTAATAGGTCTAACTATCGTGGCCTTTGGAACTTCGGCTCCCGAGTTGACAGTTAGTATCGTATC
>ERZ779874.2906-NODE-2906-length-13635-cov-2.729823_pt1 | contig 13635 bp, 7 predicted proteins | sample MGYA00511031_ERZ779874 | MGnify/ENA primary metagenome ERZ779874 (study PRJEB29588, sample SAMEA2156850) | human gut metagenome | biome: human gut; feature: human-associated habitat; material: faeces | place: Denmark | collected 2008/2010 ...
CTGTTGATTTTTCGTCTGTTCTTTTTTCAACTGTTCTCCTTTTATTATATGTAACTTTCACGCTTTTTTCAACGCACAAAAATTGCAGACTGTTAAATATACGTAAAATTCACATAGTTCATTTATACAACGAAACAAATGGGATTTTCGGCAGAAACTGCCTCTGAAAAAAGATATGTTTACTATATCATATGTGTATGCTCGTTGCAAGAAAAACAGTCCCGAGCGACTAAAAGCCATGCAATAGAAAATTCATACTGCATGGCTTTACGAAATTGATTTTATACCGCAGAGATTACATATCCAATCTGCTTCATTTCTTTCACGAAATCATCGACAGACATTCCTGCTTTTTCTGCACCAATTTCCACTGTAATGATTCCATCCTTTATCAGGGATGCATATGCCTGAATCTGACCTTCACGTTTGCCTTCAATTCGCCCTTCACGCTGGCCTTCAAGACGACCTTCGCGCTGTCCTTCGATTCGACCTTCCATACGTTCCTCATTCAATTCATCTGCCATCAAAACACGTAATGCCTCACACATGATCCTTTCACTTCCTTTCCATTCCCGTACTTTCTCCATGTTACTGTTTACAATGACCTGCAGCACGATATCTGCAAGATTCTTCTCCCTTCCCTCAAAGGTACTCGCCTGCAATAAATACTGGCGCAGCAACGATTCCTCCAGCCTGTCGGTCAGTGCCTTGAGCTGTACATGCATATCCACATCCAGTTCCGATGACACTATGATCTGCACCGGGAACATCGCGCCATTGACATAGTAGATTCCTGCTGCTTCTTTTTTATATCCATACCCAGATTTTTCCAGTTCCCCCAGCAGCTTCACCGGCTTGCGGTCTCGAATCAGTGTAATGGTAATCTCCTCTGCCGGAATCTCATCCACATGATTTGGTAATACTTTATACAGGCATGCATACGCAACCGCCTTGTAAAAAGTATCAATGTTCAGCTCATCCTTCGGGGATTTATATTCAAAAATGTTGTGTTTCCGGAAGATCTTCCCGATTTCATTTTTTATTTTGCAGTCCTTCTTTACTTTTACAACCGTACAGTCAATCTGCAAAGGTTTCTCCGTAAGCTGGAACTCATCGGTAAATTCCAGATTTTCTGCATCCTCCAGCAGTTCCAGGCGCAAGGCCGAACAGAATGCCGGATGCCACTGCAGCTTTTGGGACTTTTTCTGATTCTCCTGTTGATTTTTCGTTTGTTCTTTTTCCAAATGTTCTCCTTATATTATATGTGGTTTTTGCTTTTATTTCAACGCATAAAAATTGCAGACTGTTAAACCCTGACCGTCAAACTCAGACCGTCAAAACCTGACTGTCAAAACCTGACTGTCAAAACCTGACCGTCAAAGGCACATTAAAGTTCACATCTTTCACTTATGCAACAAAACAAATGGGATTTTCTGGCAGAAACTGCCACTGAAAAAAGATATGTTTACCATAGCATATCCCCACCTTCCTGGCAAGGAAAACTTTACGTATACTGCATATATGTAATTACAAAACGTATTCTACCTGTGACCATCATAAAAAAGACACACAATGCGATACTCTCTCACATTGTGTGTCTTTTCTTAAATCCCCATACTAATCAAGCAAAAACAAATTCTGGGATTCCATTTTCACAGTAGTTTTTCCCACCCTTGGTGTTCCATCCGGATTTTTGGACTTATTGTTATAAATTTCAAAAACAATATCCCCTTCCTTCTTTTTGTTTTCCCCTGTCGTATCATAAATAAAGTAATACTCACCCATATTTTTCAGGTTTTCAAACACATATTTTTTAGGATTCCCCTTCGTTGCTTTTCCCTCAATCACCGTTCCGTCTTTTTTGTAAATTTTATCTACGTAAGTTCCATCTTTGTATTGGATCGAACAGGTCAGCTTCGTTCTGACGGTATTCAGTTCGACCGGGCTGAAGCGGATTTTTTCCTTAGTGCCGTCAAGGTTATTTCCATATTCTTTCATCCAGTTCATCTTATACACCAGATTCGGATCACTTCCATTTCCGGACTCCTCTTTTAAAAGCTCCGCCTCTTCATTCAGAATCTCAACCATTGGTGGCTCATATGTGGTACGGTATGCGGCAATCATCGTATTAATGAAAAGTTTTGCCTCCATATCTCCATCTACCGTAGAATGACCTACTCCGGAATAAAAAACATTTCCCTTACTGTAAATATAGTAATTATTGGCGGCATCATTCGGGGAAGCCCCATAGGTGGCACCGGTTCCATCTCCGTTTGAAGCCGTACCCGCCCATGCACATGGATCTCCGTTCTCATTATCCGAAAGACAGTACCAGACCGTAACTTCCGGATCTTCCATGTCCAGCTGATACCACTGCCCATGCGTTGATGCAATTTTGAGTGTTTCGTCAATTTTAAACGGATATTCCGTAATCTGTCCCGTATTTGTCTTCGTTGCACGCGTTGTCAGGTCATTATTATTGTTAAATCCCGTCAATTTCACGTTATTGTTATTCACGCCACAGATATATTCATCATTTTTATAACTTCTGATCATATACCGGTATGGGATTATTTGATCCGTATTTTTCTTTTCCCATCCCAGACGTTTCATGGCATAGTAAGTAAATCCCTGGGTATTACCAAGTGCCGTTGTAGAAAGTGTACCGTCGCTGCCAACGGTTGTCTGGGTCATTGTATCATACTTATGTTTCGCCTGATAAGCCAGCAGTTCCTTTCGTTCGCTCTCGGTCAGCTTCCCACTCACAGCTTTATACCGGTTCATTCCCATGACATCACGCAGATATGTATTGGCAGAATATCCGAAATCCCCACTGTTCACATTATGCATAGAAGTAAAATCATGCGTAAACAAAACACTTTTTCCAGAGGCGATAAAATATTTCAGGAAATCAATCGCACCGTTTTTATTCGACATATTTACCTTATGGAACGTATCGCCAAATCCCAGAATAAACATATTGTATGTATGATACAGTTCCTTTTGTTTTTTCGACATTTTAGCTGGATTTTCGTTTCCTTTTTGGGCTGAAATATCCCTGGAATAATCATACACAAATTTCTCCCCGAAATAATTCTTCTGAAAATCAGAAACCGTAGTCGTTACCACGGAAATTTTATAATCATTCAATGCATTATAATATTTCGTAAACAGCGTATTTTCTTCCAGATTCAGATACCCCTTATTATTAGTATCCGTATCCGGCATAATCTGAAGCACCTTAATCTCCCGTTTCTGTCCGGTCTGGTTTTTTGCAACCGAGCAGCCGGTACGTGTAAAATGAATGTCCGGATTATCCTTGCGGTATACAACAATCTTCCACTGGATCAGCCCGAAGTACAGTTTGGAAAGTTTTACCGGTGTAATGTTCTGTTCCCCGTCTCCTGCCGTAAAAACATCTCCCTCATAATAAACTTCCCCTGTATCATCCGCATCCCCGGAGCCATCCACATCTGCCAGCCCCTCTTCAAATTTACCATCCTGATTCTGGTCAATATAAACTTTACACTGATACTGTGCGGATGGAACATCCGTCACCTGAAAACCAAAATCAAGTTTTGATCTGCCAAAACCGTCCACATCCAGATAATTTGCCTGACTGTCATCTACGGAAACAGACGTATCATTTTTCCCCCCAGACGAAGTCGTTCCCTGATATTCATTTGGCAGTTTTGTAAACGTAATTTTCGGACAGACCTCTTTTACCTTTGCAATCAGCCCATTGCTATCTGACGTCTGGTAAATGGTTTTCTTTTCCTTCTTACTCTCCCTGACCAGATCTGCAAGGTTTGAACCGGCATCTATTTTATCGGACAGGCGATAGAGGTCATCAACCGCAACAACCGGATAACCGGCATGTAAAAAGTTCTCCAGTTCCGCTTTCTTAATCTTTGTAATGTCATTTCCCGGGAAACGGAGTGTCGTATCCTCTATAACATTATTTCCGCTTCCAGCCCACAGGAACTTGACCGAACGGCTTATGCCGTCTGACCTGCTATACTCTGCACTGGTCATTTTATCTCCGGTATGGAAATATATTTTTCCATTCATGGAAGTATCATTCCACACCGTCTGATTCTCTTTGATCCATTTCACGTTGCCATCTGCATCTTTATAGGTTACATCCTTTTCTACCAGATTGTAAGCACCCTGATCCAACCCAAGATAAATCATGTTGTACTTGCTGTTTAGATCCTCCGTGGAACCAATAAACTCTGCAGTAGTCATATGGGTAATCTTAATATCCCCGATAAAATTCGGAATCATAAGCTGGATATAACTTTTTTTCAGCGAGTACCCGTTCTTTCGGTCATAGCATGGCTCAATATCCAATATCCGCAGTTCTCCATCCACATGATCCTTTGATGTTTTATATCCGAGAATATAACGGACTGCATCTGCCGGTGTCGCTTTGGGATCATTTCCCGTAAATTCCTTAAAATCCGTAAACTTAGAATTCGGATCCGATGCCGGAACCGTCCCCGTGCCAAATGCCTGTGTGGAAGTTGTATCCCCTTTAAACACAAACAGTCTGCCATTTAAATATCCCTGATTTTCATTGGTAGAAATATTTCCGGCAGTCATATACTTCTCCCATTTATCCTGCTTCGTCCAGTAATGGTACCAGTTCTCGCCGATCACACGTCCATCCACATCGGACGGAAGAAATGTAAACATAGACCAGTATGTCTGCGCATCGCCCGTCTGTGCAGTAAACACACCAGTCTCAACTCCATTAATTTCTTTCTTTTGAATCAAGGCATCTTCTCCATCCAGATACAACCGCTGAAACAGTTCAGAATCCATGGAAAACAGCATGACTGCCAGTTTATACATATTATTGTTATAGCCCGTATCGGTATAAGTATAAATGGTTGGATTCATATTCCAGTCCAGAATATGAAACGTAACCGATTTTCCCCCACTTAAAGATCCCTCTGTATTTATATACACCCCGGAATCCATAAAAATCGGGGCATAGTTTTCCTCCTGATTGATCTTCTTATACATTTTCGTAACAACATCCCAGCTGATATCTTTCGATCCATTAAATCCATTCGTATACGAAGAAACAGACGAATGCTTTCCGTACCTGTTGTGTTTTTTCCAGATCTCTCTGATATTATCACCCCCGGAATGTACCTTTGGGGAAATCACATACAGATCCGCATAATCTGCCCATTCCGGCCGTGCATTCAGCTCTTCCGGTGTAATCGTTTTAATAATCACCGAATAATTGTCTGCTTCCTCCTGTGTTTTCCAGCCGATACTGTCCTTTAAAAAATAATCATTGTTTTTATATAGATAATAATTATTTGTTACATTGATATTATCCTTTGATTTATCACCGGTACTTTTTCTTTTTGTATAAATCCGGTCGCCCTCATTGGTAAGTTCACGATCCGTCTTTTCATCAAATGTCTGATCTTTATCATCCGATTTTTCGAAATCATTTACTGTATGCCAGATAATATTTCCATGATCCTGTCTGACAAACGATAAGCTTTCATTTCCGTCTTCCCCTTTTACGATTTTTTGGACAAACGTACCTTCCCCATCTTTAACGCGCTCATAGTATCCGGTATATTCTGCATCTTTCATGCCATCCTCACAGACACGCATATTTCCAGAATATTTTGAAATGTCCCCTTCTGGCTCATCCGGGAAAAAATAAGCCGTTTTCATTTCACATTTTGCACCGGTTATTGTTTTAACCGTATTAATATCAGCATCCCCATAACGCATCTCTTCCACATTTACCGGTTCACATCCACTGATCTGGTATCCAAACTCTGCGTATTCTTCATAAGGCACAATTTCAAGAATCAGAAACGGATTTTCCTTGGTTCCAAGCTTTGCCGCTGCGGCATTCGCATCGTAAATGTTGCGCTTCGACTCCGGAATCTGCTCTATCTGGTCAACGACCCCTCTTGTCATCTCCGGAAGTTTCTCATCCGCCTTTAATTTATTCCGGTACCCGACAACCCCAAGACAGACAACAAGCACCCCCAGCATACAGACTGCGGATGCAATTCTCTTTTTTCTGTTTCCGTTATTTTTTTTCTGCCGATGCCATCTTACCATCTTCAATACGAACGCCCCTTCCTTACCTGAGTACATTTCTCAGCTTGAATTCATTTTGTATCGTATACTTCTGTTCCAGATATTGCATATCAAAAGAAACCGCAACGGATGCCTTTTCCGTGGAAGCATGTACTGTGCCGGTAAATGCCGTAACATATTCGCCGATCAGATTTTCCTGCACCTCATCCGTAGCTGCAGAAATCACCGTTGTATCGGTTTTTGGATCTGCCACAGCCATTTTCTTCGTATATAATTTCTTTCCACCTGCAGAGATCCAGATCACCCGCTTGCCTGCAGCCTCCGGGGCTGCGGCACCTGCCGGATTGGTTACCGACGGGGTGTTCGGAATCGTATAAATGGCGATCCCACGGACACCGGACACGGATGGGTCAAGTTCCTCCACCCGGTTTCCTTCCATCACCCACATGCCGATCTGCTCCATCAGAATCTGTGACTCCGACTGCAGATCAATCTGCGCAGACGCGTGGTTATAATTTTTGTGCGCCATTCCAAGGAAAAGCGTTGCAGCGCCTAAAATAACCGTTGAAATTGCAATCGCGATAATCAGTTCCACAAGCGTAATTCCCCTATGATCGTTCGGCACACTGCCACCCCCTTTAAAAAGTTACTGCTCCGTAAAATGCCTGCCGGTATCTTTCACCAGCCGGATTGTGTATGCCGGGACACCATCAATATAAATGGCATTCACATTTGTACAATCGTCATAAAATGCCGTTTTCTTATAGGCAATCTTAATAAATGTCCCACCGGCACCCGGTTCTGTCAGTTCCTCCCCGGTGCTGCTGTCCTTACGGATTTTAATTGTATTATTACACAGCTTCGTCCCGTCAGATGTCAGCTTTGTATCGTCAAAACTGCCCAGATTATCGGACAGGACACGCGTATAATATCCATTGTCCAGCTTGTAAATATACAGATAAGAACTGCCGGCTTTGCTCATCGTCCTGACCTGAAGCGCATCCAGCGAAGAATCCAGCGTCCTTACCACCTTCTGCGTATTGGCATAGTGCAGATGCCCGATCATCATGACAGACGTGCTTGCAAGAATGCCAATAATCGCAATAACGATAATGATTTCAACGAGCGTAATTCCATTCTGCCCCAAAAGTTTTCGTTTCTTCATTGGCACACCCCTTACCCGTTCTTCTTCCAATTATCATAGTTCAAATAAGAATCCAGATCAAGGTTTCCGGAAATATTTGATGCCGCAAGGGAAGAACAGCCTTTGAAAAACTGGGAAAACAGCGGAGTATCCCGTTTCTGGTCCTCGGTAAACAGCTGGGAAACCAAAAGCTTGTTTCCCCGTACCGAAGCATTGGAATCAAAAGAGATCACCCCACCGGAAATAATCATTCCCTCAAACTGGCCGGACACCCTGACATCCCCGGTTGCAATGACAATTCCCTTTGTAACCGTAGCTGGAAGTGCATAAGTTCCGGCATTTTCAATCAGGTATACATCTGTGGCCGGGGAATACACCGTTTCCGAAGCCGTCGGGGATGCCTTGTGTTTCTCCACCTCTGTGGTAAATGCACTCCGGTCAATCAGATAGTCAAACAGCGGATTTACCGTTTTGTCAATCACTTCATGCCCACTGGCATCCGTAGATGTCAGACGGACATTGTCTTCGGTCACTCCCTGCCCCTGATCCGTCAGTCCCAGTTCCAGCGACTTATAGCGCACGGCAAGCTTCGAACAGTACTTCCAGTATAACCCACTGCTGTCTTTCCAGTTGTCCGGCGCAATCGTATACGTTCCAACCTCCAGCATATCTGCAGAAGCCGCCCGTTTTAAAATGTCCCCGGAAAACGTCATAATCGTATTGGAATCCACAATCAATGCATCCTCATCCAGATAGATATTGGCATACTGTGCCGTTTTCCCCTGATTGTTCACATAATACTCGGAAAAAAAGTCATTCGCAGACTTCTCCGAATTAAAATTCAGGTAATAATAGACCCCACCCGGAAAATAATAGGGAACCACCTGCCGGCTGCTGTTTAAATATCCTTTCAGCGTACTTTCACTGATTCCGGTATATGCCGCATACTTCTTTTGATCCAGACTTCTGCCATCTCCCGACACATATTCCTGTGGAACATAATATGCCAGCTGGTTCGTCCGCGCGGAGATGGACTCGCCCATCAGAATATCCTCGTTACTGGCATCGAGCTTTCGCGAAATAAACGTCCGCCCTGCCAAAAGCAGGTAATTCAGCCCTTTGATATCCAGATGGCTGCTTTTTCCATTGACCATCATGGCACTGCTAAACTCCGCCTTTTTCGCGGAATCCGGATCCTGTGCGCCATAATTTTTCTGAAAATTATAGCCGTAATAATTCCCCTGCAAAGTCACGGAACCCCCCCTGCCAGCCAGTTCCAGATCATCCGCCACATACATATTTCCGTTCATATGAATAGAGGAAGCACCGTTTGTCCCGGCAGACGATGTCCTTATATTTTCCGCCCAGATCGAGGAACTGCCGTCCCCGACCGTCAGGTCTGATCCGCTCTCCGTCACGATATCCCCGCGTGTAAGAACCGTCTTCCCCTTGATCGTACCGTTTCCGCCCGTGGAAGCATAAATTCCGTCTGCCCCGGCATACACATTGCCATCCACCGTCACATTCTGTGCCCCGATGTTGATCTGTCTGTCAGCTATCAGCGCGTAACGCATAAACTCCTGCACCTGCCCACTGCCGGAGAAATTCATCTTCGGAGTGGAAAACACAAGGTCGGTTTTGATCGTTGTCTCATAATCCTGTGCATCCTTATACCGGATCTGCACACCCTTTAACGTAAACGTCCCTGCACCGTAATCCACCTCATATTTTGGATCCGCGGCAGGAATATAACAACCCTGGTCTGCGGCTTCTTTGATGCAGCTTTTTACCGTATCTGTATCATAGCCGGAAACCCGGTACGCCACATTGCCGGAAGCGTCCATGGTATCCGATGCACCAACTGCCGGATCTGTGTGGTTTTCTGCAAACTGCTTCTGCAGCCCGTCCATATATCTGGTGGCAAATACTTTCTGCACATCCCCGCCGGAAGCAGAATACGTCAGGTAATTTTCAAGGACATCCGCATACGCTTTCTCCAGTGACTGTTCTGCAAGTTCCCTTGCACCGGCACGCAGATTATCCATCAGTTCATCCGCACTGTAGAAATTTTTTTTCGCGCCGCGTTCCACTTCCTTCATCTCAATATTGACAATCGTAATCTTGGTGATCACCACGGCAATCAGGCTTACCACAACCATCAGAACCAGTACAGCAAGCAGGGAGGCACCACGGTTATCCTGTTTGAACCGTTTTCTTTTCATCGCTACTCTCCTTTCGACGTGCTGACCGTAATATAACGGTACTTTTCCTTATCCGGGTTGTTTCCGCCCTTGCCTTTCTTATATACACTGACCGTCAGATCGACCTTTCGCACTCCCCCGCTGCTTGCCACCAGAGGGGCAACCGACCCAGCCGGCAGCTTAAAGCTGTCCTGATAAATTGCTCCCTTGTTGGTCACCGCAGCCGGATCATCCGGATACGACTTGTTGCCAAGGTTTGATGCCACAGACGGCATCGGGCATCCCTGCGGCAACACCGTCATCTTATAATCCGGTCTAATGCTGTTGACATCCGCAATATTCTGGCATACAAACACCAGCTTAGGGTTCACACCGGCAGCGTATGTAACCTCCATCGTATCGCTGTCCTGCGCCACATGGTACATAAGGTAGATATGTTCCACGTCACGGATGTCTTCCTCTGCAAACTCATTACATTCGTATACTTCCGAAGGATCTATGCCCAATACCTCATCGCCTGTTTCCCCACATGTATAGCTGCATGCCACCCGGACATGCGTGCTGTCTGCCGTAACCGAAAATTTCCGCTTCATCTTCGCCTGCAGTTCGCTGTCCCCAAGCGGAAGCGTCCCCGGATGTGCAGCGGCATATGTCATATTTTTTTCCGAAAAATACGTCATTGCTTCCTGCAGCTGGTTATGTTCCAGTGCCACGACATCCTTTGTGTCATCAATCCCTTCGATCTGTGGGATATTGGTGTCATTTTCAGCTGCAGCCGTACTGACAGAAACCTCGACATCATACGTGCTGCCAGAAGTGCCTGCCGCCGCGTAGTACACATTCTCCGCCTGAAATGCCGGTGCCGGGGCAGCCGCCGGAGTCTCACGGAGCAGGGTGTAGCCCTTTCCTTCCAGATAGGGAACACGAAATCCTGCCCCTGTCGTCACCACAGCCAGCTCTTTTTGGTTTTTTAAATCCTCCAGCACTTCCTGCGCCAGATTGGTTGCATGCTGTTTGTCCGCCATCATCGCATTGTACTTCATGGACTGCGTAAAATAAGACAGCAGCGGAATGGAAATAATAGCAAGAATTGCCATGGCAAGGATGACTTCCAGCAGGGAAAATCCACCATTGTTATTCGGTTGTCTCTTCATCTGCGGGCCTCCTTCCCATCCGTTTTACGGTGCAGTTTCAAGCGATGTGCTTCTGCCAAAAATACTCATCACACCTTTTGACATATTCGGAAATACCGGTGGAACATACTCTTTTCCGGTGTTCTCCAGATAGTACATATTCAGGGTCATCTCCCCGTTTAATTTTCCGGTGGAATCATCATAATTTGCCGTAAACTGTGAAATCGTTGTACGATCCTTAAAATTGTTGACATAAGCGATCATTTCCTTTAATCCGGCATAGCCTGCCTCATAGCGGATACCGATAGAGGCATAATATCCCCGGACCTCTTTTTGCTCTGGTCCTGTCGTTTCCTGTTCTGCTGCATCTGCCCCCTGTGTGCTCTCCTCACTCTGGCTTTCGGATGTAGAAGATGCCTCTGCATCCGGTGCGGTAGTGGAAGAAGCATCCGTTCCTGCAGCCGTGTCCGTGCCATCGGTCTGCACATCCACAGCAAGCGGCTGGTTCATGGTAAACGTAATGTCCGTAATATGGAAATCGCTGCTGTTATCCTCATACGCCTGTAACGACTCAATAGCCTTCTCGGTTGTCATTGCAGAAGGATACGTACTGATAATCGTCTTCTGCTTTTTTACCATCCGCTGGATATTTTCTTTTACCTTCGGAAGTCCTGCCTCCATCTGTTCCATCTGCTGCACTTTTGCCTGATCGGCCGTATTCTGTTCTTCAATCTTCGCTGCCTTGCTCATTCCCTTACTGAAAATAAAGAAATACGAACATGCCACTATGACAATCGCACAGAAAATGAGCAGCAGCCGCTTGTCGGAATCTGAAATTTTAATTCTATTCATTGGTCTGCTCCTCTCCTTCCACGCTGTCTGTATCGGTATCTGTATCGGCATCTGCATCCGCAGACGGAACCGCTTCTTTTATGAGATGCCCGTCCTCCCCGAGAAATGCGCCGGTATAATAAGCATTTAACGTATACGTCCACTTCACCGTGCCGCTGTCTTCATCAGACTCCTCCGACATGGATGGAATCGAAAGATTTTCAAGCAGCGTCACATCCGCAAAATTCAAAAGCATCTGTCCGACCGTAACTTTCCGGTCAGCCTCCATATTCAGCGTTACCAGCGAACCGTCCGTCTGAATGTTTTTTACATGGATGGTTGTCGGAAGTTCATTTTCCAGCTGCGCAATCAGCGGATACAGCTGCTCATTTTTCGTGATGGTGGCAAGATCCAATTTCTCATACACCTGTTCCTCCGCCTGTACCCGCGCGTAATCGTCATACGTCTCCTGCACATAAGAAAGATCATTGATCCGTTTGGTCAGATTGCGGTGCTCACGATAAGCCAGCAGCTGACGCACACCGGAACCAAGAATCAGCAGGACACTTACCAGCACTGCCCCCGCCAGAATCACATATGCCGTGTGCAGGTCGTTCTTTTTGGAATCTGCCACAAGCATGTCCTTTGGCCTGGCATCAATCGGATGAACCGCCGCACCGATGACCGAAAGGAAACCGACAGCCGTTGCCGCCTTCGGTCTCGTCCCGGAAGATGCCGCATCCGGTGTTACCGTCCCCTCAGCCGCCTTGTTTTTTCCGCTCCGTAAATCGATGACCTTCGTGAAATCAATTTCCTGCAGCGGAAGCGGAAGTTCCTGTGCAAACAGTTTGTGCATGCCTGCAAAACGGGAACCATCGCCAACCAGATAGACATTCCCGACAAATTCCTGTTTGACCTGATTCTGATAATACTCAACCGCCGTGTTTGCAATGCGCAGATGATACCGCAGGGACTCCGCCAGATCCTCATATGCCTCTTCTGCCAGAGCCTGCTGACGCTTCATCTCCTCCTGGTTTCCCATCTCCGGAATCGTCGGACGGTTGTATATCACATTGTGTTCTAAAAGGAAATCAAGTGCTTTCTCCTCATCGTCAATGCCAAGCACCGGATGGTCGATCACCGCCGTGATCGTTGCTCCATAGCCATACGGTGTCACACGCTGAAAGACCAGTTTTTTATTTTCCAGAATACTGATGACCGTTGCCTGTTCTTCCAGCTGCACGACCACGGCATTTTCCAGAAAACTGTCACACAAAAGCTGTACCGTTCCGTTTCCGATATAGTCAAACGTCTCCACCTTAAGCCCTGCCAGCTCGGCAAAGGTCACATAGTTATTTAAAAGGTTATCCGGAATTGCAACAAGAAGCAGCTTAAGCATCTTCTTTCCGTCTTCTTCCTCCACGTCCATCTTGCTGTAGCTGATGGTGTAATTGCTCACATCCATCGGGAAGTAATCACGGATCTGTGCCTCAATAATTCCCATGATCTTATTGTCCTTGACAAACGGGATCATGACCTCGCGGGTAACGACCTTAGAGGAGGAAAGGGTAAATACCACTTCCTTCTCATGGATATCGTGTCTGCTTAGTTCGGCCTTTAATGCCGATGCAAACGCTTCTTTGTCGCGGATATAGCCATCTTCCACCGCATGTTCCGGGGTGCGGAACGCAAACGCTTTATGTACCGGTGGATTTTTCTTGCGGTAATCGGCCAGTGCGACTTTTGTCCACCATACACCGGCCTCAATACTTACTACTCTTTTGACCATTTTCATTTTCTCCTTATGTTTTCCAAATGTTCTGCAGGAAAATATACAAAAATAATTATGCTTTGTTCAGGTTCTCTTCGCTAAGAGGCTGTAGGAATTTTGATGTAATTTTTCTAAGAGTGACGCAACCGGGCTCCATTCACCTTCCGGGCTCATCTCGCCCTTCTCCATACATCCCTGTATGGAGATTGCTGTGTACAGACAAAATTCTAACATCCTCTATGCTCGAGAAAAATCACAAATCCTAATTATTTTTCTATATTTTCCATCGTTACATTTTGTATAAAATAGAGGTGGCGAAAATTCAACTGTTCATAATTCGCCGCTCAATGATGAAATACTTCATTTAATTTCATAGACCCATCAGTCCCAAATACCAGCTCCAGAAGCAGTTGCCCCACAGTGCTGCGATATAGATTGATACCGACAGGTAAGGTCCCATCGCAAGTAAAT
>ERZ779874.2926-NODE-2926-length-13558-cov-3.983781_pt1 | contig 13558 bp, 17 predicted proteins | sample MGYA00511031_ERZ779874 | MGnify/ENA primary metagenome ERZ779874 (study PRJEB29588, sample SAMEA2156850) | human gut metagenome | biome: human gut; feature: human-associated habitat; material: faeces | place: Denmark | collected 2008/2010 ...
GCTGGATAACAGCGCAGAGCCTACGCCGGGTATGATTATCTTCTTCGATTGGGCGGACGAAAGCGGTCAGGACGGATTATCCGACCATACGGGTATCGTTCAAAAGGTAGAAAACGGCAGAGTTTACACGGTCGAGGGCAACTCCGGGGATTCTGTTCATCAGAACAGCTATCCGGTTGGGTACTATGAGATACTCGGCTACGGTGCGCCTGCTTATTGATCGAAAGGTAAAAAACAAGCCGCTTGCTTAAAATGCAGGCGGCTTGATTACATAAAAGCAAATGTCTTATTGGAACAAAAAAGACTGATTGGAGCTGAAAGCTGTTATCTTTTTTGTTATAATGTCTCTGCAAGCGCCAAAAGAAGGCGCTATAATAAAAGCATAAGGTTAGCCGTGGCTAACAAGAAGGAGGAAAAAACAATGTCTGATGTGAGCATTGACAGAAAAATGAAAGGAAAAGACCTTATTACAATAGGTATTTTTTCCGCAATCTATTTTGTCATTAACTTTGCATTTATGCTTCTTGGAGGCATACACCCTGTCCTATGGATGTTAATGCCGGGGCTTATTGCTCTATTTGCGGGTATTCCATTTATGCTAATGGTCGCAAAAGTACAGAAACCGGGAGCTGTTTTTTTGATGGGGCTTATCACTGCTCTAATCTATTTTGCTACGGGACAGTTTACACTTGTGATTTTGATTTCTATGGCTTCTACCTGTATTCTGGCTGAAGTTGCTCGTGCGGTTACCAAATATAATAGTTTTAAGGGAAATTCTATTGCATATGCAATTTTTTCATTGGGTATGGTTGGCTCGCCCCTTCCGATTTGGTTATTCAAGGCGGATTTTTTGGCTCAGATCACGGAACAAGGGATGACTGCTGATTATGTTGCAGCAGTGGAGGCTATTTCTTCCAATTATATGTTGATTGTTCTGTTTGTTGCCCCTATTATCGGTGGTATCGTCGGCGCTTTTATTGCAAAAGGTTTATTTAAAAAGCATTTTGTGAAAGCAGGCATTGTGTGATGAATCGGACTGGCAAAGAACATACATTAAAATTTGATCCACGGACAGAACTGATATTATTAGTACTGGCAAATATCGTGGCCTTTACACAGCATTCTGTATGGGTTGAAATTACATGGGTTGTTTTGCTGCTCCTGCTAATCGTTGCCTGCGGATGTGTAAAATCCGCAGGCAAATTAGCAATTGCTTTCGGCATTTGTTTGCTTTTGCAATACTATGTTTTTCCTAATGGCCCGAAGATATTAGCCAGTAGTTTTACGATTATCGTATCTTACGCAAGAAAGATTTTTCCGTGTCTGATTGTCGGTGCGATGATTTTGCAGAAAACACCTGTCAGGGAATTGATGGTCGCCTTGCGGAAATGGCATATTCCGCAAAGTCTTATCATCCCTTTATCGGTAACAGTTCGCTACTTTCCTGCCTTGAAAGAGGAAACCGGCTACATCCGGGACGCCATGAAGCTCCGTAATATTCATGGGGTACAGAAAATTGAATGTTTATTGGTGCCGACTATGATTTCCGCAACAACGACAGCGGAAGAATTATCTGCGGCGGCTGTTACACGAGGTATAGAAAATCCTGCACCTAAAACCAGTATGATTGAAATGAAATTTGGCGTTCAAGATATTTTATGTCTGATCGTAGGTTTGATTTTCTGCGGGATTTCTATTACAGTTGGATAGGAGGGATTTCATGTGATTCAAATTCAAGACGTATCTTTTGAATACGAGAAAGAGCAAGGAACGCTCTCTCACATTAACTTGAATATCCCACAAGGGGAATGTATTGTTCTTACCGGCGAATCAGGCTGTGGTAAGACAACGGTAACAAAACTTATCAACGGTTTAATCCCGCACTTTGTGGAAGGAGGTACGCTATCCGGCACAACGATTGTAAACGGTATGGAAGTCCCAAAAACAGAAATGTACCGTCTGGCAGAACAGGTTGGCTCTGTATTTCAAAATCCAAAATCGCAATTTTTTAACATTGACTCAGATAGCGAGATCACTTTCGGTTTGGAAAACGCGGGTGTCGAACCGAAAAAAATCAAAGAGCGATACGACGCCACGGTTTCCGCTTTGAAAATTCAATCTCTTTTAGGAAGAAATATCTTTTCGATGTCTGGAGGGGAAAAACAAAATCTTGCGTTTGCATCAGTATATGCTATGAATCCCTCTATATTTGTTTTAGATGAACCGACAGCAAATCTGGACGCTAATGCAATTGATATTTTGCGCCAGCAGATCATTCAAATCAAGAAAGAAGGACGGACAGTTGTCGTAGCTGAACACCGTCTGTATTTTCTGATGGATTTGATTGACCGAGCGATATTTATTCAGAACGGAAAAATTATTAAAGTGTTTTCTGGAGAGGAGTTTCGCAACATCTCAGAAGAACAGCGTATTAAGATGGGACTTAGAAGTCTTGTTCACCCAAAGTTAAATTTACCTTATGCCGACTCATCAGGAACGAAAGAGGGTTTGTCCGTAGAAAATCTTTCTTGTGCTTTTGATAAGCAGGCGGTATTCAGCGGTATTAGGTTTTCTGCAAAACGGGGTGAAGTGTTAGGTATTATTGGTCATAATGGTGCAGGAAAAACAACATTGACACGCTGTCTATGCGGGCTACTAAAAGAAGTAGAAGGAACAGTTCGTTTAGATGGGCAGGCTTTGAAAGCAAAGCAGCGAAACAAGGTCAGTTTCTGCGTTATGCAGGATGTAAACCATCAGCTTTTTTCAGACAGCGTTTGGAACGAATGCGAATTGGCACAACGTGACTGCCCATCGGAACGGATTGAAGAAATCCTTAAATCATTTGATCTACTGGATTTCAAAGATCGCCACCCGATGGCTTTGTCTGGCGGGCAAAAACAACGTCTTGCGGTAGCGACTGCCATTCTTTCCAATAAGGATGTACTGGTTTTTGATGAACCTACGAGCGGCTTGGATTATCGCCGTATGATAGAAGTAAGCGATATGATACGCAAACTTAATGCGGAAAACAAAGTTATCATTATCGTTTCACATGATTTTGAGTTTTTAGACCGGACTTGTGATAAAATATTTAATATGGAGGAATGCGACACAGAAAGGATGTAGTACCTATGCCTGATTTATTTCAGAAAATGAACTATGGAGCTAATGTTCAAAACCTGATAGAAGCAGACGATTGCAAGGTAATGCGCTTGAGTGATGATTCGGGTGAAGGCATGATGACGCTTTATCATGTTTTTCCCGGTGTATTTATAATGTATAATGATTTTCATATGAAAGAATGTATTTCCGGATTTCAGACTGATGTAAATTTACTTTGCATTGACCATTGCCGTGAAGGGCGTATCGAGCAGGAAGTCGGTAAGAATGCTTTTAGTTACTTAGAAGCTGGCGATCTTCGGGTGGATCGTCGTATCCATCATTCCGGCAAAGTGGAGTTTCCGCTTTGTCATTATCACGGAATCTCCATCGGTTTTCAGATGGAAGTTGCAGCAAAAGAAATTCCGGCATATATGAAAGATTTTGCTGTCGATCTTTATGAATTACAGAAAAAATATTGTAGTGACCGTACACCTTATGTCATTCCGGGCGAGCCGGCCATTGAGCACATTTTTTCAGAACTTTATAATGTTCCTGTAAAAATAAAAAAAGACTATTTCAGAATTAAAGTGTTGGAACTATTGCTATATCTGGACGCTTTGGAACTATCAGGACATACCGAAGAACGACCTTATTTTTATAAAGGACAGATTGAGAAGATCAAAGCGATCCAAGCACTTTTGACACAGGATTTAACAAAAAATTATACGTTGGAAGAACTTTCGGAACGGTTTGACATTGCTCTTACCCCTATGAAGAATTGCTTTAAATCAGTATATGGCAGCCCAATCTTCACATATATGAGGAACTACCGAATGAACTATGCGGCTTCTTTGCTACGTTCCGATAAGTCGCTAAAGGTGGCAGAGGTAGCAGGGCTTGTAGGATATGACAGCCCCAGCAAATTTACATCTGCTTTTCATCAGACTATGGGAAAAACACCGTTAGAATATCGAAAATCAATTATCTGATTGGTACAGAAAAGACCATGTGGAGCGGAAGAAAAAACAGAATCATGATAGTATTAAGGATGGTTAGCAATGCTTAACCATCCATTTTCTTTGCTGGTCGAATTGATTGAAAGAGGTGAATTGATATGAAACAACAAAAAGAGAATTGGATTAAAATACTTTTCTCTTTTGCAGACCCCTGCAAAGGGAAAATGACACTTTCGGTTTTATGCGCCATTTTAAGCGTTGCAGGAGGATTTGTTCCTTTTTGGGCGGTATATAAAATTTTATTCCTGTTCATCAATCAGACTGTAACTTTGAATGGTATTTTGCTTTGGTGTTTGATTGGTATAGGCGGGTACTTAGTTCGTGTTATTTGCTTTGGCATTTCTACGATTTTAGCACATATTTCCGCTTATACAATATTAGAAGGAATACGTTTAAAAATCGCAAATCGTCTAATGAGAGCTCCTCTTGGCGAAGTGATAGGTAGAAGGATTGGCCACTTAAAAAATATTATTATGGATAAGGTTGAAGATTTGGAACCGCCTCTGGCTCATATGATTCCAGAACTAACGTCTAATCTACTTCTGCCGATTGCTATTTTCATCTGGATGTTAGCAATTGACTGGCGTTTAGGACTTGCTGTTTTAATTGCTCCGATTCTGGCAATGATCCCAATGTTTTTTCTGATGAAAAACTATAATAGCCAGTACGCAGCCTATATGGAAGCGAATAATCATGTCAACAACATTATTATTGAATATGTTGAGGGGATCGAGGTCGTTAAGGCGTTTAATCAAAGCACCAGTTCTTATGAAAAATTCGTAGGTGCAGTCAAATCTTTTAAGGACTTCACTTTGGCATGGTTTAAGAATACGTGGAAAACTATGAACCTGATGATGGCAATTATGCCCACTACTTTGCTTGGCGTACTTCCTATTGGATTGTTACTGGTACGAAATGGGAGCGTTACTCCGGCTGAACTGGCAATGGGGATCATTCTTTCTCTTAGTATCGTCGGCCCATTGATGAAAGCTACAACATTTATCAACGAAGCGAAATCAATGGAATATGCGGTTGAAGCAGCAAATGAACTTTTAAATCTTCCAGTCTTACCGGACTCCGGTAAGACTGTACCAATTAATCATACCAATATTACCTTGCAGGATGTGTCTTTTTCCTATGATGGCACCGCACAAAATGAAGTGCTACATAACATCAGTTTGAAAATGCCGCAGGGCAGTTTCACGGCGCTGGTTGGGCCATCCGGCGGCGGTAAATCCACTGTTGCCCGTCTGATTGCCCGATTTTGGGATGTAACTGGCGGTAGTATCTCAATCGGAGACACGAATATCAAGGAGCTTTCTATCCGTCAACTTTCCGAACTGGTCAGTTTCGTGACGCAGGATAATTTTCTGTTCAATTGCTCTCTTAAAGAGAACATTCGCCTCGGCAATCCGAACGCCACTGATGAAGAAGTGTATGCGGCAGCAAAAGCTGCTTGCTGTGATGAATTTATTTCTCGGCTGGAAAATGGTTACGATACTCCTGCTGGCGACGCAGGCAAGCGACTCTCTGGCGGTGAAAAACAGCGGATTGCTATTGCAAGGGCAATCCTTAAAAATGCTCCTATTGTCATTTTGGATGAAGCAACTGCCTTTACCGATCCTCAGAATGAGGATAAAATTCAAAAATCTATTATGGCGCTGTCTAAAGGAAAAACTTTATTGGTAATTGCTCACCGTCTATCTACTATCCAAAACGCAGATCAGATCGTTGTTCTAAAAAAAGGTCAGATTGTAGACTGCGGAAAACAGAAGGAACTATTAGGACGCTGCTCGCTTTATGCGGATATGTGGCAAGCACATATTGGTGCAAAGAACTGGTCTGTGGGAGAGAAAAAGGAGGCGAGTGCTAATGTTTAAGTCAATGAAACGTATTATTCGGTGGGCTGGAAAATATAAAGGTCGCCTCTATCTTGGCTCTCTGTTTTCTTTCTTCAGCAGCTTAACAACAGCTATTCCCACAATGGCTGCTGCTTATGCGCTGGACAAATCCATTCAGGCATACTGGACGGGCACCGCTATTAGTATCTCTTTGGTCTGGCAAATGCTTGGCATTATTATCGGATCGATTATTTTGAACTTTCTGTTCTCCTATCTGCGGGCAGTTTTACAGGAGAGTATTGGCTATGAAGTTGCCGCAGGACAGAGAATCCATTTGGGGGATGTCCTAAAAAGAGTTCCGCTGGGATATTTTTCGAAGAACAGCGTAGGTGATATTCTGGCAGGTGTTACGACAGAATTATCCACTTTGGAATTACAGGGTATGAAGATGGTGGATGTTATCATCAATGGATATGCAAAATTCATTGCAATTGTTCTGTGTATGATTTTCTTTAGTCCTGCGGCAGCAATAATTTCTATTGTAGGTGTTGCACTTTCGGCTCTGGCTTTGCAAGGGATTAGTAAACATAGCGAAAAAACAGCTTCTGCAACACATAAAGCAATGGAAGATATGTCTGGTGCTACAATCGAATATATCAGAGGGCTGCCTATTGTAAAATCATTTGGGCAAGAAGGAGCTTCTATTGAAAGTTTTCGTAACGCCAGCAAAGAACTGAAAGGCATTCATGTCAAGGTGGAGAAAGGTTTTACCCCTTTTAACTGTTTGCATCTGTTCGCTTTGAAACTTGCTTCGATGGGAATTGTCTTTATTTGTGCATGGCAGGCATTGCAGGGGCAAATGAGTATGCCATTCTTCTTAATGTTTGTTCTATTCTCCTTTGTCATTTTTGGCAGTGTGGAGAATATCAATGACGCAGCTCATATGTTAGGGATTATTGATTCTGCCATGAATAAGCTGGAATCTTTGGAAAACGCAAAATATATTGATCAGGATGGTAGAGACATTAAGCCTGCGTCTTTCGACATTGAGTTTCAAAATGTTTCTTTTGGATATGATAAGCGAGTTGTTCTACATGATCTAAACTTCAAAATCCCGCAGAACACTACGACTGCCATCGTAGGCCCATCCGGCAGTGGAAAATCCACACTGTGCAACTTGATCGCTCGCTTTTATGATGTTAATAGTGGAACAATTACATTAGGAGGGACAAATATTCGCCAGTTTACCTGCGATAGCCTTCTCAAAAATATTAGTATGGTATTTCAGAATGTATATTTGTTTCGGGATACTATCAAGAATAACATTAAATTCGGCAGCCCGGACGCTACTGATGAGCAGATTGTCGCTGCCGCAAAAGCGGCTCGTTGTCACGATTTCATTATGGCTTTACCGGATGGCTATAACACGATAATTGGTGAAGGCGGATCTTCTCTTTCCGGCGGTGAAAAGCAAAGGATTTCCATTGCCAGAGCCATGCTCAAAAATGCGCCGATTGTGATTTTAGACGAAGCGACAGCAAGTATTGATCCGGAGAATGAACATTTGATTCAAGAAGCAATTTCCGAACTTACTCATGGCAAAACTATCATTACGATTGCTCATCGCTTGGCTACGATTGAAAACGCCGACCAAATTCTTGTTATCAATGGCGGAACCATAGCACAAATGGGAACACACAAGGAATTGTTAAAGCAGGAAGGTATCTATAAAGAGTTTATTAGAATCCGTGAACAGGCAGAGGGCTGGAGCATTGCCTGACATCAAAAGTATATCTTGTGAAAGGAGGTGCGCCATTGGCCTTGACATCATCTATGGAGGATTATTTAGAGGCTGTCTTTATGCTTCAGAAACAAAAAGGCTATGTCCGTTGTGTAGATGTTGCAGAACATTTGTCGGTAACAAAGCCTTCTGTTAGTCGGGCAGTTAAAGAACTTACAAAAATGAAATATCTCGTAAAAAAAGCTGATGGCACACTTTCTTTAACGGAGCAAGGGCAGAATATTGCAGAACAGGTCTATGAAAAGCATTTATTCTTTACCAATAGACTCATTGAAATGGGTGTTTCTCCAGATATTGCAGCACAGGACGCCTGCAGGCTGGAACACGTTATCAGTGAGGAAAGCTTCTTAAAACTGAAAGCAATGACAGAGGAATAGCGGGAGGTGGTAATATAGGACGGATTGTTATATTAGAGTTCAAAGAGCAGGACTCCCCTGCCTTTGATGATATGTTGCTTTTTCTTCAGCAACACCCCAATTTTGAGAAGTTAGAAATAACTTCAGAGCCGATATTATCGTTTCCCGACTTGGAAATTGACCTGAGTAACCGGAGAGTAATTTGTAAGGATCAAGAGGTTAAATTGACCGTTAAGGAATATGACCTGCTTTGTTTGCTGGCAGCAAACAGAGGACGAGTCCTTACATACGCACAGATTTATGATAAGGTGTGGGGCGATCTGCCATCAGGAAATGAAAAAGATACCGTAGGCTACCACATCCGCAATCTTCGCAGAAAAATATGCCCGTCTGCTTCTTCGGCAATTAGTATTGAGAGTGTTCGGGAAGTCGGGTATCGCTTTAATTCCGCTTAATCAACACCCCGCAGTTTATTCATAGACTGCGGGGTGCAGTTATATAGTCAAATCTCTACAAATGTTGATTTTATGCGATTTTTAATCGCTGTATCTTGTCTAAACTTGCGGCGAGACTTTGCGTTTTCTTGGCGATTCCCCCGTAATATCCTTGCGTTATACATTATACTGCCCCTATCTACAAAACAGTTAGGGGGAAGCCGCAGGAGAATGTCGTTTACCCCTTGAATAAGGGGTAACGATGAAATCCAATGGCGAATTTTGCGGCGGAAAGCCGCCCACAGTTGAGCGAAAAAGCGAAAGATTACATACCGCAGTCCTTGAGGGGATTGCGGTATTTTTTTGCTCGACAGCATTTTATTTTTTAGCTCTTATATTACCATTATTTAACATATTTTCCATTTCAGAGGCGTTCGTTGCGAGACGAGCGCCTTTTGTTTTTGTCGGGAAATGGCAAATGCCGCAGTATCTTTTTTATTTTTGGTATGGACAAGCAGTATTTAGCAGAACAGCGGCGGTTTCCCCCGAACTTTATATATTTTACGGATCGGACAAGCAGCCGATTGTTTTAACTGCTCTGCTCTTTGAGTGGCAGGCATTTATAGGCAGGTATCCGTGATCTCCGAATTTTGTTCCCCAACAAAATTCAAATTTAAGGAGATTACGAGATGTCTAATAAACAATTTAATAAGCTGGAGATACAGTTTCAAGAAGAATGCAAGGTTATCAATTTGAGATATGAGTACGACGGTTATATCGGGAACGAGCAATGGGCAATTATTTCTGAGCTTACCGAAAAAGAAATATTAGAAAAGTACCGCTCTATCGTCAGCGATTACATACCCTTTATCGTTTTAACGCCAGCCTTTGGCGAAGTGCGTGATGAATATCGGAGAAATGAGAAAAAGTTTCAAATGAGGGCAGCCAGAAAACACGATTTCTACAATTTTGAAGATAGCGAAATAGAATTACATCACGCCGAGCTGGTAACTGATGATTTAGAAGAAAACTTCTTTAAGAGTGAAGAAGAACAGGTTTTGCGAAAAGCTATTCAACAGTTAAAACCTATTCAGAAAGAGCGCCTTATCAAATACTACTTCGAGGGGAAAAGCAGCCGGCAAATTGCAAAGGAAGAAGGCGTTAATTACAGCAAAGTTGAGAAGTCCATAAATGTTGCACTTAAAAATTTGAAAAAATTTTTGAAATTAGGGGGTGCATTTGACCTCTCCCAGTGGGAATAAGTGAAGGGACTTGTTTCTACTCCGGATATGAAACACCTTTCAAATATAAAATTGAGAGGTTTACATTATGGAACGCAAAGACAATCAGAAGGTCAAGCGTGGAGAAATCTACTTATATGATTTCGGCAACAACGAAGGCTCTATTCAAAACGGAATCCGCCCCGTCCTTATCGTACAGTGTGACGAGGGCAATCAGGCAAGCACAACAACAGTCGTTGCTGCCCTTACTACGGCAATCAAGAAACGGTTTTTGCCCTCACATATCATCTTGGGCAGAAATTTCGGATTGGATGAGCCTTCAATGGTTATGCTTGAGCAACTGAAAACCGTTAATCAATCTGACCTGACGGAATATATCGGTTTGATCGACAACGAGCAGCTCTTACGAAAAATCAATAACGGATTAAAAAGTGCTTTCGGACTGTGGACGAAAAATCCCCGAAGAAAAGGAGAAATCCGTTGCTTATGCAGCCGGTGCTTAGAAGATTATAAGTCTAATCCAGATTATATCGTGAGGCGCTTTGATCCTTTCGCAAAGGAAAAAGAAAAGTGTGATAAGTGCAACCGAATGGGATTTGAGTATATCGTAAGAGAGAAGCAAAATAGGTCTTTCCTAAAAGACAAAGGTAAAGCATAAAAGTCAATGATACGATTGGAAAAATCGCATCGTTGTTGAAGTCAGGGAATTTGAATACAATGCAGTTAAATCCAAAGGACAGAGGAGGCGATTGCATTGAAAGGATAAAAGGAGGCACAAAATGGACGACCTCAACGGAAGAATGTTAGGCTCAAAGCAGGTGGCAGAAATGCTCGGCATTTCAGTTTCATATGCTTACAAAATAATTGATCAACTAAACAGGGAACTCGAACAGGCGGGTTATTTGACGCTTCACGGAAAAGTGGATTCTTTATATTTGAAACAGCGCTTTTTCCCAAATACAGCAAAAGTACCGCTTGTCGATGAAAGGAGTAACGATGGCGCAATACAAGTATCAGGTCAAAAAAGGCGTCAAGTGGATGGTTAAGTTTAACTATTCTGATCCCAAGACTGGAAAGACAAAAACAGAGTACAAAAGGGGCTTTGAAAGCAAGCGAGAAGCCAGAGAATATGAGGACGAATTTCTTGAAAACCTCACCGCAGATAGCGGTGAGGAAGATCCTCTTTACGAACGGACGTTTGAAGATGTTTTCCACGAATACCTTATGTCACACAAGCGAGAAGATATTAAGGATTCGACACTACAAACAAAATACAATATTTTTGAAAAGCATATCTTCCCGACTTTTCGGAATGTGTTGATTTCAGAAATTACTGATGATGATATAGCGGAGTGGCAGGCAAAGATGAAAAACTTTGTTATGCCGAACGGGAAGCATTTTTCCAAATCGTTTTTAAGGACAATTCAGAGCCAGTTCAATTCCATTATCAACTACGCAAACAGCAAAGGGTATCTTCATCAAAATCCCCTTGCGGACATCAAGAATATGGGCATAAAGGATAAACGGGTAGAGTTTTGGAGTACATCTGAATATGAACGGTTTGCCTATTACGCAATGAAGTATCCCAATTACTATTACGCTTTTGAGGTGCTTTATTGGTGCGGACTCCGAGAAGGAGAAATGCTCGCTTTAACGCTACAAGACATTGATCTCGAACAGGCAGTCATCTATGTAAACAAAACATACCAACGATTTCATAGACAAGACGTCATCAGCACACCGAAAACTCCGAGTTCAGTGAGGAGGGTTAGTATGCCTGCTTTTCTTTGTGATGAACTCAGAGAATACATTGATATGCTCTACTTCCCTGCTCCCGATCAGAGAATTTTTACGATTACTAAATCAAAACTTACACATCGTTTTCACAAGTTATCTGAAGAAGCAGGATTGAGGCGTATTACCGTACACGGGTTGCGGCATTCTCATGTATCCCTTCTTATAAGCAAGAAATATGATATTTTTGAGGTGTCAAAACGAATAGGACACAAATCCATTAAAACGACGCAGGATATTTATGGACATCTGTTTGATGAAGTCCAAAAGACGATTGCAAATGACCTTGACAGTCTTAGGAGGAGGTAAAAATATGTCAGCTAAAAACTGTGATACCCATAATAGATTTCGAGATAAAACAATAGCCTTTCGTGTTTCTTCAGAAGAGGACAAACAGATCAACACTATTGTAGAGCTTTCAGGAATGACAAAGCAGGATTACATTACATCCAAGTTGCTTGACCGAACTATTTATGTGAAAGGCAACTGCAAAGTCCATAGAGCTGTTTATGATAAGCTCAATGAAGTATTGGCTGAATTGCAGCGAATTGAAAACGGAGGAACGGTAGATGATGAGCTGATGGCGAATGTAAAATTGATTGCAGAAATCATTGATAACCTATATATCAAGAGCGCTATCTAACAATGAAGTCCGGTTGACGAAACCGGGCTTTTTGTTTATAATGAATTAACGATTTCTACATACCCAACCTCAAAACCGTGTGGTATCATTTCTTTGCAGTAATTGCAACACTTTTTGCAACACGAGGGACGATAAATAAAATACGACATAGAAAAATGCCCTCAAAAACGCCTGAAATGATAGGAAAACGCACTGAAAATAGGGTGTGGGAGAATATTGTAAAAGAGTGGGAATGATAAGTTAGAATAAATCAGCGGAGGAATTACAATGAGTGCAACTGAAGCAACATATAAAACCTCATTGATAAACAATAGACGTTACTTAGGTAATAAATATAAGTTGCAATATAAAACAAAAATTATAAAAATTAATAGATAAATGTATGAAAGACAATTTTAGCAAAACATTATATGTTATAAAATGGAACAGTGATCATCAAACTATAATTACCAGCGGCTGGCAAATTAACGCTATAAGGCATAGTGAAAAAAAGTGGTATAATGGTGAATCACAGATGAGGGTTTTACGAAAAGCTACTGACGAAGATTTTGAAAAGATGGAAGTGATACTATAAATGAAAAAAACAACATATCTTTCATCAATTATATCAGCACTTAACAAATTAAACGGTATGGGATCGTTAAATGAAATATATGATGTTATTGAGAAGGAAGGACGATTGAGTTATATTTTTTCCAACCCTAATTGGAAAGATAATGTAAGGGCAACAATACAAAGACATTGTATCCAGACGAAATCTTACAGAGGAAGCGAAGATTTATTTCGCTCAGTGTATGGGTTGGGTGAGGGTTACTGGAAATTCAAAAATTTTGATTCTTCAGAATATGATAATCCTATAATCGATCGACAACTGAAAATGATTGCAAATTTAGATATTTCAAATACAGAAAAAGAAATGATAATAAAATCTAGAATTGGTCAAGGAATCTTCAGAGATAGGATAATACAAAAATATGAGCATTGTATAATCACCGGAATTAATGATAACCGTTTGTTATTAGCAAGTCATATTAAGCCTTGGCGTTCAGCTTCAAATTACGAACGATTAAGTTCGGAAAACGGACTATTATTATCCCCATTATATGATAAGCTTTTTGATATTGGGTTAATTACTTTTGATGATAATATGAAGATTCTGATATCTAATAAACTAAGTTGTGAAAATGTTTCTAGAATCAATATTGACACAAATAAGATATATTTTAATAACCCTTCAAACGAAATGATGGTTAATATGAGATACCATAGACAAAATATATTTGTAGAATAATTATATTTAAAATGCATCTCAACATAAATGTTATTTCTG
>ERZ779874.2929-NODE-2929-length-13554-cov-3.080821_pt1 | contig 13554 bp, 10 predicted proteins | sample MGYA00511031_ERZ779874 | MGnify/ENA primary metagenome ERZ779874 (study PRJEB29588, sample SAMEA2156850) | human gut metagenome | biome: human gut; feature: human-associated habitat; material: faeces | place: Denmark | collected 2008/2010 ...
ATACGATTAAAAAAACAACTTAAGTTTTTATTAAGAACCGCTGTTGCATATTTTACAATTTTACATACTTACATATTTGCTGTCCGACATCGCATAGCCATCATTATATTTGATTGTCAGATATTTCACATCTTTTCCGTCTGTAAGTTTTACGTAACAGATGCCATCCTCGAAACGGTCGGTAATATCCAGCTTCCGGTCTTTATAGTACAACCAGACACTGCCGTCATCTTCGTACTCCACATCCGGCTGATTAATCTGCTCCATAATCTCATCTTCGGTCAGCGGACGTTCCACTCCGTCTCCATCCATTGCGACACCTCCACCCGTTATTTCCGTGGAATTGCCGTTTTCATCCGGTATTTTTATGGTATAGGTACTGCTGTTGCCGTCGTTATTAATTTCGAGCGTTGCATTCGTCTGATCGCCATTGATCCAGAGCTGAATCGTTCTCTGGATACCTCCAAGATTTGCTGCGTAGGCGGTTCCTGCCCCCCCTACAAGTACGATACATGCTGCAACTGCTGCTGCGATTGTTTTCACTTTATGATGCTTCTGTCTCATTGCCATTTTTTCTACCTCCATCGAAAAATCACCGGAGGTCTGTAATACCGAAAATGCCTGCTTGTATTTTTCTTTATTCGTCATCTTCCCATTCCTCCTTTAATGTCTGTCTGAGCAGCGCCCTCCCGCGTGACAGGCGGATCTTGACATTGCTTTCTGACAAATGCAGAATCTCGGCAATTTCCCGAATGGCATAATCCTCATAATAAAACAGGTGAATGACGATACGATACTTTTCCAGAAGTTTCATCACGGTCTCAAACAGATTTTCCGATTCCGGTGTCTCGAAGGTCAATGTTTCCATATAATCTTCCAGCGATAATTTGTTTTTGCGCCAGAAGGTGTGATTACAGTTCTTTGCTTTGTTGATTGCCACCCGGAACAGCCATGCCCGGATATGCTGCTCGTTTTCAAATTGTTTTTTGTTCATGTGGTACTGCAAAAACGTATCCTGCACAACATCCTCGGCGTCCTCTTTGCTCTTACATACGTTAAAAGCCGCCGCGAATAAATTGTTCTGATAGCGTTCCATCAGTTCCTGTACGGATTGTCTCATGAGCCGCTCCTTTATGTTTCATTTTCAAAGGCCTTTCACTAATAATACAAACGAAAAATCGGAAAGGTTACAAAAAAAGGAACCCTGTCCGGATATCTTTCCGGACAGGATTCCTTTTTATTATGTTCTCCTACTCTGCCAGCTTAAACCTGCCAACCAGATTTTTCAGTCCTTCCGACTGTGCGGAAAGCTCCTGGCTTGTCGCAGAAGTTTCTTCTGCAGCTGCGGAGTTGCTCTGTACGACACTGGAAATCTGCTCGATTCCCTGCTCGATCTGCTTTAACATATCTGCCTGCTCGGTAGAACTCTCGCTGGCGCCCTTTGCCGCATTCGCAAAATCATTCATGGATTCAAGAATCTTATTTAATGCAGCAACCGTCTTTTCTGTAATCTGGTTTCCGTTTTCAATTTCCTGCAGAGATTTTTCAATCAGATCGCGAGTATTGACTGCCGCCTGTGCACTGTCACCCGCCAGTTTTCCGATCTGATCTGCCACAACCGCAAAACCTTTTCCGGCTTCCCCGGCACGTGCTGCCTCAATGGAAGCATTCAGGGACAACAGGTTGGTCTGACTTGCAATCTCCTCGATGGAACCGATGATGTTTTGGATTTCCTGTGAGGTACTGCTGATCCGCTCCATGGCATTGGTCAATGCCTGTAATTCTTCTCTGCTTTGATCTGCCTGTTCTACGGCAGTGCGTACCATCTGGTAAGCCCCGGAAGCGCTCTCTGCGCTGGATTCTGCAATACCGCTGACACTCTCTACCGTTGCTGTCAGTTCTTCTACTGCACCTGCCTGATCGGTGGCACCTTCTGCCAAAGCCTGTGCCCCGCCTGCCAGCTGCCCAGAACCGGATGCAACCTGCTCGGATGCTTCATTAATCTGTGTCAGGGTATCACTCAGTTCATGTTTTAATTTGCTTATGGACTCATACTGCTGTCTGAAATTTCCAATATAAATCTGTGCATTATTACTGGATACATTGAAATTTCCTTCTGCCATTTCTCCCAGAAGATAACTGGTATCCTGCACAATCACCTCCAGAGTTTTGCATGCCTGCCGGAAATTACCGGCAAGTTTTCCGAGTTCGTCTGGAGATTCATAATTTATTTCCACATCAAGCTGTCCTGCTTTCAGTTTCTCAGCTGCACCTTCCAGTTCCTGAATTGGCTTTAGCATAATTCCGGTAATGGTGGTCCGGATGACAGTGGAGAAAGCCACTGCTCCTGTTCCTATGAGAATCATCAGAATAATGCTCACAATTCCCGTTACCCTGGCAGATGTATACTGACTCTTTGCCTCTGCGGATGCCACTTTTCCGATATCAACCAATATATCCTGAAGTTTCTCTGTTGCATCATTATAATCGGAATTAAACAGTGCCAGAGCTTCGTCATTTTTATTCTGCTGCGCCAGTTCCATGAGCGCTACCCGCTGTTTTTTCAGTTCTTCTATCGCATCTTTTAATTCCGCAACTTTCTTTTTATCATTATAAGACTTCTCCAGTGTGGTAACATTTTTTCCAACCTGATCTGCATACTTCTGTGCCGAATTAAGATAACTCTGTGTGGAACCTGTATCATCGGTTGTCATCGACCACAAAATATATTTTCCCACAAGCTGTATATCTTTACGGATTTCCATCTGCAATGTGCTGTTTGCATATGCTTCCTTGTAAAACTGATAAGTATCCACATTCATCATTACAATGGAAACAAGCGAAACAACCATAGCAACAGCAAACGTTACAATGACTGTAGTAAATGCATACTTCAACTTCATTCCTACCTTCAGTTTTCGGTAAAACTCTTCCATTTTTTTTCGTCCTTCCATTTTCTCTGTTCCTTTCTTTATTCCGCTTTAAAATACTATTTTTATCATACGCCTTTTTCCCTCCCACTGCAATGTTTCTGTCGAAAATATGCGAATTTTATCTTTTTCCACACTCAGAAATTCCCCCCTGGTTTGTCCCCTTTGCATTCCAATAAAATGATGGTACAATGATGACATAACACAAAACATCTGTTTTACATATATTGTTGGAAATGGAAATGGAAATGAAATGGAAAAAGCACAGATTCGAATAATCCGAAGCAAAAGAAAAACCGTTGCACTGGAAATCCGTCCGGATTTATCGGTTCTGGTAAGGGCACCTTACTGGATGGCAGACTGGCAGATCCGTAAATTTGTCGATGAAAAATCAGACTGGCTGTATGCCCATCTCCGGGAAATGGAACAAAAACAAAAATTGGAAGCTGCACGCCCGAAAGCCGCACCTTTAAATCCCGGGGAATTGCAGGTGCTTGCAGATGAAGCACTGCGCATAATTCCGGAACGGGTACGGTTTTATGCCCCGGTTGTCGGCGTGACCTATGGCAGGATCACCATACGAAACCAGCGTACACGCTGGGGAAGCTGCAGTGCAAAGGGCAATCTTAACTTTAACTGCCTGCTGATGAAAGCACCGCCGGAAGTGCTGGATTACGTGGTTGTCCATGAGCTGTGCCACCGGCTGGAGATGAACCATTCACCACGCTTCTGGGCACAGGTGGAGCGTGTGCTTCCAGACTATAAGGTTTCCCGCAAATGGTTACGGGAACATGGCAATGAGCTTATGGATTTAAACCCATAAGAAGGAGATGCCTGTATTTCTGCATCTCCTTCCTGCTTTCATGTTATTTTTTACATGTAATATCGTTCTGTTCTCAATTACTTTCTATTGTATAAGTCCCCTCTTCAAAATTTACATGCAATTCGACATATGCCCCGTCATATTCCCAGCGGATTTCCAGAGAACTCTCCTCTCCGGAGATTGTCACCTCTGCACCTTCCGAAAATGCCTTATGGGTATTCCTCATACGGATTAGCGCAAGCTGTTTTTGAACCACATCTTTTTTCAGACCTTCCGCGATCTGATCAACGGAAAGATTTGTCCGGTTGATTTCCTTATGTCCGGATTCCCCCGCACGCTGCACCGCTTCATGGTCATTTTTTCCGGCAAACAGATCCAGATACCAGATCTGCGGTTTGCCCGGCATAAACATCTGGATGGCCCGCGCCAGAAGCATTTTTTCATCCGACTCTCCCAATGCACTGTAGTACGTGGCATTTACCTGATAATACAGATTCTTTTGTCCATGTAAATTTTTGACCATGCCTCCGCGGGATACAATCCGGTCAATTAACGACTGGATCTCCTCTTTTGGAAGCAGTCCCTTTAAATCCAGAAGCGGGATGCCGTCGTGACAGCCAAGCATGTTGACCGTGGAGATCTTCTTTTCCACAATTTCCTTCGCCCATGCCGCAAGGTATGTTCCGCGCCTGTTCTCAATCGCATCAATGACCAGTCCCGGCAGGAAAAAGTCGTAGGTCGCATAGCCTTTTTCTGCAAGCGTCTGGTATATTTTTTCGTCATACGCTGCGTGGATCTCCGGCAAAAGCGTAAGTCCCAAAGGTTCTGCCAGCGCATGAATCTTCTGTAAAAGTTCCCATGTCTCCGGATCATTGAGGAAGTTTTTCTTTCCCGGTGTCTTCGGCGCATAGGCAAAGGCATCCAGCCGCACGATCGCCGCTCCGTAAGAAGCTATTTTCTCCAGTGTTTCACGATAAAACTCCCACACCTTTGGCGACTGGATGTTTACATCCATCTGTCCAAGATAGTGTCTGCCATGCACTTCCTGATAAAAGGTATTCCAGTACGGCACCTTTTTCCCATCCGGAAATTCCACCATCAGGATCGGCAGCCCGGGTTTGCGGAAAAACATCTGCTTCAGGCAGCTTTCCTCCGGCTGGATATAGCCTTCCTCCGTCATGGTTCCATGCCCTCCCCAGAAGCGGTTCCAGTCGATGAAAAAATCGCGGTACGCAGAAGCCTCCCCTTTTTCCACAAGATCCTGAAACTGTGGGGACTGTGCGGAAGCATGGTTTAAAATAAAATCCAGTTTCAGGTCAATCCCCATATTCTTTAACTGGTCAAGGTCTTCCCGGTCGGCAAGCTGCTCATTCAGGTCATAGTCGATCACGGAAAATCCCCGGTCGAGATCGGAATGATACAGGCTCGGCAGAATGTAAAAGGAAGAAAATACATCCTGCATTGCCTCAGTTTTTAGCAATGTTACAATATCTCCCAGATTTCCTCCAAGGCTGTCGGGATATGCATTGAGCATCGGTTTATGGTTCATAAACTCTTCCGTCCTTTCCCACGATTAATCCTGCATTTTTGCGCTGCACTTCAAGTTTTTCCTGTTCCAGTTCTACCACGCGGCAGATAAACGGGCTTGCGGCATTCTCATCGCGGTTTCTGCGGATGCGCCGCTCCTTTGTCTCCTCCGGGGAACTTTCCAGGAAGACGGGCAGATCCACACCATGTAAATCATCACTGCCTCCGTGTGTCCACTCCAGAAGTAATACGGATATTCCGGAAAAATCGGTTTCTTCCGATGAGATCTCGCCATCTTCCCGTCCCATATGCCGCAATGTGATCGTATCTTTTCCCTCATGAAATGCCGCAAGCACTTCATTGATCCGGTCGAAGTCAATCTCTTTCTTTGTTCCGAGATATCCACGCAGTCCGTCTTCCCCGGTTTCTTTATACACACGCATCCGTTCTTCATCATTGCGTTTTGGAATCCGGTGTGGATAATCATCGCCCGAGAGCAGATAACAACCCGTTCCGTCATTTAAAAAGTACTGCTGCAATGCCGTTGCAAGTGTTGTTTTTCCGGAACCGGAGCCACCGTAAAGGCTGATGACCACTCGATTTTTGACATTCCCGTCACGCCATTCCTGCACTTTTTCATATAATGTTCCAGCCTCTTTCAGCTCTGTAAGAGAAAACTGATATGCCTCATATTCTCTGGTAAACGGCGGAAGCGGAATTCCCGCATGCATCAGTGCTGCACCGGAATACTGCCTGCCGCTTTGTTCTTCCAGATACACGGCATCCGGCTTTAACCCACGCAGGCGGACATAAACGGTCGCCCGATTTGCCTCTGCCATAAGACGCACTACGCTTACCAGTGCATGATCCTGTTGCTCTGAGACGGACATCCATGCCGCAATTTCATCCGTAAACGGATCCGACAGCCGCCAGTACGTTCCCTCGTTAATGAGCGTTTCATACTTCTTGTACGTTTTGATCTGCTCCCGGATCTGCTGTTTTTCCTCATCCGATAAAAGCGCCGGGTTTAATTCGTAACCGAAAGTTCCCGCCATCGCCGTCACCCCACGGGTATGGAAACTTGTCACCCGTCCGGTCTGGTGATTTGGCACCGCCGAAACATGCGCCCCCATCGCGGAAACCGGATAGAAAAACGACGTTCCGTACTGGATTCTTGTGCGGTTGATCGCATCAGTATTGTCGCTGCACCAGATCTGTGGGGAATAATAAAGCATTCCCGCGTCAAACCTGCCGCCGCCACCGCTGCATCCCTCCAGCAGAAGATCCGGATAGCGGCTGCACAGGTGTTCCAGAAAATCATAGACACCAAGCACATAATCATAGGAAAGATTTCCGGCATAAACATCTGCCATGCTGCGGTTCATATCCCACTTGACATAATCAATTTTTCCCTGATCGAGCACGGCACAGATCTGGTCAAATACACAGTCGCGCACTTCTTTTCTGGAAAAATCAAGCAGTAGCTGGTTTCTCGAGCGCACCGGCTTTTTCCCCGGAATCCGGATCGCCCAGTCCGGATGCGCCCGGTACAGATCACTGTCTTCATTGACCATCTCCGGCTCAATCCAGATGCCAAATTTCACGCCCTGCTCATGCACACGGGTAATAAGATCTGTCAGACTGCCACCTAGTTTCGTTTCATTGACCCACCAGTCCCCAAGGGAAGAATTGTCATCGTTTCTTTTCCCGAACCAGCCGTCATCCATCACTACCATATCAATTCCAAGGGAAGCGGCTTCTTTTGCCAGATCCACAATCGTATCTCCCGTAAAATCAAAATAGGCTGCCTCCCAGCTGTTGATCAGCACCGGACGCTGCATATGGACATATTTGCTGCGGCACACATGGTTGCGGATGCAGTTATGATACTGCTGCGACAATGCAGACAATCCATCTGCCGAATAGGATAAAATGACTTCCGGCACCGTAAAGGTTTCTCCAGCCGCGAGCGGGTAGGAAAACAGTTCTTCATTTAATCCAAGAAGCAGGCGCGTCTGGTTGAACTGGTCTTTTTCCGCCTCACAGGAGAAATTGCCGCTGTATACAAACAGCATGCCATAGCAGCTGCCTGCCGTCTCTGTTGTCCCTTTTTCTGCCAGAATCACTGCGGGATTATACTGATGGCTGGATGTTCCCCTGCGGCTGCCAAACGCAATCGTTCCATGTCCCAGCGGGGTGCGCTCCAGATTGCGCTCCATGGCATGCTTTCCATAAAACCGCAGGACATCAAACTCTCCCTGTACAAAATCCAGACAGGCTGCCGCTGCCTTTTCGATCGTAATCTGTCCGGTTCCCGTATTTTTAATCCGTACACTCCTTGTAATGACATCGGTTTCTTCTAAAACGCCATACAGCAGATGCACTTCAACCTGTGCGTTTTCATCTGCAAGGACTATTTCCAGTGTCTGTGCTTCGTTTTCATCTGCCCAGACAGCCGGAAGTCCCTGTAACTGATACTTGCCGCTTCGGATCTCATAGCTCTTAAAAAGCAGATCTGCACTTTCCACACCTTTTTCATTTTTGATATTCAGTGCAATATTGCGGTAATCTCCGGTGCCAAGGGACGGATACTCCTGTGGCAGCGCATCCAGCGAATAGGTGCGGTCCATGCCCGCTGCATAAGGATTTCCGGAAAATCCGCGGTCTGCATAGGTTAAGACATAGTCCATGGAACTGTTTGTTTTTTCTCCGTAGTACAGATGCAGCAGATATCCCAGTGGATCAACCTGCATCTGATAGGTTGTATGCGCCGTATGCAGGGTAAATATTTTTTTATTTGGATTGTATATAATTGCCATAGAAATCACCTCATTTTATTCTTTATCCTTTGACTGCACCATTTGCCACGCCATTTAAAATCTGTTTCTGACAGATCATATAAAAGATCAGGATCGGGATCAGTGCCAGAATATAGGAGGCAAACGCCAGATTGTAATTAGTTCCAAACTGTGTCTGGAAGTTAAGCTGTGCAAGCGGCAGCGTATTCTGTCCGGTTCCGGACATGATCACAAGCGGTGTCATAACATCATTCCAGGTTCCAAGAGCTGTCAGGATTGCAACTGTTGCATGCATTGGCATCATCATTGGAAATACAACTTTCCAATAAGTGATCCATGTGCTGGCTCCGTCAATATCTGCTGCTTCTTCGAGTGCTTCCGGAATATTTTTTAAATATCCACTGTAAAGCAGAACATTCATTGGCATGTAAAATACCAGATACAACACGATGACACCGGCACGGTTTCCAAGTCCCATGTGTGCCGTCTGTTTTACCAGAGGCATCATTAAGATGGAAAATGGAACAAACATACCACTGACAATATACAGATAGATAAAACGGAAACTTTTTCTTCTTGCCATGCCCCGCCCGATCACATAGCCTGCAATCGAGTGGATCAGAATTGCCAGTACGATCGTTACCAGAGTGATCAGTAAACTGTTTCCAAGAGAACGCCAGAAATCGGTCACTTCCATTGCCTGACGGAAGTTTTCAAAACTCCATTGTTTCGGGAAAGAAAGTGCACCCGCCACATCGTTTGTCATCTCACTTGGTTTCTTAAACGCAATGATCGCTGCCATATACAGTGGAAAAAATACGGTAACCGTCCCCAAAATCAGAACAATCGTAAGTACCCGGTTTGTTTTCTGTTTTTCTTTCATCATAACTGCTCCTCCTTCTTATTCATGACTGTCATCTGGAAAAGTGAAATTGCCACAATCACAATAAAGAAAATAACTGCATTTGCACTCTGGAATCCAAACTGTCCGCCATCCATACCATTTTTATAAATCAGGTAAGAGATCGATTCGGTGCTCTGTGCCGGACCTCCCTTGGTCAAAGACATGATCTGGTCGAATACCATGAGAAAATTCTTTGTGCTCAATACCAGATTGATTGTTACAAACGGCATAACCAGTGGAAATGTTACTTTCCAGAACTGTTTCCATTTACTTGCTCCATCAAGCATACTCGCCTCGTAAACTTCCTCCGGGACGGTCTGCAGACCGGAAATATAAATAATGGTATTCATGGCAACTGCCTGCCATACACCAACAATCAGCACACCAATCCATGCGTATTTTTCACTTGCAAGAATACTGTTCTGTAAAAATCCAATATGGAACACATTTCCCACAGTTGGAAGAATGTAAGTAAAAATAAAACTGAAAATATAACCGATGACAAGTCCTCCTAAAATATTCGGCACGAAATAAATACCGCGCAGTGCACTTTTGCAACGGATCTTACTGTTTAAGCCAACTGCCATGATCAGACTCAGCACATTTACCAATATCGTTCCTGCCAGTGCATATTTAAACGTAAACACATAGCTTTTTCCCACGCGGGAATCCGTAAACAGATCTGCATAGTTCCGGAACCCGACATAATCGTACGTTCCGTATCCTTTATAATTGGTAAAGCTGTAAATCACACCTTTGATCATTGGAAGTGTATTGAATGCAAAAAATAAGATCACAACCGGTATAACAACCGCCCAGAATGTTTTGTCCCTGTTTGACATTTTCTTTTTCATTGTGCATCCTCCTGTTCTTTCTGATAATCCTGTACTTTCCGAATCAGATCCCGGTTATAGCGCTTCCAGTCGGAATCAAATTTTTTCAAAAACTTTTCCTGTGCATTGTCGCTTGTATCCAGCAGGAACGTCTGGATCATGGCATCCACACTCATCTCACTCGGATAATGGTGATCCTGATAATCTGCCATGCGGTTATTTTCAATGTAAGGACGCATATCCTTAAGTGTTTCCGGAATTGCAAAATCCCCATCCTTGCAGGCAATTCCGCCCTGATCATCCAGATAAATCTGAATGGTTTCATCGTCATACAGATATTTTAAAACTTCATATGCTGCTTCTTTGTTTTTGCATGCTTTCATCACAGAAAACTGTAAATCAATTCCTGAATTTAATACATTGTCTGATTCCTCATCATTTGCAGGAAATGTAAAAGAGCCGATATTCATGTCCGGGTTGACCGATTTGATCTGCGGGATCGCATAGCTTCCGATCGGATACATGGCAGATTCCCCGCGGGCAAATGCTGTACATGCATCGTTATAACCGTATGCATACGGATTTTTTTCGGCGTAATCCAAAAGCGCACGCATCTTTTCTGCTACCGGTCCATACGTATCGGAAAATGTGGTATTTCCCATATTTACCTGATTGCAGGTATCCGAATCGGTAAGTCCGACTGCCAGCGCATTCCACGGAGCCAGACAGGTCCAGGTATCTTTAAAGCCCAGATACAGCGGAAGTGTTCCGCTCTGTTTTATTTCATCACACAATGTGGTAAATTCCTGCCAGGTGGTCGGAACTTTCCAGCCATTTTCCTCAAACAGATCTTTGTTATATAAAATTCCTGCCGCGTTTGCCACATATGGAAGTGCATACGTGCCATCCTTTGGAATAAACTCCAGTTCCTTATCCATATCCAGATATGCCTGTTTTATGGTCTGGACTTCATCCAGACCGGAAATATCATCAAACAGATCTGCATCTAAAAAGTTGGAATAGTTGATGTCTCCTCCGATTGCGATGATATCCGGATAATCCTCCCGGATAAAACGTGTCTTTAAAATGGTCATTGCTTCATTTGGAGATGAAATCGTCAAATGAATGTCATCATGTGTTTCATTGAACCGCTTTTCAATTTTTTCAAATGCCTTAACTGCTTCTGGTTTGTAGGAAACCACTTCAATCTCCGTTTTTCCATCCGCCCTTTTTTCGTTTCCGCATCCAGCAAGTCCTGTCATACACATACCGAGTGCAAGCACAGCCGCAAGACCACGGAAAATATTCCTTTTTGCCATATTCCTCTCTCCTTTTCTTAAATATATCCGCTTGCCTTTTTGATAATCTGATTATAACATACCTTTATGCGTCCTTAAATACCCATATTTTTTTAATTTTATACCTAAATGCAATATTTTGTGCTATAATAGATACTAATATCGCATTTTGGTATATACGGAGTGTTTTATGAGTAATACATTTTTTAATATTTTTCCAAATGAAAATTTTATTGATCTGTGCATGTATCAGTTTGGATACGAACAGTGTGATCCCGGTCATTCTTTCGGACCTGCAACACGCAACCACTACCTGTTTCACTACATTCTTTCCGGAACCGGAACGCTTATGGCAGACAATGCAAAGGGGGAAACACAAACCTATTCCGTAAAAAGCGGACAGGGATTTATGATTTTCCCGGGGCAGATCAATACTTACATTGCCGATGAACAGCTTCCATGGGAATATATGTGGATCGAATTTGACGGCTTACGTGTAAAAGAGGCTTTAAGTGTCACAGATTTGTGCAAAGACGCGCCCGTTTATCATTCCCATTCCAAAGAATTACGGGAAAAACTTGCCGATGAAATGCTTTATATCGTCAATCATCCGCAGGAATCCTCCTTCCATCTGATCGGGCATCTGTATCTGTTTTTGGATTATCTGCTACAGTCGGCAAAGTCAGCAACGCTGATCTCCAGTGGGCGCATGAGTGACTATTATATAAAAGAAGCGATCAATTATATGGAACAGAATTTTCAGAATACTATTTCGATTGAAGATATCGCTGCGGTATGTGGCATCAACCGGAGTTATTTCGGAAAAATCTTCCGCAACTCGACCGGTCGCTCCCCACAGGAATTTCTTATAAACTACCGCATGGTAAAGGCTACGGAATTATTAAAGCTGACTTCCTTATCCATTGCAGATGTCGGCTCTGCTGTCGGATACGAAAATCAGCTTCATTTTTCCCGTGCATTTAAAAACATTTATGGTATTTCCCCTCGGGAATGGAGAAAACAGAACAAATAGCTTATGCTTCCTGCTTCTTTGCAGTAAACAGTTTCTTCAGACAGCTGAATGCAACCAGCACACCGAGAACCATCAGAAGAATAGCCACGATAAACTGCAGACCGTCTACCAGGAAAGTTGCCTGACCACCGGCAATATTGGAAACCAGTGCAATGGTCTTCTGGATCAGTGCGGTAAACGTAACTGCCAGCATAACAAACATCGGTATGTAAAGTGTCCAGCCGGTTCTTCCGGTTGTCTTTAAGAATACCGCAAGTGCAATCAGTACAAGTGCTGCAAGCAGCTGGTTCGCAGAACCAAACAGTGGCCAGATATTATTGTATCCGCCAAGAGTCAGTAAATAACCAAAGAATAAGGTAATAATTGTTGCAAAATATTTATTGGTCAGAACTTTCTGCCAGCCCGGCATCTTGGAAGTGTCAGTAGTATCCCCGTAAAACAGCTCCTGAAACGACATACGTCCGATCCGTGCAACAGAATCGAGAGAGGTCAGTGCCAGTGCAGATACACACATCGTCATAAATACGGTAGCAACCTGTACCGGAATACCGAATTTTTCGAAAAATCCTGCAACACCAGCAGAGAAAATAGAAAACGGAGTACCCTCCGGCTTTGTTCCGTTTACGGCAACCGCACCAACAACAACCAGTGCAATGACTCCGAGCAATGACTCTACCACCATGGCACCATAACCGACCATCGGCATATCTTTCTCATTACTGATGGTCTTTGATGATGTTCCGGAAGAAACCAGACTGTGGAATCCGGATACCGCACCACAGGCAATCGTTACAAATAAGGTAGGGAACAGATAACTGCCATCTACATTAAATCCGCTAAATGCATTCAGCTTCATGGTCGGATGCTCTGCAATGACACCGACAACCGCACCAATGATCATGCCCAGCAGCATGAAAGTGGTCATGTAATCACGCGGCTCCATGAGCAGCCACATCGGCATGACAGAGGCAAGGAACAGATATGCCATAACAATATAGATCCAGGTACTCTTTGTCGCATACATTGGAAGTTTCATACCAATGATAAACATGACAACCAACAGGGCAATGGCAACCACTGCGCGAACCCACTCTTTCATTTTCCCGACCTTTTTCTGAATCAGGCCAAAGATGATGGCAACAACGATAAACAACATGGAAATGGATGCTGCTGCGGAATTCGCATAGCCTGTTGCCTTTGTCATCCCTTCCACACCTTTTCCGACAAACGTTCCGGCAACCATATCGGTAAAAGCTGCCATAACCAGAAGGGTAAACAGCCAGCAGAACAGCATAAATAATTTCCGTCCGGTTCTTCCGATATATTTCTCGATGATCATTCCCATCGATTTTCCTTCATTTTTAACGGAAGCATACAGTGCACCGAAATCCTGCACGGCTCCGAAAAA
>ERZ779874.2944-NODE-2944-length-13509-cov-4.686636_pt1 | contig 13509 bp, 10 predicted proteins | sample MGYA00511031_ERZ779874 | MGnify/ENA primary metagenome ERZ779874 (study PRJEB29588, sample SAMEA2156850) | human gut metagenome | biome: human gut; feature: human-associated habitat; material: faeces | place: Denmark | collected 2008/2010 ...
CCTAAATGGAATTTTAATTATTAACCTGTCAACTAAATTCAGTACACTGCACATACCTCCAGTACCATTGGGAAAGTACTGCAGTCCGATGCGGAAAGTACTCCAGTACTTTCCGGGAAGTACTGGAGTACCGACCGTACAGTACTGGCGTTACGACTGGATCGTATCCATCTAAAGACCGGACCGGATCAAAGAACCATTAGCATCGGCCATCACGCCATATTAGGACAAAAAAAAAGACCATCAACGCCATTTAGCGATGAAAGTCCTACTACTTTTATTTATCTCTTTACCTCCCGTTTCCGGGGGAAAGAGATAAATCAGTTACCACAAAAACTTAATTCACTCTAAAAAAGCAAACGCATTGATTACGCGTTTGCGGCACTCGCTTGAGCCTTGGTTAACAGGCGACGAATCTCCGCATTGACCTGTTGGCACATCGCGCCGTTTCTTGCGGCTTGATAACGTGCAGCCTGATAACGTAACATAGCTAAAGTACGAGATTCATTTTCACTTACATTCATCATAATAACATCTCCCTTTTTTGAGCCTTCTACGCTAAGAAGGGCTAATTAATAAACCTAAACTATCTTTTTTTTGACACCACAAAGATACAACCTTATCTCGGAAATATGTTTTATAACATGATCAAAAATCATGTATTTTGTATTTTTTAAGAACAGGAGATTCTATTAAGACCGTTTCCTTAAAAAACATGAAGCATCTACCCTGATACAAAGAGGATTCAAATTATACCATAATGCTTCAAGGCATTATAGATACCATCCTCATCCACAGAGGTAGTCACATAATCAGCGCCTTCACGTACCTCATCCACCGAATTGCCCATCGCCACGCCAATAGCCGCATGCCGCAACATCGCCAAATCATTGCCTCCATCACCAAAAGCCATCGTCTCATCCAAGGAGATTCCATAATGACGGATCATCTGATCAATACCAATCGCCTTGTTGCTTCCCTTAGGCACGACATCGGCAAACAGTGGATTCCAACGGGTTGCCTCACAATTGGGTAAAACCGACATGATGCGCTCCTGCTGTCCCTCCGTGAAAAAGGCGATCAACTGATAAACATCCTGCCCCAACGACTCACGCAACGGACGGATCGGCTGCGGCGGGAAGTTCAGCATTCCGAACAACTCAAGAACCGTCTCATTCGAATAATTCATGTAAATCTCACGATCGAGTACCAGGCCACAAGGGAAAGTCTCGACCGACTCTTGGTAACGCACCAACGCCTCGATATCCGACGGCTCGATCGGATGGCGATAGATCACTTGCTGATCACCTGTGATGCAATAGCCACCATTCAAGGTAACAAAACCGTCAAATTCCTGATCCCCCAAATTATCTATTGAATAAAACTGCCGACCGGTCGCTATAAAAAGCCGGATACCTTTCTTACGCAACAGGTCCAACGCCACAAGCGTGGAATCCGGGATACGATGGGTCTTGAAGCTGACCAACGTTCCATCGATATCAAAAAAAATCGCTTTTACCATATTATATATTACTGCCTAAACTGTCTCTTGCCTTAAGATGCCTCCGCAAATTTTCCCGAAAGATACTCACTTTCCCAAAATCCGCCTAACTTCACCGGCGAGAAAAATTAATAATCGTTCCTAAATAGGCACATTTTCTAAAAACAGGTACCCAAACAAACATGCTTGTTAAAGAACCATAATACTTTAACTCATTCAATAAACGATCCGCGCACCAAACCATCTAACCCATAAAACTTGTACAAGCAATATATCTTTATTTACTCAAACAAATTGAACAGAGAAGATGAAAAAGAATCGTTTATTATTGATCGTGGCGACAATCGCCCTTACTTGCGGAAGCCTTGTTGCCCAAAATACGAAAGAGGGAAAAAGATTGACAGAGGAACAACGTATCGAAAAGAGAGTCCAAAGAATGCAGGAAAGGCTTTGTCTTGACGACGAGACCTCAGCCAAGTTCGCTCCCTTGTATAAGGCTTATATCCGAGAGATGAAAGCCTGCCACAAGGCTCCGGATTCCAATATCAAAAAGGAAAGCCGGACTGACGAGCAGATTAAGGCGCAAATGAAAGAGCATTTCGAACGGCAACAGAAAATGCTCGACACGCAGGAGAAGTATTTCAATGAGTTCCAAAAAATCCTGAATGCCAGACAACTGGAGAAAATATTCCAGCCTGGGCACCCCAAAGGGAAATTCCTGGCACAACACAAACGGCATGATGGTCCCCAAAGACCCCCGATGCCACCCAAAGCCAGAAAAGCACCCGCTCCCGGAGATGCTCCAGCCGGACCTGAAAAAACGATACAAGATTAAACGAATCACATAAGCTAAAGGAAGAGATGGAATAGGCCATAAACCGACCTTCCATCTCCCCCTCTTTTTCTTCTTATTTCCTGGTTGGCCTTAGGACAACACTATTCCCCTTCCCAACCATAAATATACTCAACTGGCGACTTGATGAAACGTACGATACGGGTATCCTTCGGTCCACCACCATTAAATTGCATTCCATAACTGCCATTATACCAACCACTACCGGATGGCGAATAACAAGCGAACAGGAACTTATCCACATTCACGCCACCACTGCCCCATTGGGCACCCGGACCATAGAAGGTCACGGACTCTCTCTTGATACCGTTTATCTTATCATAAACCTCAAAATGCGAAATTGTCTGCAACGTCACAGTCCCGATTTGGAGATCCGTCCGATTACCGGCCGCAACAAAAACTTGCCGGTTTCCTTCCCAGGGCGAATATACATTATAGGGTCCTCCATCACGATCCACGTACATCCACCACTCCTGGAAAATACGATTATAATACTCTATCTTGGGCATCTCGTAACCTGTCGGTGCCAACGCCTTCGGATCCAACTTGTTCGTATGGACAGTTTCCGCCGAATTATAACCGACATGAGAGACGACCCCATTAATATCCGCAACTCTTAACCCCTGAGTATTTCCACCCTGATAAGACCATCCCCAAAGAGCAAGATAATCCGCCACAGAGCACTCATTCAGATATTGCAACAAGGTTTTACCCGCAGCCACGGCTGGATCGTCCGGCACAAGGATTTGGTCAGCGAAATCTTTAGAGTTGCCCCTCGAGTTATATTTACACCACCAGATACCATTCATCAAAGTCACCGGCAGACCATAATTCTTCCGGATCACCGTATATTCCTCCCGTGGATTCACCTCCGTCCCGATATCTCGGATAACAATCCGGGCACTTTGCTCACGGCCATCCGCTTTCGGATCATTAGGCTTCCAACCACCCACAATACGGAACCGGTTACCGTCATTATCATTCTTGGCGATCATCCACTGATCCTCGCCCGAATCCACCTCAACAATCACCTCACGTCCCTCCGGAACCTCAAAGATTCCAAAATCACCATCCGCATAATCCTCAAACCGATAGGTATAGTCTTCTATATCAAATTGAATATCACCTTCCAACAAGCTCGGGTTCTTTTCCATGACGACATGAATCACATCTTCCGGATAAACCTCATTCAGGCCTTTCCGTTTAAAATGAATATCAAACGACTCCGCCTCTGCTCCAATAGGCATCAACTTTTTCTCGATCCTGAAACTGTTTTCCCCGGCGACTCCCGAAGATTGGGAACGAATCGTGAATCCCGCTGGCAACTGTTCCAATCCGACCAGTTCCAAGACGTTATCACAATCCACCGTTATCGTAAAAGCGGTCGCAAAATGCGATATGCTCAGCTGATCACCCTTCTCTCCCAGTGAAACACCTTCCGGGATATCACTCCTCGATGCGTCAATTATCAATTTACTCGCGATATCCGGCGAAAGAATCAAGTCCTCCGCATAATCCCATTCTTCAACATCCGCCTTCAATCCCATGCCATTACCATCCGGATGGACATTCAACACGTAAACCGCATTCCGCCGTACCGTAGAAGGCAAAGCTGCCGTCAATGTTTTAGGCTCAACCTGATCACCAACAGAAACAGAGAGCTCCACCGTCAAATGATCATTACGCTGTTCATAAATATAAAAGATTCCGCGAGTCGTTTGGATAACAGGCTCCGTGAAACCCGCATCCAGATCAACTTTTTCCGCGGAAGGAGGCGTCGTGACCTCATCACCGGGGAAAACAAATCCCAGATCGGCCACATTCCTCAGTTTCAATTGATGGACCTTAATACCTACCGAATCGATATGCAGATCCACACGGGCGACACCTCGTTTTAAAGTCAAGGGTATCTCAGCGGCACCCGTATACGCCTCCAAATCCAATTGTCCGGCAAGAAAACGAACAGTCTCCCCGTTATCCATGCCGACAGTGGATTCCAACCAGCTCGCTTCATCCAGCTCGCCGATAGCCGGTGTTCCCAAACCACCATTCGCGACAAAATATAAATGCCCCCTTAAATAATCAACGGGCAGCGTATAAATTCCATTTTTCTCTACGATATTCTCATAGACCTCAGACAAGACCCCATCTTCAAACAAATAGGCCCTCATATCACGCACTTCATTCTCACTCGGTAATTCAGACGATTCGCCATCCACCATAAACGGAGCCAAACACGCCCTCACGGCTCGTCCCTGACCAGAATTGAAATAAGGATCTTCTTGATCCTCCGAACAAGCGACCATCGCCAAAGAAGCAATCATCGCCAAACACCACCATGTCAAATTATATTTAACCATAAATCAAACTCTTCGTTTTAATATATATAATCCACTGGTGTCTTCACACAACGGATCGTACGTGTTTTAACTGTATTGTGGCCAGTAAATTTATACCAATTTCCCCGTCCATCAGACTGAGGATAACCTTCGATTTGCCAGGTGCTGCCTCGATTTCCATAAGTCGCGAAAAGGATACTATTCGGAGCCACGTTTCCGGCGGTCGCATCCCATTGATGTCCCAGTCCAAACAAGACTAGACCATCTGATCCGCCATTAAGCCTAAAATCATAAAATATAACTGAACCATAACGTTCGCCTAGCCAAACAACATCTTGTCGCTCCACGATAAAATACTGGAAACGCAAAAGAAGATCACCCTCCATATTATTATTGAACCAGTTTGAAACATACCCCATATTGCTATTATTACCCCAGGTAAAAGTCCTGAGATCATTATAATCCGGCACTTGATAACCACTTGGAGCCATTTCCGTAGCGGGCAACGAGCCAAAATCCGCACTAATACTATTCTGTACCCCATCATAATAGAACAGTCCCGACTCGTCCTTCGACAATCGTAAACCTTGCGGATTGCCAGCTTGATATTGATCGCCCATCAACGACAACAATGTCTCAGCCGGACACGAATTAAGAAAATCCGCCAAACCGGAGGCACCAGGCACAGGATCATCACCCACACCGATCTGATCCTCAAAATCCTTGACGTTTCCCCTTAAGTTATATTTGCACCACCAAGTACCGTTAATATTCACGACCGGCAAGCCATAATTCCGTCTCTTAAGCGTAAACTGTTCCGTAACAGAACCATCCCTACCTGTTACAACCAATTGCGCGCTTTGTATGCGACCATCAGAATCCGGATCGTTCGGACGCCAACCGCCTTGAATCCGATAGCTATTATTCGATCCTTCCAACCGATCCAAACGTACCCACGGAGCATCCGGATCATCAAAACACACCGCAAGAGATTTTCCCTCTGGAAGTGTCAGTACACCTAAATCCCCATCGACATAAGTTCCAAAATCACATGTTCCCGTCTTATCCAATGAGATCCGTCCACCCTCCAATATGATCGGGTTACACTGGAATACTACCGTAACACGTCCGACCAACGAGCCCGAACGCATAACTTCCAAACGCAAATATTCAGAAGGGAAGCCAGGCATTCGATAGTCGCTTCTCACCCGGAAAGCGAGTGTCTTATCCAAACTTTTCGAATAGGATTCTTTTAATATCTGTCCACCATCTACCTGACCAGACACGACAGCATCTACTCCTGAGACAGCAGACAGCACCAAACGGAAATCTGTTGCTTGATATGGAACATAAAGCGTATCCCTATTCGCGCTCACAAGAATACTGTCACCAAGCTCTGAAGCCTCTACATTGATCAATCCTTGATACTCCAAATCCGCATCTGATGAGATTCCCTCATCCCAATCCGTCGTATCAACCTCTACCGTGAAATTAGTACCATTACCTAGTATTTTCATGGTATACACCGTATTCCGACGAATTGCCGGCAACGCAACTTCCAATCGATGATCGCTTTCTCCCGAAGAGAAGTAAAGCTCAACAGATAACTCCTTATTATCCTGCTCATAAAGATAACAAATCGGAGATGAGGCTTGAGCCAACGGCTGTTGATACAAGAACTCTCTCTCCTCAAATCGAGTCCCGTCCGGAGAGATTATCGTATCACTACTCCAAACGAAACCAGAAGTCGCAGCGTTCTTTATTTTTATACGGCTCACCCGAACTCCCTCTGTACGAGCATCTATATCCAAACGAGCGACACTCCGACGCATAGAGACCAAATTAGCCGAATTATCAGAATCATCCTGTTCAAGAGCCAACTTGCCTGTCATCAACAATCCCAATTCTGTCATCTCCGCACCTGAAACTTTAGCCTGAAGGAAATCATCTAGTGATCTCACCTCATCCAAGCCATCAATGCCAGAAGCATTCGCTAAAAAATAGAGAGTTCCTTTCCGACCTGTTGGACGGACAACATAATCCCCTGCCTGATCCGGTAAAAGACCTCCAATAAACTCACTCAGCATACCATTCTCGAAATGGTAAACATCCAACCGAGTAATCTTCGCCTCTTGTTCCGACGCGACACCTCCCAACAAATTTGAGGGCGCTACATGAATTGTCATATCCGTCGACTCTGAATCGATCGCCGAATCCATGTCTGAATCACAAGCGCTCAAAACAGCCACAAACAAAGCCAAGAAAAAAATATGAATATATCTCCAAGATGTTATCATTTTCTACAATATTATTTTAAAGGAATATCTATAATACCACCCAATTCCCAGGCATCAACGCTCTTATCCATATCCCAAGTCACATTCGCCCCATCAATGTCCAAATAAAAGTGATAATAATGACCCGCTTGAAAACGATCAACTCCTGCCGCTTCCAATTCATCTGCCATTAAAGACAACGACTCGAGCAAACGATCATCCACCCGCATAGCGAGCGAAACAGAAACACCCGCAAGACTTGCGGTCGGTATCAAAGGCAAAAATGCCCTGAGCTTTCCATTCTGCCCACTAATCGGCAAGCCGGACACATCATTTCCCAATGCCAGAACTATCTCTTTCACAGGATTTGAGATCACGTTTACCTCTTCCGATCCGGAACCGGGCAAATAGGTGGCCTGATCGTAAAAGATTGGCTGACTCGCTTTCACCCTAATCTCCGAAACATGAATAGACTCCGCACGGATATTCGTGATATCAAAGACGAATAAACTTGTTAAATGATTAAAAATCACACCTTCCAAGATTGTTCCTCCTGTCTCACGGCGAACGGCAGGAGCATACATTACCCGATAAGGAGCCAAATGCGATGAATTATCCGGAATTGACTGACGGATCGTTCCATCCACTGGGACAGATACCGTAACCTCACTTATTTCGTCCTCTACCGCCGGATAGAATCCGTAATAATATAAGCTCTCTGTCTCACGAGGAAGAAAGGCCTCAAATTGAGCGGAACCAACTCCTCCCGACTCTGTCCTAAAAACATAAGGACTAACATTCGACTCATTCTGACCAACCCACATTGTTACCTGATCCGATTCGTCCCATCTGAAAGGAACCGCATCATCCGTTTCCACCACAGAAGCTTTAGAAGAAGCTCCTTTTTCCTGAAAAGTATAGCGTACTTGATTGCTATCCGGAACCTCAACACCCCAATCGTCATTATTATCAGAATTACACCCTGTCAAGAGGAGTGTTCCAAACAAAGGAGTACATAAGGCTATTCGCAAATAATACTTACCTAAAAACATAAGCGCCCATTAACGTCCAAAACGACCTCCAAAACGATCACTGTTACCAGAAATAACACCACTTGCGCACAACATGCCCTCCGTCTCAATCTGGATATATTGGCATTCCGGGCTGACATATGCCTTTTTCTCTACTTTAACAATATTTGGCAAGCTCTTCTCAATATTCACATTCTCCATAATTCCACTTCACAAATAATAATAAACACTCAAAACAATCTATCTCTCAATCATATAATTAATACAAGTTCGGGTTTTCAGTTATCCTGGTATATTCCCTAGAGTTAATAGGGAACTTATCCAAATTATCCACGTAAAAATGGTTCATCAGCTCCTGATCCCAAAAGCCATAAGCGAACGAGCTGTTATGGCTGTAATTCATCACATGTCCTAACTCATGAAAAATAACACTACAAACATAATAGTTTGAATAATGATTTTTGAAAGCATCCTGATAGACTCCCCAAATACTCGGGCTTCCCAAACCAATAACACCATTACCAGGATAAACCAATCCCACCGCCAAAGATCGGGATTGCCTCATTTGTTCAAGAACCCGTTCCGGTGTTACCTTATCATTCTCGCCACCATTACCATACAACCTATCGCCATTTTCCATCAAGATCTGCTCATGCTCTGGCATATCGATCATAAAAGTAAAATTAATGAACAAGGCAACGACCTCCCTGCAATGAACCGGCCGGATTCCCATCCAGTTACCGTTAGGGCCACCATCAGCCCGATTCGGGTCTCCCCCGAACAACTCAAAACGAGCCGTCCAATTCGTCCGAATCGATTGAAGTTGTTTCCAATATGGGCATTCAGATACAATCTTGAATTCCGCTGTTTTCAAATCATCCAGTGATAACTTAGACGCAAGCACAAAACGTCCTGACTCAGTCGTGAAAGTCAAAGCTTTCGAGATAGCCGGAACCTCCAAAAAGATATCGGCAAAATCCGGGATCGTATCAAAATAGGCAAAATCAACATACTCATCCGATATAGCGGGAATGCGAGCTTTAACCGTCACTCCTTCAATAGACCGTGGCGAATAAAACCGTAAATGCAACTGTCCCTCATCCGTTATCGAAGTTTGAAGCAAATTCATTGTGCTGAATGAACGCTGCCTAGCGTCCGTATATACGGAAACCGGCTCTCCATCCTGCAAAATCTTCCCATGTTTACCTTCCAGATAAGCTTTATCCGTAACAAACATCAGACCGGAATCATCATCTGGATGTCGAACTGCCACCTTAACGTCATTTATCTTGTTCGGTTCGAGTTCCGCACCATCAAAATGATAAACTTGTTCTGTCCGACCACCTTTATAATCCCGGCTAATCAAATCCACTGTTCCCTCAAATGACGACAAACTTGGCATGAAAAAGAGAGACTCCGACTCATCCAAATCAAAGGTCATATCCTGTCCGGAAGTTTGTCCAGAAAAAACACTATCCGCCGTAAATTGAGTATAAAATTTAGGGGATACAAGATTTACTTTCCTAGATACCATGGCAGTACGCACATAATCATTTGAATACCCAAGTGAATAATCCATTCTTCCCATTATTCTTTTCTGATGAATCTCCGTGTCAACCGAAACCATCTCAATCATACCATCAGCCGTCTGATGACGAATCACGGAAAACGGTGTACGCGAATAATAATATTCCGCACATAAAGAAGTATTCATATTCTCCGGGAAAGTTAACCAGACATCAGAAATATCAGATAACGTATTGATCACAACGCCATCTCGCTCATAATCCCCAACAATACCAAGGACCAACAGACTATAGTCTCCTTCATGAAGTCCCTCCACAACGATCTCCGAACTCTCCGCACGATACAGACTTTTTACTCCTTCGACAGGTTTCCCTGATTCATCCAAAATATAATACTCCAAACGATCGTAGCGAGCCTTTTCTTCATTGGCCGAACGAGTAGTTGACATGTTCTCAAAAGGATCACGTCCTAACTTAAAAACAGTACCCGAAGTACCAGCATCAGCAGGCATTTCCATATCACCACTCTCACATGCCCCCAATAACACGCCCAGTGTCAATAACAAGACCAGAATTTTTCTCATGTAGCTTCAACAGTTACTCTAAACACAAAAAATAAACACTATTCACATTGCATTTCATGCTTTATAACATAATTAAGATTGGTTTGTTCACCATCACGTCCCTGACAAACGTCTATTTGATCAAGATCAAAAAATCATTTATACACAATAGTACGTATCAAGCGTTACGAACGTATGTGTCGGTTTTCACATTCGTTCGTTTCGCCTGACGCATACGTACGTGAACGCTAACAAATACGTATGTATCTCAGAACTCCGGCAAAGTAACCCGAAACAGTTCACTTGGCCGATGTTCACGATAAATAATCGCAACCATCCGACGCACCTGATCCGGATAACAGGCAGCTAAATCATGATCTTCATGAATATCTTGCGCTAAATTATAAAGTTCTGGTTTCCCTTGCCGAACGACCAATTTCCACTCGCCCATACGAACCGCGATCTGATCCGTCTCATGAAACTCCCAATAGAGATAATCGTGTTGAGGTTGTCCCTTGTCTTCGCCCAATAAAGTAGACGCAAACGAGATGCCATCAAAACAATCTCCCTCCAAATCGGGATTGAGATAAGTCTCCGGAAAACCTTGATCACCAAGCAAGTCACAAAAAGTAGGCAACAGGTCGTAAAAGACCAATTGATGATCATTCACTTTACCCGCAGGAACCTTTCCAGGCCACCAAGCAATAAAAGGCACACGAATTCCCCCTTCATAACATTGTCGCTTAAGCCCTCGCAACCGACCATCACGTCCAAAAAACTCAGGATCCGCACCTCCTTCCTCATGCGGGCCATTGTCGCTGCTGAAGATCACCAACGTATTCTTATCCAATCCCTTTTCTCTCAATTTAGCCAAAATCTCACCAACATAAGTATCAAGACGGGTAATCATCCCGGCAAACTCCGCATGAGTATTTGCTACCGGATTATAACGTGATCCCTCACTTCCACCCCAACTCTTATCCTCAATAAATTTCTCCTTATAATATGCCAAGATAGAATCATTCGGCTGCGCCAACTCCGCATGCGGCAACGTATAGGTTAAGAAACCACAAAAAGGCCTGGAACCATCCTGCCAGTCAAGCCATGCGAGCGCCTCTCTATGGATCAAATCTGCCGAATATTGTGATCGGTTCTTATAGCCATCACCATACATCGGATACTGGATATTATCTTCAAGAGTCACACGAATCGTACTTGTATCTCCTTTCGAACGACTGAAACGATTCAAGAAATTCGGATAATACAAATGTGCCTGAAATTGGCATATATAACCAAAGAACTCATCTATTCCCCGGGTATCAGGCGTAGAGCAAGAACCCTCATATCCTCCAGCCCATTTTCCAAAAAGTCCAGTGGTATAACCGTGCTTCTGTAGAATCTCCGGTAAGATTATATGCTTTGGATCATAAGGTTCCTGACCAACTACACTGTAATCTTCATTCACGCCATAAGGTATGAGAGGTGACCGTTGCCAATATTCACGATTACCACGTACATGTCCATGTCCTGAATGTTGACCAGTCATAATTGTCGCCCTGGAAGGAGCACTGACTGGACTTCCCGCATAAGCTTGCGTAAACCGTGTTCCCTCACGAGCCATTTGGTCCAGACATGGTGTAGAGATATATTTTTGGCCATAACAACCCAAGTCGCCGTAACCCATATCGTCGCACAAGATAAAAACGATATTAGGCCTATCAATTTTTTCCTCCGCTTGAGCAGAAATAACACCTAAGAGTAACAGGCCCATACACGACACCTCACTTACAATATCTCTCATAACTCTTATTCTTTTTATAAATATTCCTTGAAACACCAAACTTGATCCTTCCCAAATTCGTATCTTTGCGTCGCTAATTTAAAAAACATATTTAATATGCGTAAAACAAACTTAAGGAAAATGGCAATTTTGCCCATCGCCATTTGTTCATCAGCGATGATCGTCACCAGTTGTGTCGATTCCACCTACGAACAGTACGAAGGCAACAAAGCCAAGCAAGTCGCCGCAATTATCCGCGACAACGGTTGTTTGGAATGTCATTCCGCCAATGCGCCCATGCCATTTTATGGTAAGTTGCCATTGATCGGATCGGTTGTAAAAGCCGACATGGTCGAAGGCACACGCTATGTCGATTTCACGGCATTAGTCGAGGCGCTCGAAAACGAGGCCCCCGTGTCAGAAGCCGACTTGGCTAAACTGGAGAATACCGCATTAAGCGGTTCCATGCCTCCCGCTAAATTCGCTTATATGCCGCTTCACTGGGGTAGCAGTCTCAACAGCGAAGAAAGAGGAATTATCTTAAACTGGGCTAAAGAAGAGCGTTTAGCAAGTTTTGTCTCACCTACCGTAGCCGATGAGTTCGCTAATGAGCCTGTACAACCGTTACTTTACTCGTTACCAACTGATTCCGCAAAAGTAGAATTGGGAAAGATGCTTTACCATGATACACGCCTCTCGGCTGACAATACGATCTCATGCGCATCTTGTCACGGATTGAATACGGGAGGTGTCGACAACAAACAATTCTCGGAAGGTATCAATGGTCAATTTGGAGGAGTAAATGCGCCAACAGTCTATAACGCCGCACTTAACTTCGTACAATTCTGGGATGGACGTGCGGCAGACTTGAAAGAACAAGCCGCAGGTCCTCCATTGAATCCAGTTGAGATGGGACACAAATCATTCGACGATATTTGCGCAATTCTTGCCGAGGATAAGGCTTTCAGTGAGGCATTCAAAAAAGTCTATCCTGATGGTTTTACTCAATCAAACATCACAGAGGCAATTGCGGAGTTCGAGATGACATTGCTCACTCCTAGTCGTTTTGACGATTATCTGCAAGGTGATCACAACGCCCTTACAGCAGATGAGATCGCAGGATACGAAACGTTCAAACAAAACAAATGCGCGACTTGCCATGTCGGTATGAATTTGGGTGGACAATCCTTCGATTACATGGGCATCAAGGGAGATTATTTCAACTTTAGAGGAACCGGACTGACTGATGGTGATAACGGACGTTATGCGGTCACTAAAAACGAATATGACCGTCATAAGTTTAAAACACCGACATTACGTAACGTATTCCTGACTGCCCCCTATATGCACGATGGTAGCGTGAAAACAGTTGAGGAGTCCGTTCGCCTGATGATGGAATTCCAGACAGGAAAACAAGCCAGCGAACAGGAAATTAAAAGTATTTCTACATTCCTGAAGAGTTTAACAGGTAAAGAGTTGATGAACTAAATCGAGCAGGATTAATTAAAAACGAAATCGGACAGGCCACGCTGTTAGCGTCCCTGCCCGATTTTTTATATATTATTCTATCCGTTATCCTTTAAAATAGGGATATTCAGTAAATATAACAAAATTAGCCAACTAATTTATACACAATGTAT
>ERZ779874.2952-NODE-2952-length-13494-cov-2.698117_pt1 | contig 13494 bp, 10 predicted proteins | sample MGYA00511031_ERZ779874 | MGnify/ENA primary metagenome ERZ779874 (study PRJEB29588, sample SAMEA2156850) | human gut metagenome | biome: human gut; feature: human-associated habitat; material: faeces | place: Denmark | collected 2008/2010 ...
TCTGGAACGCACTGAAAAAGAAAGCTTCTTCTATTCCATTTCGCTTTGTGCGCATGGGCTTCGACATCTTTGTCGTAATAATTGCATTGATTTTTGGCGGCAAGCTTGGAGTGGTCACAGTACTCATGGCTTTTGTACTTGGACCAGTCATTGAATTTGTCGGAAACCTTCTTCAAAAAGTTATCGAGATTGATGAATAAAACGTCATAAAAAATGGGTACCCACAGGTTTCATTTTCCTGTGGATACCCATTTTGTTGTATAATAATCTTTTAATTTGCCTGTCCTTCTGCCGGCATTTTCTTAAATTGCCTAAGCACAAGTATGATAGCAAGCACACCTGCAACACCATCCGAGATCGGGCCAGCAAACATGACACCTTCGATTCCAAATGCAAGCGGCAATAACAGTACAAGTGGGATCAAGAAGATGATCTGTCTTGTCATGGAAATGAAGATTCCCATCGGTGCCTTTCCTATTGAAGTGAAGAAGTTTGCTGTCAGCGGCTGAATACCATTTAAGAACGTACAGAACATGAAAATTCTAAAATATGATACTGCAAACTGCTCATATAGCGCATCTCCACGGCCAAAAATTGCTGTAATCTGGCGTGGAAACAGCTGAAAACCAGCAAATGCGATAACTGCAATGATTGTCGCCACTGTTGCTGCCAGGCGATATGTCTTCTTCACGCGACTGTACTGAGCCGCACCGTAGTTGAATCCAATGATTGGCTGTGCACCCTGGGAGATACCAATTACAATTGACAGAAACACCATGTTAACCTTAGAACCGACGCCCACTACTGCAAGCGGAATGTCACTTCCATAAATGGACAGTGCACCATAGTAGCGAAGCACGTTATTCATAACAATCTGCGTCACAAAGATTGCCAGCTGATTAAAGCAGGCAGCCGCACCAAGTGCCATAACCATTTTCAAGAAACGCGGCTTTGGCATAAAATCATGCAGTGAAAGCTTTACTGTATGGAATTTTGGCAAATAACCAAGCACTAACATTGCTGAGAAAAACTGTCCGATGATAGTAGCCCATGCTGCACCTGCAATGCCCCATTTAAATACAAAAATAAACAGTGGGTCAAGGATTGTATTTATAATAGCACCTGACAATGCAATCATCATTGAAAACGCCGGTTTTCCATCGGCACGAATCAAATGACTTCCACCTGTCGTCAAAACAAAAAACGGCATTCCAAGTGAGGTGATTCCAACATATGTCATAGCATAGTCCATAACATACTCTGTCGCACCAAATGCAGTAATCAGCGGACGAAGAAAAATTCTTGACACAAGGCATATCGCAATGCCGGCAATAATCAAACTGCCAAATGCTGTTCCTGCGATTTTCTTCGCATTTTCCTCGTGCTTTCGTCCCATTTCAAGGTTAAAATTGGATGCACCGCCAATTCCCAGCAAAAGACCAACTGCTACACCAAGCGTTGTCAGTGGAAATGCGACATTTGTTGCCGCATTTCCGTACATGCCAACTCCCTGGCCGATGAAGATCTGATCTACAATATTATACAGCGCTGATACCAGCATGCTGATAATCGACGGAACCGCAAATTTCACAAGCAACTTGCCAAGAGGCGCACTGCCAAGTGGATTTTGTTTTACTTTCATTTCTTTGCCTTTCCAGTCTTCTTGTCAATCTCAGTCTTCTTTGAGGAGCGCTCCTTTCCAAAGAATCCCTTTGATTTTTTATCTGACTTATCGGATTTTCTCTTTGCACCATCCTTTTTGTCAAACTTCTTATCGTACTTCTTGTCAGATTTTTTATCTGACTTTTTATCCTGCTTATCAAATACGCGCTCGTACTCGCGATCTGCATTTTTTTCGGACTTTCTTCTGTCAGAGCGCTTGTCATAGTCTCTTCTCTTCTTGTCAGATCTTCTCTCGGATCTTTCAGAGTCCTTCTCGAAACCCTCCTCATCTCTTCGATCAGACTTACGTCTGCCTGGACGACGCAGCATATCAAGCACATCCTCATCGGTATGTCTTCGACGACGTCTTCCGTCCTCACCGCGTCCGTCTCTTCTGCCTCTGCCGCCTCTCTCAGCGCGCTTCTTTCTCATCTCTTCGATATAATTTTCTGCTGGAATTTCTTCCATGTCATCTCCAAGATGAAGCTTTAAGAAACCTGCACAAAGCTCCATTGCCGTGATATTCTCCTCTTCGATCTTGTCCTCTACCTTCTTTTGAAGTGATGACAGATCATTATTAGAAATCACTTCCATAACCTGATCAAAGATCTGGCTTGCCTTTGCCTGTGTGATATCTGCAACAGACGGAACCATTCTAGGCTTGATCTGTGTATTGCAGATACGCTCAATATCTCGGATACGGTAGATCTCTCTTCCGACAACAAGAGTGAAGGAACGTCCCTTTCTTCCAGCACGTCCTGTACGTCCAATACGATGAACATAGTACTCTACATCCTGCGGAATATCAAAGTTAAATACAGCTTCAACATCATCCACATCAAGACCTCTTGCTGCAACATCTGTTGCAATAAGAATTTCTGTCGTGCCATTTCTAAAGCTGTTCATAACCTTATCGCGCATCATCTGGCTTAAATCGCCATGAAGTGCATCAGCAAAATAGCCTCTTCCCTTTAAGTTCTCGCAAAGCACATCTGCCATATGCTTTGTGTTGCAGAAAATCAAAGAACGCTTTGGATTGTAATAATCAAGCAAACGGCATACTACCTCTTCCTTGTTCTGTCTTTGTACCTCATAATAGTACTGCTTGACAAGCGGAATAGTCAGTTCCTTTCTCTCGATCTGAATCATCTGTGCATCCTTCTGGTAACGGCCAGTGATACGAAGAATCTCATCCGGCATTGTTGCTGAAAACAATGCCGTCTGATGATTCTCTGGTACACCTGCAAGGATAGTCTCAATATCCTCTACAAAGCCCATATTTAACATCTCGTCAGCTTCATCCAGTACAACCATGCGGATGCCCTCAAGCTTTAACGTATGTCTTCTCATATGATCCATAACTCTTCCCGGTGTTCCAACAACAATGGACACCTTTCCGCGAAGAGAACGGATCTGTTTTTCAATATCCTGTCCTCCGTACACCGGAAGCACTTTTACACCCGGCAGATATTTTGCGTAGCGGCGCAGCTCATCTGCTGCCTGGATGGCCAGTTCTCTGGTCGGGCAAAGCACGATTGCCTGCACGCGCTCATCTTCCGGGTCGATCATCTGAACAAGCGGAATACCAAATGCCGCTGTTTTTCCAGTTCCGGTCTGTGCCTGTCCAATGATGTCACGTCCTTCAAGCAGTGCCGGAATAGCAGACTGCTGAATTGGTGTCATCTCCTCATATCCGATCTCTGTTACGGCGCGGATAATCCTCTCATCAATTTCAGAATTCTCGTATCGAATTGCTTCCATTCTAATAACCTTTTTTGCTGCCTCTTGACAGCTAATCCTCTCTAATTAAAATATCTTACTTTGCGTTAAATACATATTTATCCAGACGATCCATTGCTTCCTTTACTAACGCATGCGGAACTGCAAGATTCATACGGATCGTATTTGGATTCATAAACGGTCTTCCGTCCTGCCATACAACGCCAACTGCAATTCCGGCACGGATCATATCATCCATAGTCATCTCAGGATGTTCCTTAAGCCAGCCGCTGCAGTCCAAATATAGCATGTAGGTTCCCTGTGCCTTTGCCACAGAAACACCCTCAAAATGTGTTGTGATATATGTATATGCATAATCAACGTTTTGTGTCAGAACTTCGCGAAGTTCATCAACCCACTCAGCACCTTCCTTTGTATAAGCACCCATCAGTGCACTGATAGAAAGAACATTTGCACTATTGTAATGACTGCACTTTTCTGCTTCCATCAAACGGTCACGCAGATAGCTATTATATACAATGTGGTAGGATCCTACAAGACCTGCCAGATTAAATGTCTTTGACGGCGCGTAGAAAGCAAAGGTATGTTCATGCGCATACTCATTCACGCTTTGTGTCGGGATATGCTTATGACCCTCTAAGGTCAGATCAGACCAGATCTCATCTGAAATGACAAGACACTTATTCTTTTCATAAACTTCCATTGCCTTCTCAATCTCTTCACGCTCCCATACACGGCCACACGGGTTGTGAGGAGTGCAAAAGATTGCCAGATGAATATGATTTTCCTTAAGCTTCTTATCCATATCCTCATAATCCATGCGCCATACACCCTGCTCGTCCTTCTTTAATGGACTGTAAACGATCTTTCGTCCCATGTTAGTGATGGTTCCGATAAATCCAATGTATGCTGGTGAATGAAGAAGAATTGCCTCACCTGGTGCTGTAAATGCCTGCAATACAGAAGACACACCGCCAAGCACACCATTTTCATAGTCAATAGCTTCCTTTGGAATATCTGTTACACCATTTCTAGTTTTCTGCCACTCTATAATAGATTCACTATAAGCATCCTTGATATCAAAATAGCCGAAAACCGGATGTGCCAGACGATTCTGTATTGCCTCAATAACGCTCGGTGCTGTTGCATAATTCATATCTGCAACCCACATCGGAATCTTAGAAAAACCTTCTTTAATTTCGGCGTTGTCAAAAGGAATCTTGCTGACTGCAATTGCTCCTGTTCCTTCGCGGTTTAAAATTGTTGTAAAATCATACTTCATGCTCATCTTTTTGTCTCTCCATTCTTTCTCTTTTTTCCTCAAATAATCCCAATTTGCACATTCCCTGCTTTTTTACTCAAAAGCCCCTCATGTTTTTTGCCTACAGCTTACTCAAATCTTGGGCGCATCGTTTCTTTCATTACGCGAAGCACGTTGCCTGATGCAATCTTGTCAATCTGGCGCGGTGTGATTCCTGCTTTTTCAAGCGCTTCAAATAAAAGTGCAAGCTGTCCTGGCTCTCCGACCTCGAGATTTCCCCCGATACCATCGAAATCGGTGCCAATGCCAACGCAGTCCTCTCCGCCAATTTCGATAAAGTGTTTTACATGACGCACCATATCGCTTATGCGGCTTGTATTGTTTCCCTGCGTATCATCCAGAAATGCCGGTGCAAAATTGATTCCTGAAACGCCGCCTTTTTGGGCAAGCAGACGGATCATATCATCCGTCAAATTTCTTGGATGCGCTGCAAGTGCGCGGCAGTCTGAATGAGTGGCAACAAACGGCTTTTTTGAAATCTTTGCGACATCATAAAAGCCTCCGTCTGACAGATGAGATACATCTACCAAAATGCCAAGCTCATTCATGGCTTCTATGGCTTCCTTACCAAATGTGCTAAGACCCTTAGACATAATCTTTGGATCACGCGAGTTTGGCGCACCAAAGCAGTTTTCAAAGTTCCATGTAAGCGCAATTGCGCGTACACCAGTCTTTGCCAACTGTTCAAGACGGTCAAAGCTGCCGTTTACCATACGGCCATCCTCAACTGTAAGCACACCAGAGATCAGGCCCTGCTCCTTATTTTTCATCACATCGTCAAAACAATATGCCTGACGAATAACATCCTTGTGAGCCGCAAAGGAATCCTTCATCAGACTGACAGCCTTTGAAAACAATTCCTCATCCGGCGGCATCTCTGGACGACCTGCCTGTAATCGTTTTTCACGCTCCTGTGGTGTGAGCATTTCTGGACGTGGTGGAAAAAATACAGCAAAGAACTGGCACAGCACATTTGCCTCTGCCATTCTTTTGATGTCCAGCATGGCATCTGGCATGTCATATATGTCATTTACGCCTTTTCCCAAGCCATGAAGCAATGTGTCACAATGCATATCCGCATATTGGTAATGTAAGCTCATATTAAACCTGCCTTTCTTTTATGTTGCCCGGTAGTTAATTATTTATTTACTCTTCCGCAGCACTTCTTATATTTCTTGCCGCTTCCGCACGGACAAAGATCATTTGGATAGATCTTCTTTCCGCCGATGCGGTTTTTTACGATTGGCATAGAAGAAGTTACAATCTCTGAAGCACTTGCAATCTTCTTCTGACGTGATGGATCTGCCTTCTGTGCCTCTACGGTTGTAAAGCCTCTTGTCTCTGGCATTCTTGTATTATTATACATATCCATCATAACAGTGATGAAATCGCTCATCAGCTCCTCATTTTCCTCTGTCAGTCCAAAGCGCTCCATCTCAGCAAAGATGTCTTTTGGCATTGCACCATGGCGCATGATTAATTGGATATGAGAACCGATCACCGCTGCCTCGTTTTCCGGACGGCCAAGACGAACCTGAATGAAACGGCAGAATGTAGCGTAAGATGGTGTCTTTTCTACATAGTACGGATCTGCATAGCGAAGCAGTTCGCTCTTTGCCGGAATGTAATAGCTCATTGCACCCTGACGCTCTAAAAGCTGATGATAATCAACAACCTCACCTTCCTTCTTTGTGCGATACTCCTCGCCTAAAATATATCCGCCCTCAAAAAAGTACATCTGCTGTCCGCGAACTGCTTCACGATCCTTTAACCAGCTCTCAAGCTCTGGTCTTTTTGCATTCATTCCTGTCTGACTATTTAAGATAGACAAGAATGTTGTGATATCAATTGCACGATACAGGTTTACACATGACATCAGATACTCATCAAACACATTGATACGTGATCTCTTCTGTGCATACTCACTGTCTGATTTAATCTCATTATATACTGCAGCAGTTTCAGACGGTACTACAACAACACCATCACCTGTTACAAATACAACTGGAAGATTTCTCCAATAATAGAAGCGGCCAGACTCCTCTGCAATAACAACGTCTTCTGCCATTGCAAGCTCTAATTCCTCAATCTCCTGCTTTCCTGCTGCAAGAAGCCATGCAGTAAGAAGCTCCTTATCTAACAGCTTTGCAGACAAAGCATCGATAATTTCCTGCTTCTTTGCCTTGGATAATACTTTTACCTCAAGTACCTGTGTCATCTGCTTTAACTCTGCAATGGTGTGCTTTCCAAGCACCTCTGCCAATGTATATACCTTGTTTTCACTCTGGTTCTTCATAATACTTTAACTCCATTCGATTTTTTACTTTTGTCGCTCAGCGAAAAATCATACCGCTTGCGCGCTCCTCTAACTCGCATACGGTAAGTAGCTGCCCCTTTACGTGGAAACGCACGTCAAATCCGGCGAAGTCTACGCCGTAACGTCTTGTCTCGTCGCGCTGGTAGGCCGGGCGTGGATCCTGCTTTAACACATAGATCACTGCCTCCCTCTTCTCTTCTGGAAAATGTGCCAGAAGATGAGCTGGAAATGAAACTTCAAGCTCATAATCCTTCACTGCATCAGAAAAGCCGCCCTTTGCGTCTGGGTGACTGTCCGTAAATGGGATATACGGCTTGATATCGTAGATTGGCGTCTGATCCATCAGATCGACGCCTGCCACATAGAGCATAGGTCCATTCTTTTCATCAAGGACAACACGCTCTAGTTTCACACAGGAAAGACCGATATCATTCGGACGAAACGGAGATCTCGTTGCAAAGACACCCATTCTCTTGTTGCCGCCAAGTCTCGGCGGCCTTCTCTGTGATTCTCACTAAATGACCACAAAAGCCATATATAGCTGTATCCATCCAACCCGTACACACCCTGCGGATTGCGGTACTTCGGCTCAAATGTAATAACACCCTTTAAGGACTCTACAAGTCCGCTCTGTCTGGGAATTCCGAATTTCGTAGGAAAATCGGTCTGTATTTTTGCTATAATCTCCATCTACTTTATTCCTCACTGATACCCACGAATTGCTCCATGATGATACAACTCTGGTATTCTATCAATTATCCTGCACTTTTATCTCTACCAAAAATAAGCTGCCGCATAAAACGGCAGCTTACTTTATTATATGGCGAAAGTATGGTTTTTGTCAATCGGTTTCACTAGTTAAATACTCTCCAGTTATACAAAAGAAACAAGCCCAGAATTCCTCCAAACATATAGATTACAGGTTCGCTTTTCTTTATTTCCACACACTTTGTTCCCGCATTACGAAATATAAGCGAAAATACCTTCCAACAGCAGTATCCAACCAAAGTTCCCAGTGTATTCATCAGTAAATCATCAATGTCTGTTGTCCTCATGTTAAATAGCTGACAGATTTCTATCGCCAACGACATCAAAAATCCCATCAAAACTACTTTTTTTGCATTTCTGAAATTTTTCCAGATAAGCGGCAGTAAAAATCCAAGCGGCATAAACATAATAATATTTAAGATATATGTCATTGCACCTTCGGAAGAAAATGGAATCAGATTAATACTGTTATCCAGCTTGCCATAAGCAATCAAATCCCAGATTGTTCCAATTCCTGCGGCTTCCTGCACTGCAAGATACCCGTAAAACAGATAAATATAAATCCAGATAATATGTCGTACCTTGTACGCTTTATCTGCTATCATTCCTTTATTCCAAATCAGCCATACCGTTCCCGGCAATAAAAAACAAACTAGTGAATATATATAATATTGCATTCTCATTTCCTCCTGTTTGCTTTTTATTATATTGTTTTACTCATTAAGATTCAATTCGGTAACGGATTAAGATTTCATTAAGAACATTTAAAAAGACTCCTTAAGCATGAATACCGCGATTCTCATCACCCTTCTCATTCATTCCAAACTCATAATCATTGCCTGGAAGAATTGCATTCAGAACAATACCTGCGATTGCTGCAATTGCAAGACCTGTAAGCGTAATGGAAGCTCCACCGATTGTAAATGTAAGTCCACTTGAAAATCCCAGTCCACTTACTAAAATCACAGCTGCGATAATCAAATTTCTTGACTTTGTAAGGTCTACTTTATTTTCAACAACATTTCTGACACCTATTGCGGAAATCATACCATACAGCATAAATGAAACTCCACCGATAATCGCAGACGGGATAGATGCAATAATCTCTGATACCTTCGGGATAAAGCTTAAGATTACTGCAAAAATAGCTGCAATACGGATAACGCGCGGATCATATACCTTGGAAAGTTCAAGTACACCAGTATTTTCTCCGTATGTTGTGTTAGCCGGACCTCCAACAAGTGCAGACAGAGATGTTGCAAGACCATCACCTACAAGAGTGCGGTGCAGACCCGGATCTTCGATAAAGTTTTCTCCAACAGTTGCAGAAATAGCAGACATATCTCCTATATGCTCCATCATTGATGCAATTGCAATCGGTGCCATTACAAGAATAGCAGTCAGGTCAAATTTGCATAACTGAAATGGCGGCAAACCTACCCATGAAGCCTTAGATACCTCAGTGAAAGTTAAAATAGCAGATCCGTCTGGATTTTTTACGCCAAGTGCATTTAAAATCAGCGCAAATACATAGGAACCTACAACGCCGAGAAGAATCGGAATGATCTTAATCATTCCCTTACCCCAGATGTTTGCAATAATAATAATTGCAAGTGCAACAATTGCTAAAAGCCAGTTCTGTGATGCGTTAGTAACAGCACTTCCTGCCAGTGAAAGACCAATTAAAATAATCATTGGTCCTGTCACAACAGGAGGCAAAAATCTCATTACTTTTTTTACACCGACAATCTTTACGATCAGTGCAAGAATTAAATACAAAAGTCCTGCAACAACAATTCCTCCGCACGCATACGGAAGCTTCTCACCCATCGTCATGTCAGCAAAAATGCCTGTATCAAGCGCTGCAACAGCTGAAAATCCACCCAAAAATGCAAACGAAGAACCTAAAAATGCAGGAACCTTCATTTTGGAGCACAGATGGAAAAACAGCGTTCCAAGACCTGCACAGATCAGCGTTACCTGAACTGAAAGTCCCTCTCCCTCAAAATAAACATTTGTCAGGATCGGAACAAGAATCGTTGCTCCAAACATTGCAAACATGTGCTGTATTCCAAGCAGCAGCATTTTCGGGATTCCGAGCGTTCTGGCGTCTCTGATTCCCGTAGTTTTTTGTGATTGCTCACTCATACCAAGTACCCTCTTCCTTCTTTATTTAGCTAAGGACTCCTCGAACGCATCGAGCTCGGAACTAGCCTGCTCCCATACTTCCATCAGTCCATTGAGCTCCTCTTCTTTAGCGTCGACCTTCTTTTGTGCCTCCTGCAGCTTACTGTAGCTTGCTGCAATTGCAGGATCATTTAATTCATCCTGTAACTTTGAAAGTGCCTCCTCACAAGCTTCAACTGCTGCCTCGGCCTTTTTGACCTTTGCAGATAAACGTGAGCGCTCCTTTCCTGGATTAGCATAAAGAGTCTTTGATGACGCAGATGCAGCTGTCTTATTTTTTTCCTGCTCTATAGCAAGCTTTGCTGCCGGTGAAACGGCTGTATATTTGCCAAAGCTTACCTGATCGTCCTTGTCAGCTGTCGCCTCCTCGTACTGTTCATAGCCAAACGGATAATATGTCGTTACACCGCCGTCAAAGCTTAAAATCTTATCTGCCACCTGACGAACAAAATAACGGTCATGGGATACGAATACAAGTGTTCCCTGATAGCCCTTTAGCATCTGCTCTAACGCTTCTTTTCCGACAATATCCATATGGTTTGTCGGCTCATCGAGGATCAAAAGATTTGGTTTTTTCTTTAAGATCTTACAAAGTGCCAGTCTCACGCGCTCTCCTCCGGAAAGCATGCTGACCTGCTTAAACACATCATCACCAGTAAAAAGGAATGCACCAAGAGCATTTCGCACCTCTGTCTGCGTCAAGTTCGGATATTCTGCCCAGTAGTCATCCATGACAGTGGCATCACTAGTATAATGTGCCATCTGCTGATCGAAATATCCAATCTGCACACGAATGCCATATTGATACTCGCCGCCAAGAGGCTGAATCATCCCCATCATTGTCTTTAAAAACGTAGATTTACCAAGGCCATTTCCTCCAACAATACCAAGCTTTTGACCTCTCTCAAGTGTAAGATTCACCTCTGAAAGAACACGGTCATATCCAATCTGAAGATTTCTGGCAGTAAATACTTCCTTTCCTGTCTCAACCTCAGGCTGGAAATTAGCATGAAATGCCTTTAGATCATAGCGCTGCGGCGGTGCAATCTTTTCCATATGCTCAATCTGTTTTAGCTTTGAGCGTGTCATTGCAACCTTTGTAGGCTTATTTTTAAATTTTTCTACAATCTCCATCAGACGCGCAATTTCCTTTTGCTGTGCCTGATAATCCTTTTCCTGCTTATCCCAGGCTGCTTTTTTCTGCTCCACAAAGGAGGTATAATTTCCACTGTAGCGATGTGTGATTCCATACTCAATCTCATATACTGTATCGACAATACGATCCAAAAATAATCTATCATGAGATACGATAACAACAGCCCTATTATACGCCTTTAAATAATTCTCAAGCCATTCAATTGTCTCGATATCAAGGTGGTTAGTCGGCTCGTCCAAAAGAAGAATATCAGGCTTTGAAAGAAGCATCTTGATAAATCCAAGCTTTGTCTGCTGTCCACCTGAAAATTCTCTAAGCGGCTTTTTCTTGTCAGCTTCAGTAAAACCAAATTTGCGAAGCATTGTCTCATACTCTTTTTCATAGTAGTAGCCGCCCATATCAGTAAACTGCTCCTGCATCTGGGTATAGATTCTGATATTTAACTCAGATGGATCTGATTCCATGATCTGGCGCTGTGCTTCTAGCTCACGCTGCTTTTCGCGGTATGGCTCAAACACCTTTCGCACCTCAGTCTCCATAGAAATTGTCTCATCTGCAAACGCGATCTGCTTTAAATAACCGATCACCGGATTTCCGCTCTTTGCGATATAAATATCCTCATCGCTGTCTCGCTTCTCAAGTTCAACCTCACCCTCAATCAGCTTTAAAAGAGTTGTCTTTCCGCAGCCGTTTCTTCCAACGACGGCAATTTTCTGTCCGGCGTTGATTTCAAAATTAATATTCGTTAAGATGGTGTTCGCCCCGTAGGAGACGGCACCATGATTAATCATGTATAACATTGCAAAACCTTTCCTGTACAACGTCTGTTTTTATTATTGGCGGATTCTAAGAATGGTCAATGAATATGGCTCAAACGTGCGCGTAAATGTGCCGTCTGGAATAGTTTCCTCGCTCACAGCCGGAACGACACATTTTTTATTTTCCATTGTATTTTCATCAGACAATGCTGCAGCCATCTTCTCTACAAGCACGTTATGTGTACCATTTACACCATCAAGTGCAAGCTGCGCTGTCTGTGAATTTCCAGTAATGTTTACCGCCTTTACAATCACATCACCAGTTACCTCATCAAGCGCTGCAGATACATACAGTGGCTTTGGCACAGGAATCTTGTCAATTGTATCAAGGTATTCCTCGCCATCCACATATATCTTCATCGTGCGATCCTTTACAACAAGCATCAGCTCATACTCATGATCCTTCTCTGCCGAGAACATTGCCTCACTTAAGCATGCTCCCTTGCCGTTTTTAAAATGCTCCATGCTTATATCCAGATTCTGCCAGCCGCCAAGCGTCCAGAGCATATGATCAGATGCTTCTCCAAGATAAACAAGAAATCCCTTTTTGCCTTCGGTCTCTTTTGCCTTCATGGTAAGCGTATAATTTGTCCAATCCTTTGGAATTACACCAGTCTCGACTGCATTTTCATAGGAAGCAGCACGATTTTCACTCTCAGTTCCGCACACACAGTCTGTAAAACGATGCAGCTTTCCTGTATCATGATTTTTCACTGTCACCTCAAAGAACACACCCTGTCCCTCGTTGACTAACACACGAATTGGACCGCTTATAGTCTTTGCGCTTTCGCGGATTTTTTGTTCTGCCAAAAGGCGCGCTGTCTGCTCAAGTTCTGGCTCTGTAACAGTAAAATCTAAGCGATGAGTTCCCTGATGGCGCATAAACATACTCTGAACATAATAATTAACAGAGCCATACACCTGATGATTATCAAACCAGATCATATCAGGACGCCAATTTACATAATCCACATTTGCAAACATCGGCGCATAGCATGCCAGTCCAACTGCATGCACATTTTTCTCAAGACCTGTCATAAAGGCAGCCTCAGCAAGACCATTCTCCCACTGATTGCCCCATGATGCATACTCACCCAAAAATACCTTGGGATCAGATGATAGGAAATTATCATAGCGATCTACATTTGCTATCATCCAGTCGGTATTCATATAGTAATGCTCATCGATCAGATCACAGCCACATTCTCTTGCACTTGCCCATCCGCGCTCATACTCACCGCCTGCGGCAAATGGACTTGCTGAACCAATCAGCTTAATATCAGGATATTTTTCACGGATTGCCTTATGAAAATATGGATAGCGCTCAGTAAAGCCCTCGCCAACCTCCTCATTTCCAATTGCCAGATAATGTAATCCAAATGGCTTTGGATGACCCATATCGGCACGCTTCTTTCCCCAAACAGTTGTCTCATCGCCATTTGCAAACTCAATAAGATCAAGTGCATCGTCAATCCAAGGACCAAGTTCATCAAGTGGGACCTTTCTTTGATGATGCGGATCGTAT